>Ga0181402_1000728_pt1 | contig 12135 bp, 18 predicted proteins | sample 25SPOviralmetaG_FD_130131 | JGI IMG/M metagenome (GOLD analysis project Ga0181402, IMG submission 130131) | Marine viral communities from the oligotrophic San Pedro Time Series (SPOT) site, San Pedro Channel, CA, USA - 25 SPOT_SRF_2011-08-17 | ecosystem: Environmental > Aquatic > Marine > Strait...
GGAAGAAAGTTCTTTATTGCTATTGTCAATTGAACCAGTTAAATATCCATTAGAGTCAGTTAATGCCAACCTAAAACTATGATCAACCAAATCGTATAAATTTAATGTTCTGGGAATTGTCCACATATAGCTATTATTAGTTACTTCTTTATTTAAAATAAGTTCTCCATTTGGATATGAACTAACTAGATCATTGTTTAAATTATCTCTATGTAGTAGATATATTTTTTCAGAAGATTCAGAATTATTCCATTGTAATTCATAAGTTGAATCAACAAATAGTTCGGTGTTATTTTGAGGGAATAAAAAATTAGACAAAGACGCAGCTAAAAAAATCCAATGCATTTAGATTAAATTTAAATTATTTTTTTAAGTCCTACTCAAATAATTCACTCCAGGTTACAAGATTAGTAATTATATGCATATCTTGTTCAGTAGCATTTGTAAAAACCCCCCTGTTTTTTTTAAGAGCCACTTGGTGGTTAATAATATTTCTATAAACGTCAGGCTTCATCATTTCCTCATATGGATTAATAAGTTTAGCCTCTTCGGGATCCGCACTTACCATTTCTTCAAAATTCCAGGTTTTCCAAATATCATTACAAGTGGAATCATTTAGTATTCTTTTAATGCTTTGAAGAGCTTTTTCCCGACATTCACTGTGAAAATGAATTGGAGTTGTTGAATCGCCCGAGCAAATTGAGAAGAGACCTCCCTTATATCCCTTACAGAGATCGCAAGTAATTGAAGGAACAGACATAGTGTTTTTATTAAATAACTTTAAAAAATAAAAATCAATTTATTTTAATTATATGGCTGAATCGATAGAAATTGACGGAATTAAATATCCGCGTTTTGAAGAAACCGAACCTGAAAATATGGGTGTGTTAGAGAAAAACAAACTAATTATAAAGATAGAACCAGAAGATTATCACCTTATTCAGAAAGGTGAATTTATAATGTATACAGACGAAGAAGAAAGTAGAGGAGGTACATTAGTAAAATTCCTAGAACCCAATTATTTTATTTTAAAGCTACAGAATAGGAGAATTATTTGGACCATAGAGGCCGAAGATAATATTTATATAAAAGACTATTCAAAAATAAAAGCAGAAGAAGCTACAAAATGTTATCTTTATAGGCTGTATAAAGAAGGATATATTGATTTGAAAGAAATTCAATCAAGAATGGTATAAACTCTTTTAAGAATCTTTCTACCTGTTCCCTTTATATATCCTGCAGATATGTAGCGACCTTTTAATTTAAGACCATTACAGCGAAGTATTTGGCGTAAATAATTTATTCCTGGAAATTTTTGTTTATCAAGACTGTTTGAGTGAAGGCAAGTAAGGCTATTAGACTTGTATTTATTTTTAATTTTTTTATTTAATTCAATCATTTTATCTACTTTATCTGTTTCTTTCATTTCTTCCATTGTAAGTTCAATCTTATAAATATCGTCAATTGTTTCTAGTGGTTTATTGAAAATAGAACACAACTCCTTTATAATTTCAAAATCCATATATATTAATTATTATTTTATATATTAAATTTTAATCCGCAATTCTAATTATGGATCAACAAAAAAAACAACAGTCTATTCTTTTTAGAGCTTTACAAAATATTAAATTACGAGATATGAAAACTCTTGAAGAGATTAAAATGGAAAATGAAGAGATATTAACAAGAGTAGTAGAAAGATTTTGTTATTATGAAAACAATAAATTAGCTCCATTGTTAAAGTTCTGCAAAGATAAGGATTTAACTTTGGTTGAAGATACTAGTGAATTAAAGCAAGGGGACACCTTATATATGTTAGACTTACACCGATTCTATAATCTAAAAATACAGTATATCGGATTTTTTATTGAAAATGTGGATAATAAGTATTTTAGATTGAAAATAAGTCCAAGAAAAAAGGGTTGTATAACAAAAAAATTAGATAATAAACTATTTTTTAGAAGTTTATCTGATAAAGATAAATTAAAAATGAAACTTTATGAAATTTTAAACTAATTTGAGAGTATATATATTTACATCATATAATATGTATCGTTGTTTAGCAACTAACTGTAATTCAAGTACACACACTACTAAGGGTCACCGTTGTACTAAATGTGGAGAACTAGGCCACAGCATTTTTGAATGTGAAAATGTTATAGCGTGTCAGATTTTATCAAAAGTTGATACTATTCTTCCCGAAAGTGAATGGTGCACTATAGAAAACTGTGATCATAAACAGACACACCGAACCCATGACCACACTTGTAATGAATGTGGTTTATCAAATCATAATATAGTAGGTGAATGTCCTATTAAAACTGAATTGACAAGTACATTTTATTCATTTAATGCTAATACATTAACTAATGAACCTATAAATCTGTTAAGTTTAAAAGATTATTATAGATTTTATGATGATTTTTATGTTAAATGCGAATCTGATAATAATACTTTAACATACATAAGAAAAAAAAATGGAATATATAGATATTTGATAGTAATTAATGGGAATACAACGAACGAAGAAATACATGATCTTGTATCCCGTTTTACATATAAAATGAGTTACATGTATTTTTCAAATATGTTTTTAGAGAATATTGTAACACCAGTAAACACAACACCAAGTTTAGGAATAATAGAAGACGCAAATATCGTATTTGATAATATAATTAATACGGATTACTTGGCAAATGATTACTTGCCAAATGATTTATATGAAGACACTACACCAACAGTTAATTGTCCTCTATGTAGAACTGAACACAAAATAAATCAGCTTTTTGATATTAAGGGGTCTGAAGAAACTTGTAAAGTTTGCTATGAAAACAATGTTGAAAAGTTTTATTCATTATGTGGACACGGGTGTGTTTGTAAAACATGTTTTGATCTTTTATAAAAATATAAACATATAGTATATGAATTACAGTAGTTTTAATGATTCAAATTTTGGTAGTCCTTTCTATGAGGAACCAGAAACATTTATGAACCAACCAATGAATGATTACAATAATCAACCACCACAACAAATGCAACCTGAAATGGAACAACAAAAAGAACCAGCACTTAGTAATGAAGACGAACAAAAAATAAAAGATATTTTGAATGCGGCTGTTAAAAATAATAGTGAAATGAATAGAAATAGTAATCCACCTAATATTTCTCAACCTCCTATGAGAATGAATAATGCAGGTCCAATGTTCAATAATCATAACTCAAAACCTGCACCACCTCCAGCTCCAGAACCTGTAGAACCAGAACAAACAAATAAGCCAAGTGTAAAGTTAATATTTTTGGCACTTACTATATTTATAAGTTTTATGGTTGCACTTTCAGCAAACGAAGCTATTAAATATTTCATAAATAGAAGTATTAAGATTTATGAAGGTAAACCAGCCTACTATATTTATTACGCATTGGCCACGATTGCCTTAGGCGTTCTTGTTTTCCATATGTCTGGAAAATACATTTAAATTATTAAATTATTTATATGATAGAATTTATTTTTGTAACTATATTTTCCTTTGTGATTTTACTTTCAACAACAAAGTTTAAATATAGCAAATACTATTCTTGGATACTTGGTCTAGTTTTATTTTTTACCTTAAAATGGATATTAAACTACAGAAAATGTACTATAAGTTATATTGAAATTAAACTTAGAGGTGTAAAAAAAGAAAAGGGATTATTATACAATTTTTTAAATAAATGTGTAGATTTAAGACAAAATAAAATAATTTATTTGTTATATCTGCTTTCTTTTATACTATTAATTGATTACTTTTATTCGGAAAAAATTGTTTATTCTATAATCTAATTATTTGCAACCAGTTGCTAACTTATATGCAATGTAAATAGCTGAGCAACAACAAGCCATTAAGAAGCCACCCAAATTGAAACCTTTATTACATTTATTTTAATTCATTGCATAACTAGCTATTGACGCGACTACCATTATATATTATTATAAAATATAAAAAAAAAATTGAAAAACAATAAATGTATTTATTTTTCATAATCAGAAACAGTATCAGAAACAGTAATGACTCAAAACCCACCAGCGGATACAATGATTTGCAAATACAAAGGACACCCCATTTATGTAGAAGACGTTCTTGGAGCGTACGGACCTAGAGAAATTCCAATCGAAGATAGATTTATTCAAATACCTAGTTGTCTTGTTTTTGAGAGTTGTAAGGGTGCCTACTTTCGACTTCCAGATAGGAAAGAAAAAAAAGATTCCGGAAGAAGAATTGGATTTCCAACAATTACAGAGACTACATTGGTTGATTGGGTTGAGTATGTTGTTCACGTACCCGTTAATGTAGGAATAGTAGGTATGTTTAAATGGTTCAAAAAGAACCTACTGGATATTTATACAGCAAAAGGTCTTACAATTCAAGACGCATTCGTCCATGTTATGTGTCGGGTTTATCCGCGAATGTATAAGAGTTATGGATTAAGAGTAGATACTATATTCTGGGAATACCATATTAAAAAAATCTTTAAAAGTGACCCGAAGGGTCCAGGTGATCTGTCTAAATACACCAAGAAGAAGAGAATGAATGCTAATAATTAGCTTATAATATTTCCTTAATCTGTCCTAGAATCTTAATTTTACCTTCAGCTAAAAGAATTCTGGAACCCACACTAATAAATTCTGGTCTATATTTAAATTTGAAACGAACCATTGCTTTATCTCCCGTTCTTAAAATATTATCATTATATTCACTATTTTTTTTACTGCTAATCTTATTCTGAATATCAACTATAACCGCTGTTTGTCTTATTGTCGATAAATGTAAAACGGGCTCATAGCCTACTTTTATACTGGTTGAATGAGTTTTAAGAACACTAACAAGTGCATTAAACTCGCGACAGGAAACAATTTGTGCTCTATTACCAAGAAGAACCTGGCCCTTTCTCACCATTGACCTTGTTATTTTTCTTAAGGATACACAAACATAACAACTAGCACTTACTGATTCAACCAATGTCTTTTTACAATGAATACTCTTAACTATAAACTCGTCGTATTTTCCAACTTTATTAGGTCCCAAAAACAATTTATCTCCATTTTTTATTGTTCCCATAGTAAGGTGACCTCCTAAAACAACACCGACACCTGTTACAAAGAATACAGTGTCTGTGTTAAATAGAACGTCTTTACTACCTTTATTTGAATTCTCTTTTCTTTTACCAAGCAAGTTAAGAAATGTTTTTACTAAACCAATACCTTCACCTGTTACATTTGAACAGAAAAACATAGGTACAATAGAGTTTGAATTGTTATTTTTTGAACAAAGTAAAACGTCTTCTTTGTTATTTACTTTATAAGCTACCCTTCTTATACCTGGCATTTTGAGTAATTTTTTTATTTCAGATACTGTTTCTGTTAGAACATTCTTTCTATCTTTTGTAATATCAATTTTTGTAACTATGAGACAAAACGGAATATTGAGCATAACACATAAAAATATATGTTCCTTAGTCATTTTAGTTATACCCATATTAGAACCCACTGTTATAAAACAAATATCAGGTATACTAGAAGATAATCCTAAGATTGTAGTTTTAAGGTATTTTTCGTGCCCCGCTAAATCAAAAAAGGAAATGATCTTATTAGAAGCCTTTACTATATCCGTCCAATCCATTTTAACTAGGTCATTATTAACAATATCACCTTTTGAATCAAAACCCATAATATGGTGTGCAACTGAGGAAGTTCTTCCACTCTTTATTTCATGACTAAAATTAAACACACTAAGCCTAGCAGAACCTCTACCATTATCATATTTTCCATTTGTTAAAACACCTATAAGAGTAGATTTACCTGAATCAACATTACCAGCCACTGCTACTTTAATATCGATATACTTTGACTCTATGTTTTCACGAATAATTATTTCATATAAAGTCCTTTCTTCAGTTATTGGTTTTTCAAAAGTAGAAATAATAACAGCATTATTCCCTTTAATTATTTTATTTAAGTTTTCAAGTGTTTCTTTGTATTCTTCTATAGTTAAACCTACACTTTCTCCGAGATCAGTTATTCCAAGAATATAGACGCATTCACCACAACCTTCATTTAACCTATACCCCATTTGTGATATAAGTTCTTTAAGACGATCTTCAGATTTAGGTTTTAGGATAAGTTTATATTCAACATTACCTTCTTCCTTTTCGGCATTGTAAGCCATTTTAAATATACTATTCCTATTATCCTTTTAACTTATAAATAAATAAATAATTTGATTTAACAGATAAGGTAAATATAAAGTAAACACTATGAGTGATTACTCATTTATGAGAACTGGATTGGTTGGAGAAGCAGAAGCAGCTACAAATTCTGAAATTTCCGAAATAGAAATTGTTTCACTTCTTACTGTATTTGTAGAAAATGCTATGAAAACAGCGGCTAAACATGTCAATATTTGCAAAAGAAATGGTGTTACATGTGAAGATATAACTTATGGGTTAATATATGAAGTGTTTAATTGGTTAAAAAGATCAAATTTGATTGAAAATTTTAAAGAAACTAAAGAAGAATTTGAAAAAATTTTAGAAGAAGAAAATGAAGACTGTGATAGTGATTATGAAGAAATAAACGAACATATTGTTCCAGACGAACATATTGAAAAATTTACACGTTGTGAACCAATCGAAGGGGAACATGAAGAGTTTCTTAAAGAGTTATATCAACACTATGACAATTGGGATACCTGGGTTCCTTCAAATCCAATTGAAAATGCACTTAAAAATGGAGTTGATAAGGTGCTCAAAACTCTTTAAAAACTAATAAAACCTGTTTACCGTTATAATATAAACGATCATTATCTAGTTTAAAATTTTTTATGAACTTTTCAAGCCTTCTTTTTTTACTTTTTCTAAGTGGGGTAAGTCCATATCTTTTACTCTTAACAAATATAAAATTGGATAGTTGTGGTTGTCTTCTTAATTTTTTACTCATTTTTTTGAATGATAATACCTTTTGAATATTATTAAAGTTATTTGAATTTCTATTATTATTTCTATTATTATTTCTATTTGAAACTCTCGATATTATTCTCTTTCTTTTTTTTGAACCAGACATTATACTAATATTAAAATAAAAAAATATAATATACACTTTTATGAATAAAGAAGGAAAAAAAGTTTCATTCGCTGAACTTGGAAAAATTAAATATTTTAATAAAGATACTCCCCCAGAAAATAATAGACTAAAAAATAATGGAAAAACTTTATTATCAAACGAAGAGTTAGACTCCTTGTATTTTTTAAGTTATTTTATAGAAAACGCAAGTGAAAGAGAAAGTGAAAGAGAAAGTGAAAGAGCAAGAAAAGCAAGTAAAAAAAAATTTATTAGAAGGAATGCTAAATCACCTTATTTAAGTAAAAAAGATATAATGGGTATAATTAAATTTGTATTAACGAAATTGCAAAGTGTAATCGGTAAAAGTAATAATTATCATTTTCTAATAGCTAGTAAAGATATTGAGAAAGCAATTATGTTAGCTTTATTAGATATTAATATTATTCAAGAGGGCTCAAATGGGGATTTTTTTAGTTTGAATGATTCAAAGATAGCTAAATTTGTGGAATTAGGAGTTCTAACTAATCAATTAAAACGTATATATCCTCGTAAGACATTAGCAACAATTTTTTTTGATCGAATGAACAATAGAAAATTAATTAAGACAGTCTATCATTTTACAAGAAAGGTCGAGTACTATTTTTATAAAGATAGGGTGTCAGAAAATAAAGCACCATTTCATTATGATAGAGTTATTGCTGGATTGCACCACCATAAATTACAAGGGCATAATGTACCTAATAATTTTAATCAAATAATAAATAGTAAGAATAAAATAAATAAATTTAAAGTTCGTCAGAGGGAATCTAAAAGAAAGAATCCAAAACCAACTAATCCACCCCCAAGAAGTAGAAATAAAAGTAGAATTAAAAATAGAAATAATAATAGAAATAATAATAATAATAGTAGAAAATCAAAAAAAGCACCAATAAATAATAGATCATATGCTCGAAAAGCCTTTAATAGAATTTCTGGTTTTTTATTATACCTTACACCTCCTAAATATGCTTCGGAACAAGTTGGTTTTAGTTTAAAGAATGGTTTGTAGATAAAAAAAATATAACCAATTTTTAAAGCATTTATATCTATTTCCTTTTTTTCTTATATTCGACCTTAATAGTCATTAGACTCAAATCGTCCCAGTTGGGAAGTCCACCGAGGAATGGAAACTCTCCGATTGCAGCTTCTTCAATACTCATATGATATAGTTCTTTACAAGATCTTCCAGCTTTGTAGTTGGCTTTTTCACAAGCTTCAATCATTTTTTCGTCAGTAAGTACGTCAAATATTCCGTCAGAGCACAAAACTTCAATTTCTTTCTTTTTGTTTCCTCGACTCCAAATTTCCAAAGTTGTATTCATAAGCATACTGCTTCTATCTCTCTTATTTATTTTATCACCAAAACACGATCCAGGGAGGCACTGGATTCCGTCCACAGTATTACCAAAGTTGAATTCCGGGAAGTTGGTTTCTCCCTTCTCCGCCTCCTGAACTTGTTTAATGAAAGCAGATTTAGATCTGATCGATTGGGAACCTCCTATATCTAGACAATATTTCTTGTAGTGAGGTGTTGCATTCCTGTGAAATCGTTCGAGAATTTCAAAATTGTATGTAGCATACCATTTCTTTCCGTCAAAATCTAATTTAAATGGTTCAATTGCAACTCCAAATGGTGCGATCCAAGGAATAGGGTAATTGTTCAGTGTGTTGAGGCGGCCCAATATTGCAGGTAGAGGGGTTCGCTTGGTACGATTGCAGAAATCAATATAGTGTTGGTAGTTTTCCAGAGTATCAGAGTTGAGGTCTTGATTGATTTGAGTGACCTTTTTATCACTAATACGCAACATTGGGGAATCACCCACATTACAAGTAAATGAAACGAGCTTGTCGCTCCTTTTTGGGTGAAGCATTTTTACATTTATTGTTAATGTACTACCTCCTCTAATCTGTCTTGAGGTCCGGGGGTGGGTATCTAGAAAGTAGTTGTCAACCTCCTGAAATAGATAATTCATGAATTCGTGTAGCTTTTCCTTGTTGAGACACACCATTTTGATATAAGCAATGTTTTCAAAAATTGTGGAAACCATTTTCTCTGAACAGATTTGAGAATAGAGACTTCCTTGTGGTTCTGGCCCATGACCGTCAGCAACACACACCACTAGGACATTGTCGCAGTGCTTAACTGTCAAACAGTCCTGTCTGTAAAGTTTAGAACCGAAGGTGTAATCTTCGGGGTTTTTCTTTTTACCACAGCCTTTCCCGGCTATAGTAATTTTGAATTTTCCGATTGTGAAGGTTTGCTCCATAGCTGACCGTTTTATTACTATGTTTAAAAAATAATATTTTCAAATTTTTATAAAGTATAATGATTGATTTACCTATAGAAATGTTGGAATTAATCCTATCTAATGTAAATAATAATCTAACTATTAAAAATTGCCGACTTGCGTGTAAATATTTCAAAAATTATTTCACGCCATTAAATGTTTATTCAAAACACGGAGATCTTTTAGAGACAGTTACCTTTGAAGAAAATCTAGTAAAATCGGTTTTTCCAAATGGTAAAATAAAGAGGGAACAAATAATAGGATATTTAGGCAATACTCTTTATAAAGAATACAATATATTTGGTACTTTAGTAAAGAAAATTATTTTTAACCCACCTTCATATATTAAAAAAGAAACAATTAGTATGAATAATATTGAGGTGGTAAAATATGATATAAAAGATTGTAAAGAGACAAAATATAACATTATGCTAGGTATTCAATGTTCAATAAGTTAAAAAAAAAGGTTAAGGAAAAAAATACATACTCTATATAATATGACTAATTTTTTGAGTTTAGTAGCAGAAAAATTCAAGTTTAATGAAAATAATCTGTTTAGTGACTACACAAAAATATTAGAAGATTCTAATTATTTTAATACTATTATTAATGAACGAAATGAACTTTATATTACTTCTATAATTACTTTGGTTAGAGTACCTTTTGCAGAATATGGGATATTTTTTGACGGTATGAAAGATAAATATTATGATATGATTCTTGAACTTTATGATATGAAACCATTGCTTACTACGCGTATTTTAGAGAATAGTATTTATTTAAAAGATTTATTGAATTTGTGGGTAAGAATAAATAATATTGATAAATCGAAAGAAGAAATATTTGAAAAATATAACAATTTGATTAAGAATATAAGAACAATAATTAATAATAGAAGAGCTGAAAATTTAAATAAAATTAAAGAAAATGATCTTGATAATCTTAATTTAATAGGGAAATATTGCGTTAATGAAAACAGTAAATTCGATAAAGAGGCATATTGGTATAATATGACCACTAAAGGATTAAAAAAAGAGAGACATGTTTCCTTTATGATTAGACAAAATCTATGTATTTATAAGGGTCAAAAAAAAATTGAATACCCTCTAAACAAAACTATTCCATTCTATGCTAAAAAATTCTGGAGACAAGAAAATGTATTACTTCGGGAAAAAGTTGGTGTAGTTGAACAATTACTGTGTAGTAAAGCAATTGACGAAGCTAATGAATTATATATTCCCCGAAAATGTTTAAAATTAAATAGTAAGCTAAATACAAAAAAAATATACAAAACCGAAAATATGGATATTATTGAAATTATTTCTAGAATCACTTCTTATGATAATTAGTATTCTTCGTCTTCCCAGTACCAACTTTCTACAGTTTCTCCTGAAAAGAACCCTTCGTGTTCAGCTTGAATCATGCCGTCAACGTCTCCGAGTTCGTATTCAAAAAATGGAGAATTATTAAAATTAATACATTGGTAGTACAACCATTCGGACTCGATAAGACCTTGTTCGAACTGTTTGAGAATCTCAAAATCGATTTCTTCGTTTTCTTGAGCGTCTTGATACTTTTTAGGAAACACTTGTTCTAGTCCTGGGAAGTCTTGTTTTTTAGGAATTATTTGTTGAAACGGCTTAGAATTTGGGATTTTTTTTTGATCGTAATTCTTGTTGTGCTTGTAAAATTCCGCCATTGTTCGGCTCTTTGTATAATTCCCCTTGCGATCAGCAATGCTTCCAGAGTAGGAAAGAGAGAACATTTTTTTGGGTTTTTTTTGTTAGGTAAGAGGTGTGGTGGAAGTAGGTTGAGAGTAGAGTGTGTTTTGATTTGGTTGTTTGCAAGCAAGAGAGAGTGGTTATCAATAATTCAGATTGATATGTGAATTCAATTTTTTTTTTGAAAGTTTCATAGTGAATATTTAAAGGTTAGACAATTTATATAAGGTAAATGACTGAAGCAATTGAACCTAGTAATATATTTTTAATTAGCCTTTGGATATTTTTATGTTTATTCTATGGATTCTTTATAATCATGGCTTATAAGATTTATTCTACTGGTAAATGTTTAGTTTGGCAATACGATAGTCAAACTATTAGAGAAATTAATTGTAAAGAAATTTAAGAAAAAAATATTATTCTAAAGTATATGGCTCTCTATGTTTCATATGTTGTTGGTGGTAGTTTAGCATGTTACTTGGGAAACAAATTGTTTTATGGTGGTAATTCTAATGACTCAACAATCAATGAAGAAACTAAAGAGAACAAATATATTGTTGAAGATAAGGACGAAAACATTGTTTTAGTAGAAGAGGAACAAGTACCAGAGATTGTTGTTAAAGAAGATAAAGAATCAGAACCGGAGATTTTAGTAGCAGAAGAGGAACAAGAGCCTAAAAAAGAGTTGTATAAATGCAGTAGGTGTGATACTATGTTAGAATTGAAACTCTTCTCTAAGACTCAAAGAAAGAAGAATAGGGAATTGTGGAAATGTAAAGTATGTGCTAAGCTTTGTTAGTTTTCTTTTTGTTATTATCTAATGTATTCTATAAAAACAATATTAGTTTATTGTTTTTATCAATATTCTTGTAGTTACGGTCTATGTAGTCAATTTGTAGGTCGTTGATTTTGAAAAAAATTGAAAGGGATTAATGGTGGATATGAGTGATAACCAACAGTGTTTGCGAGAGCGTGTAATTGATAACTAACA
>Ga0181402_1000729_pt1 | contig 12125 bp, 3 predicted proteins | sample 25SPOviralmetaG_FD_130131 | JGI IMG/M metagenome (GOLD analysis project Ga0181402, IMG submission 130131) | Marine viral communities from the oligotrophic San Pedro Time Series (SPOT) site, San Pedro Channel, CA, USA - 25 SPOT_SRF_2011-08-17 | ecosystem: Environmental > Aquatic > Marine > Strait...
AGAGGGAATTCTAGCGGACTAACTGTATTCGGCGTTTCTGACGTGGGCGGAATAACTTACATAATAACTATATTGCCTAACGCAAACTACTCTATTAGCGGTGAATCTTTTAGCCTTGCTGTTCCGCTTGATGAAATGGAAGATTCTGCAAGCATATCAAGTATAGATTTTTCTAACCAACTAGACAGCAGTGGAAATCCTAATGGAAATGTTGAGATAAAAGTGGAAATGGCTACGGGTGTTATTATAAGTGAAGACACAACTATTGCAATACCTATACAGTTTGAAGAAGCTTTAAACTTGTCTGGTCTACTTAGCACACAGCTACAGTACAACATAGAAGAGTCCGCTGTCTTCGAAAGCTATTTAGAGCAGTACCAAGCTCAAGATGTTGATCTACTTGCTCCCGCTGTTGATAGTGGTCTTAGATATTTTCTATCAGAACCATTAAGTACTCCAGAGTTTGTAGAAACTAGCACCACTGGAGTAGACTGGGAAGAAACAGGCTCGTACACTGTGAATGCTGTAATACAATCTGACAACTATAATTATCTTCACACTATAAGCATTGAAACAGAAGAAGGTAAAGCTTACATTGGCAGTGAAACTTCGTTTAATTTAACGTTAATTCCGTCTGAAGATGACTTAGGTACGTTTCAGTTTGAATACGAGCAAGTGCAAGATCTTTACGGAAATCTATATAGAATTAATATACATGTTTATTACTTGAGACAGCCCGGCCAAGAATCGGCGTCTGGCGTTGAAATTATATTAGATATAGAAGAAGACAGCATTGTAGACTATTTTATAAAGCCTGACAACCACGCTACAACCTTGGTGCTTGAAGAAGATCCTAATCAATTTCAGGATTTTGGATCAGTACTTATGTTTTTTACAACTAACATACCCAATGAACACATAAACACAATACAGACTAACTTTACTTACGACTCCGATGCTGCTAACGCAACTAACTGGCTATCTTACTCTTTAACATCTCAAACTGGTGATCAAAACTACGTTAGAATTCATTACAATGACTTAACACCTCTTCCAAACGATAGAAGCGGCGTTGCTAGGTTCTTTTCATCTTTATACCCTGCCCTTATTGCTGGTATAGATTTTCAAGGCGAAACAAGAGCAATACAACAAAACGACGGGCACTCTATAGAGTTAAAAATTGTAGACTCAGGGGCAAACCCTACCTCTAACGCTTATATTATAGCAAATCCTAACGGTAATTTTCCCGTTCAAGATTTTTATGGCGACACTGGATTTATAAACAAATATGAAATGCAACTGAGCATGGATACAGGCGCTTATCTTAGTAGCGTTAACGGTCAAAACATCTTTAGCAGCGAAGACTGGGTTTATCCAGTTATGCTAAACGATGAAGGATCAGGCTTTGTTCAAATTGGAGGAACAGACTCTGGCAACTACCGTTGTTACTTTACGATACTAGACAACCCTACTGATCAAGATAGATCTGCTGTTATAACAGTTCAGCACCCTTTGTCGCCTGAACTAACTAGCACTGTTACAATATTTCAAGACGGCGCGTTAAATAGTGCGGTTGACACTGTTAGAGTTCAACTTGGATCTGGAAACCAAGAAGGCTTAACTTTCAATACTCAAAGTGATTTTACAAGTTTAATAGAGTTTGCTAACGCTTATTCTCTAGAAAAGTCTCCAGACTTAACTACAGACACCATCAACATTAGGCTTGAAGTAAATGATTTTGCTGAGTTTAGCATAGACGCAGATGGAACCGTAAATCCTTGGAACTTGATTCCTATTGACGGTGGCAACCACGGGCTTGGTTACACCTCTGTGAATAACGACGGTTTTTCTGGCAAGCCAACAGTTAAAATAAAAACTTCAACCGCGTCAAGCTGGGCTCAAGAAGGCGACGACGTTGTTACGATTGGAGATATTTCATCGGCCAATGTAATTGAGTCGAGCGACGGCGTTAGTTGGCATTACGAAATTTCTCACACTATTGAAGAAAACCCAGGTCTTAACACAAGATACTTCGGCATATTTGTTTGGCATCCTCAACATTTGTTTGTTTACCCACCAGATGTCGTGGCGGAAAGTCAAGCTGCTAAACTATGGGTTGCTCAGCCGGCTGGCGACTTAGTCTACGGATTTTTAGATACCGGCTATAGCTACTTGATTGGCGGATTTGGTGGACAGACTTTAATTGATCTTGACAACGGCTTAACAGAGGTGGAGGCAGCGTACGATTCGGCCGCCCAAAATCCAGACTCGCTAAACGTTTATTTAGTCCATAGTGGCGGTGAGCCTACAATAGGGTTTTATGACGAAGGTCAGTTTGTAGACGTTACTTTGGGCGAAGCTTACCAAGGGCTTGCTATAATTACAGGCTACACTCCTACGAATCTTGACGCATACGCTGGTAATGATGAGATTCAATTTTCTGATACAGACGCCACTAACTATCCTGTATTTTTCTTTTCAGTAGACTTTAACAACAATACTACCCCTGTAAGTAGATCCATGAGCGTTGGTGTTTGGCACGCCAACAAAGACGCTAACGTAGACGAGCCAGACAAAATATTTACGTTTAATCAAGCCGGCCAAGCTTACGATGCCACAAACAACTCCGTTAGGTTTGTTAATGATAACGGCTCAGATAATCAGTTTGACGTCTTAGACAACGACTCTGGAACTTTTGATGTTAAAGTTATTGTTGGGGACTACACTCAAGCAGATTGGGACGCTGAGGTTGTAGACGCAGATAATGTTTACCCGGAAGGCAATAAAAGACCATCTTTTGAAATATCATATTTAGATGACTTAAACGAGGGCGAGGGTAGTCCAGCCTCTATAGATTTTAACGCCGTCTATGCGGTTGAAAAAAACCCTAACTATCCAGAGCCTGTTGGCGTAAACTACTTTAACGTTCCGCAGGTATATTTTGATTTTTACGATAACTACTCTTTAAACGCGGCCGCTCAGTTTCAATACGTAGAGGCTGGTGATTTAGCAGACGAAGCTGGAAACTTTACTAGCATTGAATTGGTGCCGGGCACAGCTAACGAGCTTGTTGTTAGCTTAGAGATGTTTGAAGCAAACTCACTTGATCTAGACCCGTCTGAAGTCTTGCCTACACAGCTGCTGTTTGAATATACGATACTGCAAGAAAATGCTAACGTTGAGTATTTTAGATTAGGCTCAACATATGGGTACACTAATTCCATTGTAAACTCTAGTGGCTTGCTTACTGGCCCTGATGACAACCCTATTTTTTCGCTGCCATTTAGCTTAGGCACACATAAAGTTATAGTTCCAGTGGATGGTAACGGAGCAGCTAACGAACTTGTTTTATTAGTTAAATCTGAAGTTGGCGGCAGTGGACTATCTATTAGTAACATAAAGTTTAGCTCGTTAGGCTACACCCACAAGATTAGTGTTCCTCACGTTTTAAACCCTGAGGCTGGCAATGAATATTATTCTATTAAAGCTTACCACGGATGGAACGATACTGCTTTAGCTAACGACACATTGAGTTTAATTAAAAGGCAGACTGGAGGTTTTAATTGGATTAACCCAGAGATAAGCTTTGGCGTTGAACTAAACGGCTTAAACAATCAATATTTAATATTTGGAAACGATCAGTTAACCTCTAACGCTTCAGCCGACTCAACCATAACGCTTAGAGCTAATCAAGCAACCTCTGCTCCTGTGGTTAGATTTTTAGACATTAGCGATCAGTCTAAAATATATAATCTTACTGATGATGAGAGTGCTCCCAACGCTGGGCTACAAAGCGTTTACGTGCCTCACCAAATAACTGGGTTTTACTACGAAGACTATGTCGTTGACTCAACCGATGGTTATGGTATTGGCACCGCTGTAGTTACGCCGATCAACAGAGCTCCAGATCAATTTAGAACTAGCTCTATCGACATTGTTTCAATAGGAGATGAAAGTATACCAGTGAGCCAAAGACTCGCGCTAGGCGTTGATCATCAAAGATACTTAGACGCCTACGTAAGTAATAGATACGACTCTGCTCAATTTGAGGATCTTCAAAACAAACAGTCTAAACTAGTCTTAAAGACTGGAACAGATATAACAGATCCTGGTCTTAACGAATATCAGTCTCAACAGCAGTTTAAAATAGCGGCGTTCCCTTCTTCGCCGTACACTAATTTAGTTGACCTAAACGATAGTGATAGCTACTACATCACTACTTCAGGTGGCAACGATGGAATAGGTAATAACGCCACTGCTCAAATACAAATAACATCACCTGAAAGTTTAACTTGGAACGTTGAAAACGCCTTTATCAATGTGCTTAACTTTGAAGAGAGCAATGTTGATTTTGGAGCTTGGGGCTGGAAATCTATAAATATTAAGGTTCCTAATGAAGGCGCTGAATATAGAGTTTCTTTTAGTATTAAAAACTGGGTGACAAGCAACGAAGACGGTGGTCAAGTTAAAAATAAAGCTAATCTTTTAGCTACAGCTTCAACGCCGGATAAGTATCCAATTACGTTTGGAAAAATCGACATGTGGAATGGTAAGTTTATGCTAGACTACGGTACGGCTTCACCTGTGCTTAGAGTAGGTCCAGGTTACTCGATAAACGTCGCTGAATTTGTAGAAGACGATGAGTTTTTAAGTGTAACTTATTCTAACGATTATACGTCTAGAATTTTTAACCAAAGCATAGTGGGCAACGGTAACTACTGTAATATTGTCAGGTCTAGCGAACATGATAATGCTGGAGATGAGGCTACTATTCAACTAACATTTAGAAACCACGCTTCGTTCAGAATGTCTAATATTAGAATTGAGCAAGTGACGGACCCTTACAAAAGAACACTAACAAACGATCCTTTAGAACAAGGCTCAATAATAAGTGGAAGCTCTTCCGTGCTAAACGAGGGAGATGAAGCGTCTGATATATACACTTTGACTCAGAATGCTTTTACAGACCCTATACATGAGTTTGGAGGTGGTCAAAACAACACGGCCCTTCAGTCTGTTGGTCCCATCGAGGGAATATTAACAGACGCGTTTTTACTTGCTGATCTTGGCGAAGGTTTTCAAGTGACAAGTGACTACAACGGAACTTTACAGCTTAGGTCAATAAATTTATTTGACAATATTAACACTTCGTTCTTAGCTGTTTCTGTTGACGGAGGCCAAACGTTTTTAACCAACCCAACGCTAGCTCAGCACGGGGTTAGTGGGGCTAGTATACCTAATGGTACTATTATGCCAGATAATACTATAAAGAAGTTTTCCGGCTTGCAGATAATGCCAAATAACTCGGAAAATTTTGGTGGTGTTATAGGTAATCAACCTACCGGCGGAACAATATCTAGACAATTTATATTTGGTGTATTTGACAGTATAGGCACCGATGCAGACATAGCGTCAGGAGTAGTTCCACCTACAATTAGTCCTAATCAAGTTTTCGTTATTGGTCAAAACGGAACTGAAATACAAGAATTCGAAGGAGGACCTGAAACAATAGACGACTTTGGCTTAACAGTTAATGGTTCGATATATTAATATAAAATATGGCAATAGTAGCATTTAGATTAAAAAAAATTAACGAAAGCATGCAAGTTGGCGACACAGCCTACTTCTGCTCGCTCAACAGTGAAAGTGGATTTCCTACAGGCGGCTTTAACACGGCGAGGTACAACGATATAAAAAAAATAGGCACAGTAAGATCTATTCGACGATTGAATGTTCCCGCAAGTCAGATAAGCTTTCAAGGACAATACTCTGTTCAAGTTGATATTACTGAAAATATATCTGAGCCTGAAGCAGGTGACTTTTTGTTTTTTAGTAAAGAGAACAAGGTTAACATAGGTGACCTAAAGGGCTATTTTGCAGAAACCAAATTTGTAAACAACTCGCTAGAAAGATCTGAAATGTTTCAGGTTACCATGAACGTAGAGCAAAGTAGTAAATAGGGTGGCTAAAATGTAACTATATATAAATAAATTAAATTATGATTAAAGGTAGTAGAATAAGTCCGTTTAAACTTTTTGGAAAAAGTCAGGCAAGAACAAATTTTGAAACAAATCGTGACTTAGCTCAATCGGACGTTGATAGAGGTATGGCAGATTTTGAAAACTTTGAGTTTCAAACTTTTACGCCAGAGACTGTAAATCCGTTTGAAGATATGACTGTAAATCTTCAGGCAGCTGAGTTTCAAAGAGATCAACAAGCGCAAGAGCAAGCCAACACGCTGCAAGCCTTAAGAAGTGGCGCGGGAGGAGCTGGAGCAGCCGCTTTAGCTACAGCTATGTCAAGACAAGCCGCGCAAAAACAACAGGCTATAGCCGCGGACATAGGTCAACAAGAGCAAAACATAAAAACGAAAGCCGCAGAACAAGACGCTGCTAATCAAGCTATGCTAAACCAGGCGATGCTTCAGCAAAAGCAAGCTCAACAGCAGTTTAACATTGGCCGTATGGAAACGATGTTAGGCATGGACATGGCGAAAGTCGCTGGCCTTGAGCAAGCTGAACAAGCTAGAAAAGATAGAAACGCTCAACTAGTGGGCGCTGGTCTTGGATTTGCTGGAAGCATATTAAGCGGAGGACTTAGCAAAGGCGGATTTTTAAACCCAGAATAAACATGGCAAATCAATCATTAATAAACGCGGCGCAGAGGATGTACTCTGCAAAAGCGCAGAAAACAGATCTTACACCCGTGCTTCAAGGTGCAGCGTCTAGCATATCTAACGTCATGAATGCTGTTGCTGAAAAAAGAAATAGACAAGAAAAAGAGTCTACTGAAAAAGTACAGAAGCCTTTTATAGACGTTATAAAAGATAACCCAAACATTGGGGCTGAGTTAAGCAGCTTGTTAGAGCAGGAGCAAGAAGAATACTATAAGCAACTAAAACTAGCGGAAGGTGTGTTTAGATCAAAAGGCACAAAAGAGGATGCTAGAAAAAAAATAACGCAAATAGAGAACAATATAATAAACTTAAATAAAAGTTTAAGTGGTGTAGATCTAAAACAAAATTTAGTCCCTAGAAATCAAGTTTCAATGGCTAACGGTGTTAATGAGCAAGTTATGGATGTCACGTTCAACGATAAAGAAACTTTAGCTCAAAATATTATAATAAAAAAAGACGAAGAGGGTAATTTAATTCCTTATATAAAAGGCACTGAATACAAAGATGGTGAAGAAGATGGATTAATTAAGCTGGATGATTATCAGACCGCAATACAAATACATCAAGCAGGTTTTGACGCTCTTGGCAAAATAAGTGATGCTGTAACTAACTTTGGCCTAAAAGGCGTAGACTTTAATTCTTCGGGCGCGGAAGGTAATATTAGAAACGAAGTTCGCAAACAATTACAAGATCCAAACGGAACCTCTTTATACTTTGATAATTTTGAAGGCTTTAACTGGGCGCAAAATCAGTTGTTAGATCCTAAAGAGGGTTTTGAAAATCCTGGCGTTGAAAGAGATGAAAACGGTATAATAAGAATAACTAATCAAGAAGCTTATGACGCCAATTTACAAACACTACGAGACAGAGTAAATAAAGGTCAACTTGAAAAAGATGGAAAAGTTTTAATAGATTATAAGCAAGAACTAGAAGATGATTTAATTGAGTCTTTCAAAATGATTAATCAAAATGGTTTAAAAGCTTATGAAGCTAGAAGACAAAAAGAGCTAGATGAGCTTAATAGACGTAACCCTACAGAATCTAAACAATTTAATACGGCCGTAGGATATTTAGATGAAGATGGAATTAGAGGTTTATTTGATGACGTTAAAAATGGCTATGTGAAAGACTACGACAATATATATAGTAAGATTGATGGTAAGTTTTACAAAGTTGACGCAGATGGAAACAAGCTAAGAGAAACCGACAAAGGGGTTAGCGAGAAACAAATGTTAAGCATATTGAGAATATCAGGTTACGCCTCTAATTTTGGTTTTGACTCATCTGATAGCGACTTGTCAGACTATCAATTTGGAGATGATGATAGTGATGGAATATTAAACTTACTTGATAAAACTTCTGACAAAAAGAATATGTTACAACTAGGCAACGTTACTACAAAACAAGATAACACTCAACGCTAAGTATGTTTGAATTAGACGGAAAAAATTATACGCTTGAACAGATTAACGCTGAAGCTCAAGCTCAAGGTGTTGATCCTGATAAGTTTCTTGAGTTTTTAAAAACTAAAGGCTTACAGTCTGCGTCTACGAGCAATATGGATCTTAGCGCGGATCAACAGCCTAAAAAAACAGTAAAGCTTTGGGGTGGTTTAGTGCCTATAGAAGTTGACGAAGAAAAAGTAGATCCAGATGATTTACCAGCGTATCGAACAATAATTAATGCTTTTACAGGCGCGCCAGAAAGAGCTTTTAATAAATTTGAAAACTTTAGAGTAGGGCTTGCTGATCCAATACAAGATATGTTTGGCGATGAAGCTGCTAAAATGTATTTACAAGGAACAGATTTAGATAAGTCTATACCTACTATTGCCAATATGTTTAAGTTTGACTTTGGCGATTATACAGCTGCAGACTTCATTGATCCTGAAACAAATGAAAGAGTTAAATTTAACAAAAAAGCTCACGATGAAAAAGGCATTGATGCTTTAGAAAATGAAAGATTTTTTGAGCTTCTTAAAATGCGAAAAGAAGATCCTAAAAGCGTAACGAAAATAGACGCTAGCAAAAGTTATGATGAAGCCACTAGAACTTTTGCCGAAGAAATTCAGTTTCAAAAAGGAACTATTGATGAAAGAGTAAAAAACTTTAAACCTATAAAAGATCCAAATGTTACAGGTTTTACTGATGCTATTAAAAAAGGTGAGCTTGACGACATGGTTTCTACAAGTTTAAGCTTTATAACAGATATGGCTGGCGATGTTACCGCAGCTATAGGTACTAGAGGTATTTCTATGGGCATGACTATGTTTGGTATGGCTTGGAATATGTTTAATGATGAAAAGTCAAAAGCTCTTTATGGTGAAGATGATCCTGATAGAATAAAAAAACTTATAGAAAATAACGAAGAAGAACTTGCTATTCCTACTGTTCTAGGTGGTTTAGGCTTTGCTTTAGAAAGAATTGGTATGAAGCAAGTTATGAACGCTATAATGAAAAACGCAGCTACTATGTCTGTTCCTGCTGTAATGTTAAAGTCTAGTTCTGTTGAAGGCGGCACGGAGTACATGCAGGGCTTAATAGAGGAGTTTAACAGGCAGCTAGGTATGCAAGGAAACAATAAAGATGCAATAAAAGCTACTGAAAAAACTATAGAGTTTGCTAGCTCTGACAGAGCTTTAGATAATTTATTTGCTGGTATTATTGGTGGTGGTGGTTTAGCTGGCGGCAGTGCAACAGTTCAAGCAGCTTTTAGAGCAGATGAAACTAGCAATCAATTTGTAAATGAACAGTTAACAAAATTAAAGCAAATTGAAGAAGCTGCGTTTAGAGCTACTACAAGAAGAAAGAAAAAACAATTTCAAGAAGTTATAGATCAAACTAGAAACGATCTTACGTATTATTTAAGAAAAAATAGAGATAAAACTGACTATTTAAGCAAAGAGCAGTCAGAGTCTTTAGAAAATTTATTAAAACAAAAAAGAAATATAACTAAAGAGTTAAATGATTTAAGAAAGCTTTTTAAAAAAGGTATAATAAGTAAAGAAGCCTATAATCAAGCTGTTCTTGATAAAAGGCAAGAAACTCAAGCTTTAGACGCCAACATACAAGAAGTAAAAAACGATGCTAACATGAAGTTGGTTATGCAAAACTTAGACGGCGGTGGTAAGCTAGTTAAAGATATTAAAAGTATAAATCAAAAAGTATATAAAACTGAAGCTGAGTTTTTAAAAGCTATGCTAGCTGAATATTTAGCCCAAGGAAAAACTTTACAAGAATTTGAAGCAGACACTAAAGGATTTAGTATTCCTGGTTTAAAAAGTGGTAATACTATGTTAATTAATGCTGAAGAAGCAGCTAGAACAAATAAATTTGGTGTTGGTGTACATGAAGTAGGTCACATGGCGCTAAAAGCTAAAATACAAACTAAAGACGGTAGTGGTGACTTAAGCGTTGAAGGCGAAAGAATAGTAAATCAGTTTATAAACGATCTTAGTGCTAAAGAAAAAAAATATATAGAAGAACAGCTTGAAAGCGGTAAATATAAAGTAAATGCAGACGGCACCGCAAAACAGTTTAAAGAGTATGGAGAAGAATATTTAGCTTTTTACGCTCAAGGAGCTGTAGAAGGTAAATTTACTAAAAACGCTATACAAAAAGCTGGTAGTAATATAGCTCAAATATTTAGGACTGAAACAGAGTTTGAAAACTTTAACTTTGAAAACGCAGATCAAACTAGAGCTTTTTTAAACGCGTTAGTTCAAGACTCTAAACAAGGCATGTATAGGCGAGAAATTGTTGAGTTGGTTGAAGAAGGAGCCGCTATAAAAGATTCTAATGTTAAAAAGTCTATGACTGCTGAGCAAAGAACTACAGCTGAAAATGAAATAAAAAGACTTGGTAGAGAAGGTTTACTTGGTGATAATCTTAGAGAAGAAGGTATTGGTAAAGTTTTATTTGACGCTAGCTTTGAAGACATATATAGTAGAATAAAAAGCGAAGGTTTTCTTGATAACTTAATAGCTGCTAAATTTAAAGGCGATGTAGTACCTAAAGACTTTGTAGACAAGGTATATTCAGAGTTAACTGCACATGCTAAGAATTTTAATCCTGAACAAAACGACGACTTTTTTGGCTATTTAAACTCACAAATAGCTAATAAAGCTGGCAATGTATATAACAGAGAATATAAGGCTGATCAAACAGCTGCTGGTAGAGCCAGAGACATAGGCGAGACGACGCAAGAAGGCGAAGTTAAAGTACAAGTTGCCGCAGACACAGATAGTGCGTTAAAAGCGCTGGAAACAGAAGATTTATCTGTAGTAGGACAAAACAAAAAAGAAGCTCAAGAAACTAGAGATAAAGTATCTAAGTTTAGGCGACAACTTGGCTTTGAAACTGGCGGTGAGTTTTATAATAGAGTTTTACAGTCTGCTAAAAAAAGCTTATTGCTAGCTTATAATAAAACAAAAAACATAACAGACAAGTCAGAGCGAGCCGTAGCTATACGTGAGCTTATACGTAAAGAGTATTTTACAAAAGGATTAACTAGCGACTTATTTAAGCCATTAAAAAACTTTTTAGGTACTACGCAATACCTTAACAACTTAGTAGAATATAAAGAAGCTTTTGTTAACGCTATGTCCACGGCTGATCTTGTTCAAATAGAGCGTAAAGTTGCTGAACACGAAAGAGTGTTTACTATATTTGATAAAAAACTTACTAAAATAGAAGATGTACAAGATGCTGTAAATAGAGACTTACTACCTCCTGACGCAATTAACGCTATAAAAAAAGGACAAGCAGTAAATCTTTATAAAAAGCGTATGCCTACAGATACTGAAATTGTAGCGTTTGCAAATCAACCTGCTATTAACCCTATAACAGGTCAAAGATCTGGTTTAAAAGGTACTAGAAAAGATGGTTTTGCTAAAGCTATGGCTAACAGCTTGCTATTTGATGCTATTATGCAAGTTAGACAAAGCTCTGAAGTTGTTCAAGCTTTAGAAGGTGATCAAGTTGCATTAGGTGATGAAGCTACGCTAGCAGGTAAAATAGGTAGAGAAGTTGATGTTAAGTTTAGTAGAGAAGCTAAAGAAATCGTTGAAGCTACTAAACCTATAACTAAAACTATGGGTGCTAATCAAATACGAAAAGCAGGTATTGCTATTGACGAAATAGTAAGAACTATAGAAAAAGAAGGCGTAGATAATTCTGTTGTAAACATGTTTGAAGATATTAAATCTTTAACGCAGCAGGGATTATCTGTTCAAGAAGTTGCTGAAATAGCTTGGAATCGTAACGGTTATTTATTTGAAGATGCTTCTAAATACGGTATTGAGGGTAGCTTATTAACAGGAGTTTTTGATAAAAAACACTTAGCTCAAATACTAGCTAACGCTAAAGCAACAACTGAAGCTCAAATAAAACAAATAGGATTTATTGACTCTGTAAAATCTTTGCAACAATTAAAAAGCCCTAACGCTATA
>Ga0181402_1000731_pt1 | contig 12108 bp, 12 predicted proteins | sample 25SPOviralmetaG_FD_130131 | JGI IMG/M metagenome (GOLD analysis project Ga0181402, IMG submission 130131) | Marine viral communities from the oligotrophic San Pedro Time Series (SPOT) site, San Pedro Channel, CA, USA - 25 SPOT_SRF_2011-08-17 | ecosystem: Environmental > Aquatic > Marine > Strait...
ATGTCCACCCAGTCTTCGAAGTATTCACTTAGTGAATTATACAATATCCTCAGTTTGAGGTTTTTTGCTTTTCTAATATTCAGGTTTAGCAGCACCTTTAGATACAGTTTTTTGTAACTCTTGTGCCATTAAATATAAGTCAGCATCCTCTTTCTTAGCTACATCTAAAGCTCTAGACATAGAAGGTTTGTAGACGTGCCAGCTTTTACTTCCCGCAACTTTACCTACAGTTTTTAAATTATAAACTGAAGAATATGCTGCTGGATTGTAAACACCTTTGTCATCCTTAAATCTAAGATTTTTAATCAACTGATTTAATTCTCTCGCCGGTGTTAAGTTAGATGATCTCATAGTAATCACTGCAGGTCTAGGTTCATCACCTAAAACTACTACATAAAAGTATGCAGTTTTTTCTAAGTAGTTACCATTAGATAATCTCCACTTACCGTTTCTTTCTTCCTGAGCATCTTCTGGAATAGATAGATGTGTTGTCACAGGCGGAGCCGCTGTGTCTCCCATTTCTTGCCATTCTGGATATCTTGTTTGCACGTGTGCAACAATTATATCCACACCTTTTTCACCATCCAGTAATGTTCCCAAACCTTTTGCATAAATCATACCAGGTTTAGAACCTTCTACATATTTAGCATTAGTTTGATTACATTCAGGGGATAGTTGATGTAGTATTTTCAAAATCGGTGTTGACATATCATCCGATTTTATTTCTTCACTACCTCTTCCAGAGTCTCCTCTTAGATTGATAGTTGATAATGCACCTGCATTATCTTTCTTAGTTATAGCATTTGTATCAGCCATATTATATCTCCTTATTAGGTTATTATTTATTTTTTATTTTTTATAGATGTTTGATTTCCATCAAACGTCCAGAATAGTTCTGTAGGAACTTCATGACCTTTTTCTTTCCATTCCTTCATAACTACTTTGAGTGTCTGAGGGTGAACTTTCTCCTCTTGGATAGGTTCATATCCCTCAGACCTCGCAAGGGTAGCATAAGCCATTGCCTTGTTATCTTCGCCTTGACCAAATGATACAATAATATTATTTTTTACTATATCACCTAAGCCATTATCTCGAAGCCATTGATGTGCCTCAGCTTTTTTGTCTGCTTTTATAGTGGCACCATAAATATCTTTAACAGTTAACTCTGAACCATCTCTTAGTTTAAGAGATTTTAAATTCATATCTTCCATTAATTTTGGAATGACTACACAACTAAAATGTTTTTCATCTTCCTTTAAATCTTTTGCACGATTCTCTAAAGACTTAATCTCTTTTTGAAGAGATTTTAATTTCTCAACTTCCGTTGATAATTTTTCCGGATCTAAAACATCTGTTTGATCTGGAGCATCTTTTCTTAAATCTATTAACATATTGTAACTCCTATTATTTTCTTTTTAACTTTCATGGCCGTAATAATAATAGTTAAAAAACTATTTGTCAAGTTTATTTTTGAAATATATTTATTTCTATAGGATAATAAGTTTTTTCTTGTCTGTCCCATTTTAATAACTTAAATTTTCCGTTTGTCATTTCTGAGGCAATTGCACAAGTTACACCAATAATAGCTGGATCACCATTTAATAATAAATAATCATCTTCTGTAAAATCTTTTAATTTTTGTCTTATACTAAATATAAAAGGTCCAGGTGAAAACATTATTTGTTCTAATGCTCTAAACATTATTTCTATATCACCATATTTTGTCGCACCTATAATATTGTATTTAGGCTGACCAGTTTTATGGTCGATAGGTATATCTTGTAATAAATAAACTTTACTCATTGACTTTTTTTCTTTTTTAAAGTATTATTATAATTAGAAAGAAAAGTAAAGTAAATATATGAATTATAAATTTAAAACTAAACCATACGCACATCAATTAGATGCGTTAAAAGCATCTTGGGACAAAGAAAACTTTGCGTACTTCATGGAAATGGGTACAGGTAAATCTAAAGTACTTTTAGATAATGCCGCTATGTTATATGATAAAGGCCAAATAAATGGTCTCCTTCTTATTGCACCTAAAGGTGTTTATAAGAACTGGTATGATCAGGAAGTTCCAATACACTTACCTGATCATATCTATAAAAAAATGGTGTTGTGGAAAACATCTGATAAATCTAAAAAACAGAAACAAATATTAAATACTTTATTTGAACCTGGTACAGACTTCCATATTTTAATTATGAATGTTGAATCTTTTTCATCAGGAGATGGTGCTGATTTTGCATACAAGTTTTTATCTTGCCATAAAACAATGATTGCAATTGATGAAGCAACAACTATTAAAACTCCAACATCTAATAGAACTAAAAATATTTTAGCTTTAAGAGAACATGCAAAATATAGAAGAATACTAACAGGTTCTCCTGTAACTAAGTCACCATTAGATTTATTTAGTCAATGTGCTTTTCTTGATCCTTGGCTCCTAGGTCATGATTCTTATTGGACTTTTAGATCTAGATACGCAAAAATGAGAAAAATTGAAGTCAATGGTAGAAGAGTAGAAATTGTAGTAGGATATATGAATTTAGGTGAGCTGTCAGATAAAATAAAACCTTTTTCAAAAAGAATATTAAAAGAAGATTGTTTAGATTTACCTGAAAAAACTTACGTTAAACATTATGTTGAATTAACTGCAGAACAGAAAAAAGTTTATACTCAAATGAAAAAAGAAGCTATTGCATTTTTAGATGGTAAAATGCAATCTTCAGCAACTGTCATGACTCAATTAATGAGACTACATCAAATTACTTGTGGTCATTTCACTGCGGATGATGGTACAGTAAAAAATTTACCATGTAGTAGGTTAGGTGAACTAATGAACATTCTAGAAAATGTTGAAGGTAAAACTATTATATGGTCCCACTACACACACGATGTAAGAAGAATTATTTCTGAAATTAAAAAAGTATATGGTGATGATTCTGTAGTAGACTATTATGGTGCAACGGATACGGATGCAAGATCAGCTAATATTAAAAAATTTCAAAACGATGACAAATGTAGATTTTTTGTAGGTACTACTCATACAGGTGGTTATGGTATTACATTAACTGCTGGTAGTAATATGATTTATTTTTCAAATGGTTATGATCTTGAGAAGCGTCAACAATCAGAAGCACGTATTGATCGTATAGGTCAAACACAAAAAATGACATACATAGATATTATGAGTCAAGATACTATCGACGAAAGAATTGTAAAAGCGCTACGTGAAAAAGTTAATATAGCTAACACAATTATGGATGAAGATTTTAGAGAATGGATATAGCGATTATAGTCCCCACTATAATCAATCCCGACAGCTGAGTGCCTAACCTCCCAAAATAACTACAGTTTTTCGAATAGTATAACTATTATAGTAAACATACCTGCTACTAAAGCAGTCATTGCATAACGCATATGATTTTTAATTTCTTTAATATCGTTTTCTATTCCTGAAATTTTTTGATGAGTTTGTTTTTGCATAATACGACAAAGTTTTTCGTGTGATTCTATTTTCTCAAGTGCTAAATCTTTTTTGGGCATTATGCCAGTCCTCGTTGTCTTAATCTTATTTGTTTTTCTTCTTCAGATAATAAAGCATTTTCTGTTGGCGTCAATCCATTTTGAGTAATGGCTCCTGGAGCCTGAGGCTGTGGTTGTAGTATCTGAGCGCTAGGCATAGGTTGCATTGGTAATGGTGGCGTTTGTACTTCTGGTAGTAGATAATCTTCCAGATTTAACGAAAGAGAAGATTCTACTTGACCTCCTTCAGCTCTAAATAATCTATCTTCAATATCAAATAGAAATTGATTATTTAAACCTATTCTTTGCATATCATTTATCATTCTAAGTATTTGAGGTTTAGCTATATTATAAGGATTTGGTCCACCTAAATTACGTGCAATCTCTTCAAACTTTTCCTCTATATCTGTTGATGGTAAATAAGGATCGAACTGAGCATTTTTTAAATTTAAAAAATTTTTTTCACTAATTTGTCTATCCTTAAATTGTTTACTTAAAGTATTTCTTGTTACACCTAATACTTCGGCAGCAGTTAAATCTTTATACATCTCTTGTTGAACTCCAAATCTAGCATTATTAGATGCTGCAAATCTTTTTATAATATCATTTGGATCAACTGGACCACCCTTTAATAATCCAAAAGCACCTCCAGTGAATTCTCTTCTAGCATCTCTAATACCTTTTTGATAATTAGAAATTTTAAAACCCATAGATTTTAATGGATCTATTTTAATTGGTCTAAGACCCATGAATCCTGCAATCTCTGGACCTACATCAAGTGTCTCTCCTCTTTTGGTAGGTGTCTGAGTGGCTGCCTGTATTAATCTTCCATATTGTTTATATGATGGAGCTAATGCATTACCTAAATGCATAAATTCAATAGCACGTTTGTCACCAAAAGATGTTTGATCCGTATATAATCTTCTTCCATCTTTTGTAACTCCACCTCTTACAGTTAAATCTGCTGCAGCTTCTGTCCAAATAGATTCTGAAATAAATGGGTTCATTATCTCAGCACCAGCTTCGGCTATACCACCTGCAAAACCAGACAGTATTTGTTCATCTGTTGCTTCACCTTCTTGAATACTATTTAGAACAGTTCTAAGGGGTCTAGCGATTACATCGTAAGCATTACTGTGACTAAAATCTATATATCTTAATTCACCATCATCATCTTTAATTGGAATTAATGTAGAATTTTTAGACCACTCAGGAACAAATCTTCTTAATGCATCTAATTCTTCTCTTGATACATCATATATTGCAGCAGCGCCTTCAGTTAAAGCTATTGGAACTCCTGTTGTAAATGTAGCCATACCTAATAATCTTTTAAATCCTGTTTCATAAGTTCCATTAGTTAATGCATTGTTTTTAACAACTCTTTCAGTTCCATCTGCTAATACTTCTCTAACCGTTAAACCTAAATTACTTCCCTTAATTCTTATTCCTTTAGCAGGAATATGTCTCATTTCTTTTAATCCCTGACTAACTATATTAGAAGTTGTTCTAATCATTTCAGATGGAAAAGACATAAAATTACCGATAGGTAATAGTCTTGCAGTCCTAACCGCAGATCCAACAAAATCATAGTTAGGTACAGTATTTTTAACTATGTTAGCAGCATCTACTTTTAAACCTTTTAATATTTCAGGATCTGTAAGATCTATATTTTTATTTCTTTTCAAAGCAGCTTTTTTCAATCTATCTAATTCAACAACATAGTTTGTAATTTTAAATGTATCATCTTCTGCAACATATTTACCTTGAAAAAATTCTTTTAGTTTTTTCATTTTCTTCATAAAAGGATTTACTATTGAATCTAAATTAGCAACTTGTTCTCCAAACCTAACATCTGTCAATAGTGCTTTAAGATCCCCAATTTGAACTTGTGAATTTACAACACCAAGTTCTAATAATTCTCTATATGCTTCCTGAGCTCTAGGTGAATTAGTTCCTAGTTTTGTTAAACCAGATACATCAATACCTTCCCTAAAAGCTTTTGATACTAAAGCTGGATTTTCAAATAAAATACCATTTGCTCCTGAAAAACCAAAAGCACTAATCATATTACGTAAATGTGTAGGAACAGAAAAAACTGTTTTTGCTAACTGAGAAACCCCTTTTGGAAAAAGTAATAAGTTTCTATACATCCAACTAACTGCAGCTTCAGCACCTTCTTTACCTTCTCCTCTTACAAAACCTTGTAGACCACCTGAAATGTTATTTGCATTTTTAATCGCTTCAGCTATTTCTTTGGTAGTAAAATTTCCTTGAAGAGGATTAATAACTTTTCCACCTCCAGGTAAATCTTTAACAATATCATCCATTGGAACTAATTCTATTCCTGTGGTTCTTGATCTTAATGCTTCTTCTCCGCCCTCCTTACTCGACCAAAAAAATCCCCTACCTCCTGCTTTTTGTACTTCAGAATTTTTAGCTGAAACAGATGTTAAATAATTTGTTGTTCTTGCAACAGAGGATAAATTAGTCATAGCATTAAATATAGAATATCTAGGATCTTTTATTTCTCCTAATAGTTCACCTAATTCTTTTGGTAACATATTAGTGTCATCAATTACTTTTTTAATAAAGTCTCCTCCAGGTTTACCTTCAACTGTCTTAGTAATATATTTATTTAAATCTAATGTTTTAGGATTTTTTAATTTTTTAACAGAGTTTAGTAAACTCTTAACTTGTATTACAGCCTCTCTTTCTAATTGGTTAGGTTTACTAGCTAACGTTGGATTATCTTTTACAATAATTCTTTTATAAAAATTTATAGCTCCTCCTTCCGCTTCTGCAGTTGGTCTATATCTACTAAAAAATTTAAATATTCCTTTATTTTGATCTTCAAAAATTCTATAGGTACTTCCTATCCAATTTGCTGTTCTATCTTGAAGTATTTGCTGTAGTTCATTTTTACCTTTTTTAAATGTAACACCTTTTGAATTTTTATTTAAAATATCAATTAAATTTGTAAACTCAGCTCTAGCATTATTAATACCTCCAATAATAGCTTGTCTTCTTTCTGGAGGAAGTTTTGTTTTATTAATTAATTTTAAGGTTTCATCAATAGCATCTTTGTTTAGTGGTTTTCTTAGGTCCCCTTCAAACAAAGCTTTATTTAATGAACTTAGTAATTGATTTCTTTCCTTAACATTAGTTCTACCAAATAATCTTTCAGCTTCTGGATAAATAGCATCTATTTCTCTAGTAAGATTATTAACAATTTCCTTTGCTCTATTAGTATCTCTAGATATTAAAGCTTGTTTTACTTTTTCTGCACCAAATAATTCTTCAGTTAAACCACCTCTAGGACTAAAAGGAGCTCTAATATATTTATCTAAAAATCTAGCAACTTGACTATCGCTGTATGCTAATTCTTTACCTCTTTGAGCTAGTAGTTTTGCACTCTTACCAGCGCCGTAAACAAATGGTGTAATTAGTAAAGACTCAGATCCAAACTTTAATCTGTTTGCTAATTTTCTTGCAGCATCTTCTCTACCAAAACCTTCTTCTCTATCTAATTGAGTTGGACCTCCTTCAAACATATCTCCAAAAGTTCCAATCTTTTCAACATCAGCAACAAATGTTTCACCTGTTGCACCACCCATCAAACCCACTGCAAATCTTGGATATTTTGATTTAGTATTTAAATCTCTAGCCTTATTTAATGAGTCTCTTAATGCTGCCCTATCTTTATTTTTTTTAAAATCAGCAAAAGCATTTCTACGTTTTGCCTTTAAAGTTTTGGCTGTTATTCTTCTGGCAGCCTGATTCGCTAATTTAAAACCTGCTGTACCTGGTATACCTACTTGAATAATTGATTCTGTTAATTTACCTATAGCTCTATCTTGAGCAGCATCTTCAAATATATTTATTTTATCGAAAAATGATTCCACATCTGCGGCAGTATCTGTATCAAAACCTAAATCAATTAGTTCAGCTGTTAAAGAGAAAACTCCTTCAGGTACTTTTATAAGACCTGATGCTATCCCAGATGCAAATGATGAATACCAAGATCTATCGCTATCTCTTTCTGCTTCGTTAAGTGGTAGATATTCTGCCATGTAACCTCCTATGCTCCAGAGTATGGATCAAATGGGTCTACTTCTTTTATATTAAATTCCTTAGGTGGTCTTCTATATCCTGGAGTTTTACTTTGTTCTCCTGGAAATTTTTCTTTTGGTATTTGTTTTGATTTATCTGCTTCTGAATCAAATGTAGATAGATCTAATGGCTCATACTCATATCCTTCTGCTGTCTTTCTTAATCTTTTGAAAATACCATCAGTTACATCATAGTATACTTTTCCAATGTTTCCTTTTTTCTCATAATCAGATAATCTACCATGTTTACCACCAATAAATCCTTCATATGATTGTCCAAATGCTTCATTTGCTTTAGATTCTAAACCTAAATTTTCATAATCTTTTCTATTTTCAGCTTGAACCTTACTTCCGTATTCTTCAAAAAAATCTTTAGTACTAAACAAACCTTCTTCACCTAATTCCATTTCCGCTAATTTTTTTTGTGCATCTAATCTTTGTTGTAGTAATTTTTCTTTACCCGCTTGTTCAATATCTATTGCTGCTCCTTCTAAAGCTAGTTTCTTTTTTAATTGACCTCTTGCTGATAAGTCTTGAAGTAATTGAGCTGTAGGTTGTTTTGCTGCTGTTGCTATATCTCCCAATAAACTACCTGTAGACGGTTGAGACATTAATGATAATCCACCTTGGATTAAAAATTGATTTAATGGACTAACACCTTGATCAGGATATTGTTCAGAAATTTTTTCTAGCTGTTCTCTAGCTGATCCTGTTGCATAGTTTTCTCTATCTTCAATACCAGACATAATACCATTCATATTAGTCGATCCACCTCTAAACATTGGTCTTCTAAATATTCTACTCATTATCTATTCAATGCTCCGTATATACCTGCCAATGTAGAACCTGCTCCTAACATAGAAGCTAGTCCACTTGGATTAGGAGTAACTTCTTGAATATTTTTACCAGGGTAACCAGCTATTAAACTTGTAACTCCTGAACCATATTGTTGTGCAGCTGTTAATGGTTGATTTAAATTTTGTATATTTAATTGTTGTTGAGCAGCTAGTTCAGCTTGTTTTTGTGCTTGTAATGTACTACCCATTGTGCTTAGTGCTCCAATGTCTGCTCCTTGTAATGCAGGTACTTGTCCTGCTAAATTCATTTGTTGACCAAATTGTTGTTGTGCCGCTTGTTGTGCTTGACCAAAACCTTGACCTAATAACTGTGCTTGTAATGCAGCTCTGTTTCTGTTTGATGCTGCTCCATATTCTGCTTCAGCTACACCTTGTCTTGCACCACCAAAAGCTCCTGCTTGAATTGCACTTTGAGCTATTCCCGGTATTCCTTTTTGTGCTTGAATATCATATTCTTGTAGAGTTGCATCAATAACATCTTTTTGATACGGCGACATGTATTGTTTGTAAGCATCAGGACCTGTTGCTGCTTCTGCTGCTTGTATATATGGTTGATAAGAACCAATACCAGCTTGTAATTTTTTTATCGCCTCAGCTTGTAACGGGTCTTGTCCAGCTACAAATTGTGGACCATATACTTTTGAAAGGTCTGCACCTTTATAATCACCTACTGCTTTTGTTAAATCTGATAAATAAGTTTTTCCACCTGCTTCTATAAATTCTGGTGGTAATACTCTTGTTTCTGAAACTGCCATTATACTCTCCCGCCTTTTTCTAATTTTTTCATCATGTCATACATACGTTGTGCTCCTTTGTTGACATTACCTTCACCCATTCCTCTTACAGCGTCAGCTGTAAATACAAATTCGTTGTTTGATAACATTGCAGGAATGTCATCTGCCTTCTCTTTTACACCAACTGGAGGAATAAATCCACCTGTTTTTCTTAAATCTAACTCTTTTACTCCTGCAGGATTTTGATTTAATGGTAAGTCCATGATGCCTGAGGCCTGAACCGCGTTTTCTTCTGGACTGCCATTTTGATAACCCATTCTGCCACCATATGCTTTGTTTTCTCTCATTAAAAATTCTATTTGTTCTTTTGTTAAACCTGTAATAGTAGATATAAGATCTTGATCAGCTCCCATACCTATCATTTGTTTTGCTTGTTTTGCTTTATTAGGATCAATCACTCCCATTTCAGGAGTTCCTTCATTGTATCCCATTCTACCACCATCAGCCATTCCTGCTATTTGTGCCATAGGTGAACTGTTATTAGTTTGTTGTGCGAAAGGCATTGGTTGTGCTTGTGCTTGTAATGGTGCTCCTAATAATCCTGAAGGGTTAGAAGGATTAAAACTTTTAGAAAAAGCTTCAAAAGTCATTTCTCCAGGTAATAGTACTTGTCCCATCATTCCTCCTGCTCTTGTTTCTTGAGCACGTTTTTGTGCATCAGCGTAGGCTTCTTCTAAATTTCCTCCTGTCCCTATTCCTGGTCCCGGGTCTCTGTATCTCATATCTGTAATTCTATTTGGTACATTATCAAAAGCTTCAGGACCACCTTTACCCATAAAAAGTTCAGGACCACCTCGAAAAGAGGAATATGGAACATCTGTACCAGGAATATTTCCAGGTCTCATCCCAGGTAAAGTTGCTGGTCTACTAGGTGATATATTCGGAATAGCTGGTCTACCCATAAATGGAAGATCAGCGGGTCTAATTTGTGTAGCGGGTCTAATTTGTGTATTAGGTCCTGTAATAGTAGGTGCATCAGGATTAAGTCCTGGAGTTTTTCCAAATCCAGCTTGAACTTGATCTCCTGATTGGTTTGTAATAGTTTTTGGTGAGAAACTAGCTGCGCTTGATCCATAAATATTTGTATTAGTTGCATCATATGCAAGTTCTCCCGGAGGCTTTAAAGTAAAACCTGAGCCAAATCCCATTGCTAAATTTCCTTCTCTATAACCTATTCTACCGCCTTCTGCATATCCACCAGCTCCTGATGTATATTCAGCAGTGTCTCTTGCAACGTTCTCTGCAATTTCATCTGCAGAGTATCCTAAATTTTGATAGTAAGATGCTAAATATTTTCTGAGTGCTCCAACATCTCTTGATGATTCTTCTTGAACTTCTTGTGGTGCACTTGCTAAAGCTGCTAAACCTAAACTACCCGCAAGTTTTTGACCAGTAGTTAATCCACCTAATAAACTTTTTCCTTTACTTAAAATACTAGCTATACCAGTCCCTGAACTAGCACCTAATCCACCTAATGCAGATAAAGGACCCATTCCCATAAGACCTGCACCACCTAAACCTAATAAAGCAGCTTTACCTAAACCTGATCCTGCTATTTTTTTAACAGCACCGGTAACTCCTTTTACGGCTTTTTTTACTAGACTTCCTAGTCCGTACATTTGTCTTGGCATTTGTGATCTTGAAATTGTCATACTTTATTTTATACAATAATCCCTTGTTTTACAATGTTATTAATCATCAGATGCAGCGCCAAGCGGCGGCATTGCAGCTACTTTTATCTTTAAAGATCTCATAATATCTTCTTTTTTAGTATCTGTAGATGGGTTTGAAATATCATCTTCTGCTTCTTTATCTGAATTATACTCTTTATTTGTTTTAGTATTTCTCAATACTACTTCTGTTTCACATTTAACAACAGGTACTTTTTTACCATCTATCATTGTGTATGTAACTTCTCCCTCTTCTTTAAACGACATATTTCCTCCTTAGTCTCTGTTAATTTCTAATATTGATGCTACCACATGCAATCTATTTGCATCTGCAGCGGTTACTTTTAATATTTCGTTTTCTTCTAATATAACAGGTTGAGTTAGCAATTGTTCTGTTGCATGACCTGCTACACTTTTTACATCGAACAACACAAATATATTACTAGATGCATCTGTTACAGTTGCTGTAATAGTACTACCATTATTACTATCATCACAAACTAAAATACTTTTTATAATAGCTCTTGAATCAGATGGTGCAGTATATAAAGTAGTTATATCTGTAGTTGTTAGATCTAGTTTAGCATTTTTGTAAATATTAGCCATTAAACCACGCAAACCTTTCTTGATCTTGTTTTTGTTCGTTTAAAAAAGTAGAATTTAATTGTTCAACTACTAAACTAATTGCTCTATTAATTTGTTTTTGGTTAGAAAAATCATATTCTTCTTTTGGTTCAGGTAATCTTATTACTATTTTAGCCATGTTTATATGATATCCAATCTAAGTTTTTATTTTTATTTAAACTAATAATGTATGAATTAATATTATTTTCACAAAGCATCATATGTTTATTTTTTTTATATAATTTATGTAAAGCGTTTTCACCTGTAACAGAATAAATAAAAGAAAGTTTATTTCTCTTTGCTTCTTTTTCTATTTCATCAATACAAAGTTTCATTGCTCTATATAATTTAATTTTATTAATTTTTGGATTTGAGAATATTCCCCACATAAAACTTAGTTTGGAAGTTTTATCTATGAATAAACCTGCTGCACAAATTGGTTCTTTATCAATTATCATAATACCTACCTTTGGTAAAACTTCTTTAGGTATAGCATTATCCCAATCATATTGTTTACACCAAT
>Ga0181402_1000732_pt1 | contig 12097 bp, 25 predicted proteins | sample 25SPOviralmetaG_FD_130131 | JGI IMG/M metagenome (GOLD analysis project Ga0181402, IMG submission 130131) | Marine viral communities from the oligotrophic San Pedro Time Series (SPOT) site, San Pedro Channel, CA, USA - 25 SPOT_SRF_2011-08-17 | ecosystem: Environmental > Aquatic > Marine > Strait...
CCTTGTATTCGTTTAAATGGTACAAGTGATATTTCATGGGAAACTACAGGAATTATGGCAGATTTTCCAAACGTACAATTTTATGACTACACAAAAATATTTAAACGTATGAAAATGTATGTCAATGGGCAATTACCTAGTAATTACCACTTAACGTATTCACTAAATGAAGACAACAAGGAACTAGCCTTTGAGGTTTTAAAAATGAAAGGGAATATTTCAGCAGTATTTAGAAAATATCTACCTGAAAATTATCAAGGCTATAAAGTAATTAATGCGGATGAAACAGACTTAAGATTTACAGATGATAACAATGTTATATGCGGATTAATGGCAAAAGGACAAGCTAAAAAAGATTATAGCGGTTTTGTTCTTGACTAATAAATATAATATGTTAATATTAAATAATAGAAAGGATAAACAATGACAAAAGAAGAATATGTAGAATATGAACTAGATACAGTAGGGGAAGATAAAGAATTTATCAATCATGTAGTGCATGAATATTTCTGGAATAATATTAAAAATTTATCTAATGAAGAATTTAATCAATACTTGATTGAGCATGGATGTGAAGAAAGGGCTAACAATGAAACTAGATGAACTACTATCAATACAGGCAACAATAGAAAAAAGAGCAGTACCTATAGATATATTAGAAGAAGAATATACTTACTATTCAAAAAGTAAAGATGAACATATAAATTTATTAGATTTGCATTTGATACATTTTATAAGAATCTTTTTGAAATTAGTTGAAGAAAATAAAAATGGTATGAAGAAAGAAAGACTAGAAGAGATACAGTATTCATTAAATCAAATTCAACAAGATGTAAGAGAATTATTTGATGATGACATATTATCACAATCAGAAAGGAAACATTTAAATGACCAATAGTAAAAAGTATCAAGAATTTTTAGATAGTTATTTATCACAAGGCTATTCGTATGAAATGGCTAGTGAGTTTGCTATAAAAGATTTACAACAATATTACAGGGGGTTATAAAATGAATAAAAAAACAAAAGAATATTTAATTATTGGTGCGTTTATGATGATACCAATAATTTATACAACACTAATAATATTTTATTGGAAATGTGATTGGTGAAAAAAGACAGTAAATTCAATGATTTAATCCAAAAAGCTATTGAGGATGAGACATATATCGATAGCTATTATGAATGGGAAAGCTATGATAAAAATTATAACTTTCCTGTTTATAGATTACAAGTAGGAAGTCAAATATTTGTTTGGAAACTACCGACAATAAAAGAAAAACATAATATTAAAGATATGCAGTTAGAAGAAATGATGAGAGAATATACCATAGAGGCAATATATTTAAATGGAAATTATGCTGACCATGAAGCAATTAAAACAAGAATGGGAACACCTAACAAAAAATGGAAGGGTCGCAGATTTGTATTAAAAGCAGTAAGTAATGAAGGGAACTTTTAAAATCTTACTGTGTAAGAAAAATTTTTTACTTGACAAAGTGAGAAAACTATGCTAACAATTTATTATATAAATGAAAGGACGTATAATGAGTAAAATAGAAACGATAACAGTTGAAGAGAATACAGTTGATAAACAATTGATTTCTTTGATTGATAAAAATATTGTTGAGATTAGAAAAGCAGAAAATTCTACATCAACAATTAATCTTATGGGTTATATATCAGATAATATATTTCCAAAATATAAGAACAAAGACAAAGACAAAGAGATAAAATCAGTTAGAAAATATATCCTAGCTAGTTATCCTTTTGACGATACACTAGGCATTACTAGAAATGCATACGACACCATGAATAGTAGAATATCTAGAGGTGGTCAATTAGTTTTTCATAAACGTATTACTATAGCAGATGATAAACTAAAAGATAAAAAGGGTAATAGACTTATCATATCTAAAGTTGAGGATATGCATAATAAATTTATTAATAAACCTACCAAAGATAAACCTACTATTGAGATTGAAGAAGCAGAAATATCTAATCCACCTATAGTAGAAGAAAGTAATCACAAACCTGAAACTTATGTAGAGTTCAGTAATGATGATGAGAGAGTAGAAGAAACTATTAACTATCTTAATTCAATACTAAATCTAACTGAAACAGATTTTAATAGTCTACTAGCTGATAGAAACCTGAATGAATATTTGCAGGAAAATATCAAACCAATAGAACACAGAATATCAAAGATATTAGGGTTAGGTAAAACTAAGAGTAAGAAAGTAGCCTAAAAAGTTAGGTGTTGAGGAATACATATACACGATATTTCCACATCTACGGCTAGGGTAGTGCCGAACAGTGTAATCTGATAAAACTACCCACAAAAAGAAAGGAATAATAATGAATCAACAAGAACTAGCTAAAACTTTAATGGATAGAGACAATGAACGGGCTTATAAAATAACCGATAGAATATTTTGGATATTCATAGAGAATACACATCCAAGTTATCTTAATGATTTTATAGAAGCAGACCCTGATAATCCTGAAGGAACGAGGAATACAGAAAGAGGTCGAGAATTATTCGATGAACTGCAAGAATTTGTGAGGAATACAATATGAGTAATATACAAAACGAAGAAATAAAAGAAAATATTAAAGAAGAGTTAGAAGAAATGCCTATGAATGATTTTTCTAATTTAGTAGAAAAGTACGATTTAGATGTGAGTATCATAGACGGAATATTTTATGATGTAGTAAATAAATTATTTGAAGAGAGGTCCTTATAATGATTGATAAATTAAAAACAATACAGTATACTTTAAGAGATACAGAAAAATATTTAGTAGGTGTAATTAAATATGATTGGATGAAATCACATCCACATTTTGAATATAATCAAAAACAAGTGCTATCAGATATTATAAAAGTTCTGGTTAATAAGCAAAATGAATTAACTAAATTGATAGAGGAACTAAAAGGGAGTGAATAATGAGTACAATAGAAGAAGTGAAACAACAATTAAAAAAAGCTAAACAAGAACTGAGGGAGGCAAAAAAAGAAATAGAAGAATTAAAGATTAGAGAAGTATTATACTTAGAGCGATTAGATAATTGGGCAGAAAAGAATCAGTATTTAAATAGCAAAATATCTAGTATCACAATGGATGAGGTCGCACAAATGCAAAAAGCTAAAGCAGAGTATAATGAGAAGTATCTCAAAGACAAAGAAGTAGCAGATGCATTTGATAAACAATCACAAGTTAAGCTAAATACTTTTGAGAACAGGGAAGAGTAATGGCAGTCTATTATATAGATGAATACATACAGTTTGCTAAAGAGAAGGCAGACGAAGCCAAAAAGAAATGGGTCAATGGTGATGAGTGGAGTGACGAAGAATATGAAAAGCTACAATTCCTAGAGGCTAGTGTAGAAGCATTACTAGAAATGAGAAAACATGGACAATTATTTTATACTGATTTTTAACCTCATAGAAAGACACACGAGGGTCAATAAAGACCCCATGTATGCGTCTTAAAATGGAAAAAAATCATCCATTATTTGAGTTTTGTTCGTCTTTCATTCTTAACTTTGTTGAAAGCCCACTGCCTGTCATCAGGCTTGAATTCGACTTCAACAAATCTTTTGATACTGTCTTCATTAGTAGTATGCTTATAAAACAAATTAAGAAAAAAGTCGATAGATTTTTGAGTATTACTAAAAACATTCATAATTTCACCCCCATTCAATATATAAATATACTGTGTATTCACAAAAATACTAGTGTTTTTTTAACAAGGCAGGTGTGACAGTTTTGTACATTTTTTACTTGACAAATACAAAAAAATATGTAAAGGTGTACAAATGATAAGGGATAGTTTTATTAACAATTTAATAAAGAAAGGAATCCAAGCTTATGTATATACGAAACCTTACTATCCCTTATCGAAATAAAGAAAGGAAAATATAATATGCCATATATTAAAAAACATGAAGGTAATTACGGAACATCTATAATATCAAAAATTACTGGTGTAACTAAACAAAAAAGATTAGCTAAAAAGAAAAGAGTAATAAAAATAATGAAAGGAAGACGCAGATGACAGAAAGAAAAAAAGTAGAATGTCCTGAATGTGAGGGTGAAGGTAAAATACCTATATGCCCTGAACCTAGGTATGATGAATGGGAAGAGTGTCCTGTTTGTGAAGGGCATGGTAGTTGGCTAGAAGAAGTTAACTTTGAAGATGATAAGTATTTAATTGACGATGAGTACTTAGAAACAATGAAGAGAGATATAGAAGATACTCTAATTGAGCAAGTTAGAAAAGAAAGGATATTGTAATGGATAAGAAAAATTATGTAGTTTACGTCACAGAAACAAAAACAAAAAAGTATTTTGTTAATGCTAAATCAGAGGGAGAAGCAAAAGAGAAATATCTTCTAGAAGGATTGACATCATCTGTTTACGATAAAGATAATGATAGGAAGATAATCTATGTAGGTTTAACTAATGAAGAGCAAGAAAAATCTTCTACAGATAATTTTAAGTATGTGTATTGACCCACCCAAAGGGAATCATATGTTATCATACTTTTATTATTTTGTCAACAATAAAATTTTACTTGACATGTTTACAAAAAAGTGTATAGTGTACTAACAATGGAATACCAACATCAGCTTAACATGATTAAAACCTTAGACGTACAAAAGGGTAGTAGTTATAGAGGTGATTGTTTATTCTGTCTTAATAGAAACACACTATCAGTTAGGAATGAAAATGGTAAGCTTTCATGGAAATGTTTTCATTCTAGTTGTGAGGCAAAAGGCATGTCTAATAATAGTGTGACTGTAGATGATTTAGAAACTTTTATGGAAAGTAAGCGAGTTTCGTATGATTTTTCTCGCCCTCCTTTTAATATCCCAAAAGAGTTTGTCACCATTTATGGTAATAATAAGGCTAGGGATTATATATCTCAGTATCAATTAGAAGACACTGAGGCTCGACTGATGTATGATGTCAAGCAAGACAGAATAGTTTTTTTAATAGAAGAAAATGGTGAAGTTGTTGGTGCGGTGGGCCGTGCTTTGGCTGAAGACATAGTTCCAAAATGGTATAAGTATAATTCTTGTCATTTACCTTTCGTGGCAGGAACGAATAAGTATATCGGAGTAGTAGTCGAGGACTGTGTCTCAGCCTGTAAAGTAGCACTAGCTAATCTAACAGGCATTGCTATCATGGGTACAAGTTTAAAGGAAGAGTATGTGTCACCCATAGCTAGTATTATAGAGAGATGTTTTGTTTGTTTAGACAAAGACGCAACAGAAAAAAGTTTTAAGATAAAAGATACATTGTCCTATCATGTGCCTACTTATGTAGAAATGATAGATAAAGATTTAAAAAATTACAGTGTAGATGAATTAAAAGAATGGAGTAAAAAACTATGCGAGACTTTGTAGCATTAATGTTTTCTATTGTTATAGTGTTATCATTTATTTTTTATGTAGTAATAAATTTACCGAATCCTTATGTCCAATAATACAAAAGGTAGATTTTCTACTTCTGAAAAAAATAAGAAGTTTTGGAAGACTTGGGATAGTGCAGTCAACACTATGGAAAAAAAATTAAATCCTGAATCTTCTATATATAAACATAGAAATAGTTTGATTGATAAGGTAAAGTTGACTAATAGAGAAGCACAAAACTATGAAATGAAAGTTTTTGACTGTGACAAAGCAACAAAAAAAATGTACGAGTATTACTATAAACATAATAAGTATACATAGAAAGGGAAATATGGGATTGTTTGATAGGGAAAAAAATAAATATGTAGTAGACATTATGGGAGTGGCTACGATAGTAGATATAGGATGTGAGAGGTATGATGATATATATAATAAAGCTACAATAATGTATAGCCTTACCTATCATAACAAAGCATTAGAAGATTTAGGTGATAATGATTCTCATAGCTTTGAAGAAAATAAAAAGTGTAAGACTAGTGGAGTTAGTATCGTGACAGGTAAAAGAAAAAAAGAATACCAATTACCTTTTAGTGAAACAGGTTATCGTTCAGACTTCTCAAACATCGTAGACTACGACCCTGAAATTAGTTTTGAAGAAGTAATAAAAGATTCCGCTCAGTATTTATTGAAACAAAGCGGAGTTCATAGAGATAAATATTTTGATACAGAAACTTTTGAAGATAAGCCTATAGTTAGTATAGTGAATAAGATATGAGATTAATATTTTTATTGGTGTTTCTAATAGGCTCTTGTTCCTTTTCTATAGACAGAGAAAAGCCTACAAAAAAGATTGTCATAGAAAAACTAGAACCTATTGAAGACACAAAAGTCGAATGTGACACTGATAGTCTAACTAAATTACAACTTACAAAATGTAAAATGGAAGCAAGATTATTGGAGTTAAAGTATTAAATCTTACATGTGTAAGATAGAAAGGTTATTATGGAAGACGGGAACTTAAAACTATATGTTTTAAAAATAATATTAAAAAGAAAAGTATTCGATAGAGTAAGAAAAATTGTATCAGATTCTTTTTTTACGAATGGTGGTAATGATATTTATAAAGCCATATCTAGAATATACGAAGACAATCCTGGGATTGAATCCATAAGCATTGATGATTTAAGAATAAGTTATTTTGAAACTTACTTTGCTAATCAAAGTTTTCAAGCACAAAAAAATATTAAAAACCTAATTAGTAGACTGCAACACATCCAAGATATGAATGAAAGTGTTGTAGAAAATGCTATCAAAAGTATGTACAAATCATCTAAGGCAGATGAAATGTCAAAGCTTTGTATAGCTATAGGAAATAATCCTAGTGAACATTCGTTTAAAGAAGTGCAGAGATTTTTAGAAACTATTGATGAGGAATACTTTGATACAGTAGATGATACCGCAGTGACCAGAGATGTTGATGAGATAATAGAAGCAGTCAATCAACAAAGAGAATACAGTTTTAATATACATGCACTACAAAACGCCACAGAAGGTATTGGTAAAGGTAATTTTATGATTGTCTTTGCTAGGCCTGAGAGTGGCAAAACTGCCTTTTGGGTTAGCATGGTAGCAAATGAGGGAGGGTTCGCATGGCAAAAAAAGAATGTTCACATATTTTGCAATGAAGAACCTGCTATCCGTACACAAATGAGAATGTTAAATGCATGTAGCAATCTAACTAAAAGGCAGATACTAAATGGTAGCAGACAATTAGCCAAAGATAAATGGAAAGAAATAGAATCTTATATTCATACTCATGATAGCGTTGATATGAATATGGAAGACTTAAACATACATTGTAAAGAACATGATGTAGACATACTAATCATAGACCAATTAGATAAAGTTAATATTACAGGTAAGTATAATTCTTCTCATGAAAAACTAGGTGAAGTTTATAGACAAGCTAGGGAGATTGCCAAAAGACATGGGGTATTAGTTATAGGACTTTCTCAAGCTTCAGCCGAAGCACATGGTAGAGAGAGATTAAGTTTTAATGTTATGGCAAATTCTAAGACGGGTAAAGCTGCGGAAGCAGATGTCATTGTTGGTATAGGAAAATTAGACGAGGGTAAAGAAAATCCTGATGAGGCATGTGTAAGACAGATAACAATTTCAAAGAATAAGCTAACGGGAGACCATGATGAGTTTCAAGTACAGTTGATACCCACATTATCTCAATTCACTTCATTTACATAGAAAGGATAATGAATGATAACAACACTAGACATAGAAACAACAGTAAGTAAAGAGGGTGACCCTTCACCTTTCAATCCCGATAATAGGTTAGTCAGTATTGGAATTAATGACGAATACTATTTTTTCTACCATAAAGATTTTAATGATGTAGAAAAGATAAAACAAAATAAAGATAAGATTCAAAAAATATTAGATGAATCTACGCTAGTAATTGGACATAATCTAAAGTTTGATATGTCTTGGATGTATGAGTTTGGTTTTACTTATGGTGGTAAGCTATACGATACTATGTTAGCAGAGTATATTATTATGAGAGGGAATAAAGATAAATCCTTATCATTAAAAGAATGTTGTAGAAGACATAACATTAGTTTAAAATCAGATATACTAGCTACATACATGCAAGACGGATATGGTGTTGATGAAATACCTTTAGAGTATTTAGAATCTTACGGCAGACAAGATGTTAAAATTACAAAAGAATTATATCTTACACAAGTAAGATTTTATAACCTACCTGCTAATAGGGGACTACTTCCTACTAGAGATTTGATGAATGATTTTCTACAGGTCCTAATAGATATGGAATGTAATGGCAATTATATTAACATAGAGGACCTAGATAGCGTAGAAAAAGAATTAACACAAGAGTATTATAAACTAAAAAATAAAATTGATAAAATAATATTTCAAGTTATGGGTGATACAAAAATTAATCTATCCTCTACAGAAGATTTATCTAAAGTAATATACTCTAAACAAGTACAGGATAAAAATCTTTGGTCTAGCATGTTCAATATAGGTATAGATAAAAGAACTAACAAACCAAAAAAAAGACCTATGATGTCCGACAAACAATTCCAAGGCATAGTTCAGAAATATACAGACCCTATCTTCAAAACTATTGCTGAACAGTGTGGAACTTGTAAAGGTGTTGGGTACATAAGAAAAATAAATAAAGACGGAAAGCCTTCTAAAATGTTAAATGTTTGCCCTAGATGTAAGAAGGAAGGGGTTATCTACACAGACACAGAAGCTAGAGCAGGTTTTAATTGGAAACCTAATAGTGTTCACGATGTTGCCCAAGGTGGTTTTAAGACCGATAAAGAAACTTTAACTAGAATAGGTGTGTATGCAGAAGGTACATTAAAAGAATTTGTTGATAGTGTTATTAGGTATGGTGCTATAGAGACTTATCTTAATACTTTTATAACAGGCATTAAAGACAATACAAATCAGGATGCACTACTTCATCCTTCTTTTAATCAACATGTCACTATGACAGGTAGACTATCCTCATCAAAACCTAATTTCCAAAACATGCCTAGGGGTGATAAGTTCCCTATTAAAAAAGCTATTCAGTCTAGATTTGATAATGGTGAGATAATAGAAGTTGACTTTGCACAGTTAGAATTTAGGGTCGCAGCTTTTCTATCACAAGATGAACAGGCTATGAAAGATATACAAAGTGGTGTTGATGTTCATCAAATTACTGCTGATATTATTGGTTGCGATAGGCAAAGTGCAAAAGCACATACCTTTAAACCTTTGTATGGAGGTATGATGGGTAAGAAAAAAGAAAGAGAATACTATGAGACTTTTTTAAAGAAGTATAAACAGATAGCAGATTGGCATAAACGCTTACAAGAAAGAGCATTTAAAAGTAAAATAGTAAAGCTACCTAGTGGTAGAGAATATTACTTTCCCAATATAAAAAGAGGTTGGAGTAGAAATAAAAATGAATACTATTATAGCCACTCTACTCTAGTAAAAAACTATCCTGTTCAAGGGTTTGCCACTGCTGATATTGTTCCCATAGCTTGTTATAATGTTTGGGAACTGCTTAAAAAAAGAAATATGAAAAGTTTATTGATTAATACTGTTCATGATTCTGTGATATTAGATACTCATCCTGATGAAGTACATCATGTAATTAGTATCATCAAGACTTCCTTTACCAACGTTAAGGATTCTTTACTGCAGAGATATGATTGTGATTTAAATGTTATGCTAGATTTTGAAATAAAAAAAGGTAAAAATTGGCTTGACTTATCCGCAGTTATATGATATAATAAACCAACAAAAGGAGACATTACATGTCAAATGAACTAATATCGGACATAGATAATATGTCCAACGATAAATTGATGGCGATGATAGGTCAAGATATAGAGTCAGGTGGCTCTTCTTTATCCAGATTGTCTATCAATTATGATACCGAAGACAGTGAGGGCAACCTCATAAAACGAGGCCTATATAAAGTAGATAGTCAAAAACATGGTATTGTTTTTGCAGAGAAAGTTTCTTTTAGACCTTTCTTAAATACTTTTCAATACAATAAGTATGATGAAGATAACGAAGATAATAACTACAAGTCTGTTATGTTTACGAGTTGGTCAGATGCAAAACCTGATTCCAATGGAACTGATGCATGTGGAAGTGTTCCTAAAGCAAGAAGAGATGATTTAGACCCTGCTTCTAAAATAGAACAAGATAAAGTTACTTGTTACAGAAATGTATTTGGAGTAGTATCTACAAAAGGTAAGACATCAAAAGGTGAAGATGTAACAATTGTCGATGAGCCTGTATTATATAGGGTTAGAGGCGTTAACTTTTTACCTATAGGTGACCAATTAAAAAGCCTTTCTAAAAGAAATAAAATTATGTATAATACTGTTTTGGATTTTAATGGAACAGAAAAACATACTAAAGGTAGCGTCACTTACTTTACGGCAAAAATTAAAGATGCCAATAAAGATGTTAAGTTTTCTGATACAGATAAAAATAATCTAAAAAACTTTTTAGAGTATGTTAAACGAGAAAATGATTATGTCAAAGGGGAATATGCAAAAGCAAAGAAAAGCGAAGTGACTGCAGAAGATATTCTTGATGACGAAATTATGAAGGAAATGACTGCTTGACTTTCTTAGAAGAAGTAAAATCATTTTTAGCACAGGCTCAACGAGAGCCTGTCGCTATACCTAAACCTATTATAGAAAAGTTTAAAGAAGAATGTGAACAAGCAGTACGAAAACAATTTACAGATAAGAGAGAAACAGATTTTAGAATAAGAATGTCTAATGTTGGTAAGCCTTTATGCCAATTACAAATGGATAAAAAATATTCTGGCGATAATAAGATAGTATCTTATGAAAATTATAATTTTAAATTAAGAAATTTATTTGGTGATATAATAGAAGCTGTTGCTGTTATGTTACTAAGAACAGTTAAAGCAAAGATTCAAAGTGTTCAAGGTAAGGTTAAGTTAAACACAGAATTTTTTGATATAAAAGGAACGTATGATATCATTATCGATGATAAAGTATATGATATAAAATCTGCGTCACCTTTTGCCTTTGAGAAAAAATTTGGGGAAAGTGGCGGTGGCTTCCATAAAATTGCTGAAGACGATGTCTTCGGGTATCTCTCCCAAGGATATCTATATTCGGAAGCCACAGGTAAACCTTTTGGTGGTTGGATAGTAGTTAATAAATCTACAGGAGAAATATTAGTTAGTCAACCTCCCGAAGATGATTCGGAGTATAGAAAAAAAGCATTAGAAAAAGTTCATAATAATGTAAAAGCGTTAATGGAAGATGCCCCTTTCAAAAGAGAGTATGAATTACAAGAAGAGTCTTTCTATCAAAAAAAGACGGGCAATAAAGTTTTGGGTACTGTGTGTTCTTTCTGTCAATACAAACATAAATGTTGGGGTGATAATATTGAGTACTTGCCCCAACAGCAATCTAAAGCAAGAAGCCCTAAATATTATTGGTATGCAGAATTAAACAGTCCAAAGGATGTTGCTAATGGCTAAAAAAGTTACCTTAGATAAAGATAGTGTAATCATAGCGGTTAAACCTTTTGGTGATGAAAAATTTATTTGTGGTGTGGATAAGAATTACAAAGCAGATACTCAGCAAAAAGAAATTTGCTATGCAGTAGCACTAGGGCTATGTCAAATAGCATTAGATGACCCTGACATGGTATATGATATAGGATTAAGTGTGATGAGAATAGAGGAATTAGAAAATGGAAAAGCCGAAGTTATAGATATAAAAGACTGGAGAAAAAAATTAAATTGAAACATAATGCAAACTTTAAATACGATTTAGAATGGGGTAAACAAGGGGAAACTGTTGTTGCTGAAATACAACAAGGGGAAAAGACTGAGGTAAAGTCTGAAAGAGATAAGTGGATTAAGACAGGGAATCACTACTGTGAATATCAAAGTAGAGGTAAAGAGAGTGGAATTAAAAAGACACAAGCAGAATGGTGGACAATTAATTTCTACAGTGGGGATAGATTTTGTTTTAATATAACATTAAAGACAAAAGATTTAAAAAATATTATTAATAAGAATACCTTTAATAAAGTTCCTGGTGGAGATAACAATACTTCATGGGGATATTTAGTTTCC
>Ga0181402_1000735_pt1 | contig 12070 bp, 9 predicted proteins | sample 25SPOviralmetaG_FD_130131 | JGI IMG/M metagenome (GOLD analysis project Ga0181402, IMG submission 130131) | Marine viral communities from the oligotrophic San Pedro Time Series (SPOT) site, San Pedro Channel, CA, USA - 25 SPOT_SRF_2011-08-17 | ecosystem: Environmental > Aquatic > Marine > Strait...
GAAGATGTAATTATCGAAACCCCACAGCGTCCAGATTGTTATCACGATTGGATTGATGGTGGTTGGGTCGAAGATATTGCCAGAAAAACCGAGGCAAAGACGATAGAGGCGCGAGGAGAGAGGAATAAGTTACTTTCTATTGTAGTTGACCCAGTGGTTTCTAACCCCTTATTGTGGGGCGATATGACAGATGATAAACGTGCGGAATGGGCGCAATATCGCACTGATCTATTAAATGTTCCCCAGCAATCAGGATTTCCCCTTGCTATAGATTGGCCCCAAAAGCCTGATTGATTGAGACGCTTCACTGTGTTATCTTCCCAGCATGTCCATTCTCTAGGAGTTTATTAAATGGCAAGTATTGCAGACAGGGTTTTAGACAATGGACTTAGCGTCCTTGACACCGAGGCCAATAAAATCACCGTTACCTCTCAGGAGGCCACCACATTCGCAAGCGCAAACTCAACCCATGCTTTGGGTTCAAGCACATCTTTGAGCATTGCAGCACCAGCGGATAGATCCGGCGGTGGCCGTGAGGTAACTGTAGCGGCTATTACAGATGGCAGCATTTCTGGAACAGGAACGGTTACTAATTATGCCATCCTTGACACCACAAATTCGCGGCTTCTTGCGACTGGTTCTCTTTCCGCATCTCAAAGCGTTACAAGCGGAAACACATTTACTTTAGCCACCTTTAAGATCGGTATCCCAGACCCATCCTAATTAGTTGCTTTCATTAGTTAGGAGTTAAAAGATGCCCAAAAAGTATGGAAACCGTATCAAGGTCAATTCGGCCACCACTGGTACGGGAGTAATAAGTCTTGGAACCGCCGTAGAAGGATACCAAAATTTCTCAAGCGGCGGCATTACTGATGGAAGCTCAGTATCTTACGTTATAGAGGATGGCGCTAATTTCGAGATAGGCGTTGGTACTTATACGGCATCGGGAACTCAGCTTTCTAGGACTGTTTCTGAAAGCACTAATTCCGATAACGCGATAAATCTAAGTGGTGAGGCGGTTATATTTATAACTCCCGCCGCTTCTGATTTGCCGTTTACGGATGGCGCGTCTTTCTCTGGTGCGGTTACATTTGCGGAAGATGTAACCTTTGACGGGGCTACGGCGGGCCGTGATATTGTCTTTGATAGGTCAGATAATGCCCTTGAGTTTGCAGATAATGCCAAAGCTAAATTTGGCTCTGGCAATGATTTAGAAGTCTATCACGCTTCTGATAGTAGTTATATAGATGAGGTCGGCGGCGGTTCTTTATTTATACGATCCAACGGCCCTAATGTATTTATCGGGAAAACAACGGGCAGCGAGTATATGGGCGTTTTTACGCCAGATGGCGCAGTTTCCCTTCGATATGATAACGCTACAAAATTTGAAACCACTAGCAGCGGGATTAACGTCACAGGAACCGTAACCGATGATGGCGCGGTGCATGATGGAGATGTTACCTTCACGGGAGCTTCTTACAGCGCCTTTTGGGATAAATCTGAAAGTCATTTACATTTCAATGATAGGGCAACTTTATCTTTTGGAGGCAGTAGCTCTGCCCCTGATATGGTTATTGAACATAATAACGCCCTTAACCTTAATCGTATTCGTGGCAGCAATATTACCATCCAAGATGCTGATGGTCACAATATTGCTGTTTTTCAAGAAGATGCGGGAGCGGTACTTTATTTCAACGGATCGCAAAAAGCAGAAGTCTTAACAGGTGGCTTTGATGTAACGGGAGATATAACTGTCACAGGAACCGTTGACGGGCGTGATTTGGCCGTTGATGGCACAAAGCTTGACGGTATTGCAGTTAATGCAACCTCTAACCCCAATGCTCTAAATGACCTTGTTGATGATGGATCTCCCCAACTAGGTGGTGCGCTCCAGCTTAATGGAAACAATATCCAAGCGAATGACAGCACAAGCGTTGTAAATAATAGAATACAGCTTGGAACATCACAAGATTTGCAACTGTATCATAATGGAACCAACAGCTCTATAGAAAATGTTACTGGTCAGCTTGATATTATTAACAGTGCTGAAAATCAAGATGTAGTTATAAAATCAGACGATGGCTTCGGAAACCTTTCTGAGTATTTCCGTGCTGACGGTTCAAATGGTTCAGCACGACTATTCCATTATGGTTCAGAAAAAATTTCAACACGGGGCGACGGCGTTGTCTTAACAGGTAATATTATAAATACTAGCGGTGATATGACATTGGATGTCGCTGGTGATTTGGCATTGGATGTAGGCGGCGCTACTATTTTCTTTAAGGATGATGGGGCTACTTGGGGCTACATTGAAAATCAAACAACCGATGGCGCATTTGATATTAAATCCTCTACCAATAATTACGATATGCGGTTTAGGGGTACGGACAACGGTTCAACAATAACCGCCCTGACCCTTGATATGTCCAATGCGGGTGCTGCTACATTCAATGATGATGTAAAACTTTCAGATTACAAAAGGGTTAAGCTCGGTAATGGCGGTGATCTTCAGCTTCTTCATGATGGGGGCGGAACTTCACATATAAGTAATTATACAGGTCATCTATACATATCAAATTATTCTGATGATGCAGATATAAAAATCCAAACAGATAACGGTCAAGGAAATGTAACTGATTACATTTTGGCGGACGGTTCTGATGGTTCTGTCCACTTGATGCATTATGGAAGTACGAAACTTCAAACCCTAAATACGGGTGTAAACGTATCGGGTGACATTACCTTTGACGCAAGCTCGGATGAAAAAGTTGGCGCAGAAAGCAGTAGAACATTTCTAACGGGAAATTTAGGTTCACAACTTCGTGCAGGAAATAATACTAAGGTTGCGGCAACAACAACGGGCGTTGAGCTAACAGGCGCAACAGTCCAAAACGGTGACTTCACCTTCACGGGCGCAAGCTACAACGCTGTATGGGATAAGTCTGCCAATTCTTTAAGATTTGCAGACAACGCTAAGGCTGTTTTTGGGGACGGATCAGACGCATCAATCCATTGGAACGGGAGTGCCTTAGAATTTTCTTCTGAACTTGGGGATGTACTTATTCGTGGCAACAATGAAATAAAACTCCAAGCCCACACAGGTGAAAACTTCTTTGTTGGCTTATCTAACGGTGCATCTACACTTTACTATGATAATTCCGCAAAACTCGCCACATCATCATCTGGGGTCACAATCACCGGAACCCTAGCTGCAACGGCTGTAACAGGTGACGGGTCTGGGCTTACTAACCTTCCTGCTTCATCTGACAGCACAAAGATGCCTCTAGCGGGTGGCACGTTTACGGGTGACGTCACTTTTTCGGGCACCAATCATAGCGGCGTCACTTGGGATACTTCTTCCGATGAGTTTCTTTTTGCCGAGGGGTCAAGAATAGACTTTGGCGGCGGGGCTAATATTCGCCGTGAAAGTGATGGCATTCTAAGAATTACGGGCGCAACGGCGGACGATACATATTTTAACTTTAGTAATAATTTAATTTTTTATCGGGGCGGCAGTGCAGCGGCTCAAATGATGATTGATGGAAGTACGCAGCGCTTTCACGCTTTTGGCAACATAACAGTAGGTGGCACCGTAGATGGCGTAGACATTGCGACGAACATCCCGTCCACGCTCGGCTCCGCAGGGCAAGTTCTTACTGTAAACTCTGGCGGTACTGCGGGTGAATGGGCAGATGGTGCTGTCAGTAACGTAGGCACTGGCAACTTTATCGGTGGTACGAATGCGGGTGCAAATCTCGCAAGTGGGGGCACACACAACACACTTTTAGGCAACTCTGCTGGGGATAAAATTACTACTGGTGATAGGAATGTAGCTATAGGTTTTAACCCTATGGGAACAACGGCTGCGGTAACTGGGAGTGATAATATTGGTATAGGGCATGATGCTTTAGAAGATATTACATCAGCAAATTACAATATAGGTATTGGTAGAAATGCTGGTGCGAGTGTTACGACAGGAACCGCCAATGTCTTTTTGGGCTATGACGCTGGACAATCCGCTACCACTGGGGGTTACAATGTAGCTCTTGGTATAGAGGCAGGGCATGATCTAACTTCGGGATATCAAAATGTCGCTTTGGGCTATCGTTCTGGTTATTACATTGACACGGGCTTCCGAAACGTAGCCATCGGGTCTGATGTTATGCAGGGTAGTGGCAGTGTTTCTGGTTACGATAACATCGGAATGGGTCAGAGTTCGCTGCATGATTTAACTTCGGGTCATAATAACGTGGCTTTAGGCAATCAATCAGCAAAATTACTTACTACCGGAACACACAACATAGCTATTGGTTTAGAAGCTTTACAGAGTATTACGACTGAAAGCTATTGTACAGCGGTTGGTCACGCTGCTGGTTCTTCTAACACGGGGGCAAACAATACTTCTTTTGGGGCGTTTGCTTTACGGCGTCAAGGTACAGGAACTGATAACTCAGCTTTTGGAAGGGGCGCATTATCAGGTAACTCGTTTAATGATTTTTCTCGTAATACTGCGGTAGGTGCAAGTGCGGGAAATCTAAATACGGGTAATGATAACACTTTTATCGGTGCCTATGCGGGTGATAATGTCACTTCTGGAACTAACAACACCGTAATTGGAAAGTCGGCAGATGCTTCATCCGCAACCGTTAGTAACGAAATAACTATTGGTAGCGCAAGTGTTACACGCTTCCGTGTTCCCGCTGCGGGTATCGACAACACATCTGCGGCATTGTCAGGAACAACCCCATCTATAGATGTGAGCGCAAGAGATACTTACACGATAACAACTTCTGGCAATACAACCTTTAGCTTTGCTAACCCACCAGCCAGCCCACAGGTTGGAACATTCAGCCTAATACTCACAGCGGGTGGAACGCACACAGTCACATGGCCTAGCAGCGTTGATTGGGCTGGAGGCTCTGCACCAGATGCACCTGCCAGCGGGGAAAAAGATATTTATACCTTTATGACGGTAGACGGCGGTACAAATTGGTACGGCTTCCTAGCAGCGGATGCTATAGGATGATTGGATCAAGTAATAAATTACTACAAGCGGCGTCGAATGTAGGCGGTGGCGGGTTTGTCAGTGATCCTTGGAACATCACAAACATGGAGTATTTTTATAACGATAATTATACAAATATAGCCCAAGGTTTATTCAACAATGCGTATGTAAGTTTCTGGAAGCCTGATGGTAAAACGCTGTTTATTGCAGGATATTTTATAAAACTTGCTGAATACCAACTAACTACAGCGTGGGATTTGTCTACGGCATCACTTGTTACTAGCAGAAGTGTTTCCCCATCCTCGTGTTCGGCTCTTTGGTTTAAGCCAGATGGAACCTCGTTTTATGTTACAGACTCAGGTGATATAATTTACCAATATAATATGAGTACCGCTTGGGATATCTCATCAGCCCCCAGTTCAGCCACAAACAGTTTTTCTATTTACTCAGTGGAAACTAACACCCAAAGTTTAATATTTAAACCTGATGGTACAAAATTTTATGCGGCTGGTACTTCTGGAAATGGGAGTGTTCATACTTTCACGATGAGCACCGCTTGGGATATTTCAACATCATCCTTTGCCTCAACACAAACCACAGGCGTGCCAAGCAATGTTAGAGCGTTCACATTAAACTATGATGGAAGTTCCGCGTATTTTGTTGACTCTAGTGAGGTGCTTTATGAAAGAGCGCTATCTACCGCGTATGATTTCAGCACCCTTTCATCCTCAAATACTAGCACAGTTAATCTAAGTTCGGACTCAAACAATTTTTATGGTATTTTTCTGACCGAGGACGAAACAAAAGTTTTTTTATCTAATAGCCTGCCCAACACTCTGATGAAATATCAAATGAGCACGGCGGGCGATTTAAGTACCGCAACCTTTACGCAACCTAGCTATAACTGGCTCGGTGGTATTAATACTTACGAAACAGAACCGAATGGTTTGTATGTAGGAAATAATGGGTCAGAACTTTATATCTGTGGAGACACGGGCGACGATGTTACGCAATACACGCTTTCTACCGCGTATGATTTAACAACGGCTTCTTATACGCGAGCTTTTTCTGTTTCTTCACAAGTAAGTAATCCAAACCAGTTATGGTTTAAGTCGGATGGCACCGTAATGTTCGTTCAGGCAATAACTGGTGCGGCTTATGTATATAATTTATCTACTGCATGGAATATTTCGACGGCTTCGTATTCTACAAATTATGATTACTCCGAAGCAGGGCGCACTGATTGCTTTTACTTTAAGCCAGATGGAACAAAGGTTTTCGGAGTAGATGGAGTTAATGGTGATGTGTATGGGTATGATTTAAGCACTGCTTGGGATTTATCCAACACTTCTGGCCCTTCTCCTGTTAATTATCTGGGATTAACGGGGTCTGGGCCTAGCGCATTGTTTATTGATAGCAGTGGTACAAGATTATACGTTTTAGATAGTAATACCGATCTCGTTTATCAATATTCTCTATCTACCGCATGGGACGTTTCTACTGGAACATTTGTTCGTTCAAAAGGTGGTTTAGGTGAATCCGTACCTCAAGGTATGTGGTTTAAATCTGATGGAACAAAAATGTATATTCTTGGACGCATTCAGGATGATGTTCGAGAGTTTGACTTGTCTACGGCATGGGATATTTCTACAGCCAGTTTCGGACGAGATTTCAGTATTAGTGGGCAAGAATACAATCCGTATGGTCTAACCTTTAATGCTGCGGGTACAAAAATGTACATTGAGGGAAGCAGTAGCGACACAATTTTTGAATATGACTTGAGCACCGCGTGGAATGTAACCACCGCATCATATAACAACGTATCTTTTAACGTAAACTCTTATGATGGTTTTCCCATGCAGCTTGTTTTCGGAGACAGTGGTTCAAAATTGTATTTTGTTGGCCTCTCTGGTGACGAAGTAAATGAGTTCGATTTAAGTACAGCTTATGATATATCTACAATGTCCTACAACCAAACACTGAGCGTAAGAAGTGTAGAAAACAAACCTTACGGTATATTTTTCAAATCAGATGGAAGCAAATTTTACATTGTTGGGCAGCAGAATACCAAAGTGCTGCCCTTTAGCATGACTACAAATTGGGATATTTCAACAGCAACTTTTGATGGCTTTCCTACTTCTAATTATCTAGTGCTTTCTACTTTTTCAAGCAGTTCATCACCCTATGAAGGAATTAGTTTTAAATCAGATGGAACTAAAATGTTTTTGATGAGAAGCCATTACAGCAATGGTGCGGGGTCAAATTATTATAACCAAATTGAAGAATATTCTTTATCAACGGCGTGGGATATAACCACAGCACCTTCTTCCCCCACAATACGCTATATAGGCGCTGAAATAACGTATGGTCATAATATGTTTTTTAGGAGCGATGGAACCCAACTGTTTGTTTTGAACAGGAGTACCAGTTCCACAATGCCTTGGCTGGATTTCGTAATGAACTATGACGTTTGAGGAGATTGAAGATGTACGTTAAGGCTGAAAATGGCGAAGTTGTTAAGTTTCCATATTCTGTGGAAGATTTAAAGTCTGAAAATCCAAATGTCAGTTTTCCTGCAAATATGAGTAGTGAAATATTGGCTTCATATAACGTTTACCCTGTTTTTGAGGAGCGTAACAACGCAGCAACAGATTTAAAAACAGAACAAATTACTGAAAACATTGTTTTTGAAGATGGAGCTTGGAAACAAAAATACAACAAAGTTTCCCTGCCCGAAGAAGAAGCTGCGCAGCGCGTTAGAAACCATAGGGATAGTTTGTTGCGAAGAACGGACTGGGCTGCTCTGTCGGATGTAACGATGTCACCAGAAATGGCAGCTTATCGGCAAGCACTTCGTGATATAACTACCCATGCGAATTGGCCTTATTTGGTCAATAGCGATTGGCCCACTAAGCCAGAGTAAATTATGATAGGTTTTTCCCCACTAGCTTCTGCGCCAATTTCTGATGATGGCGGAATTATAGTTCGAGAGCTATTGGCTTCTGGAATTACGTCTGGCAATCCTTCTATCCCAAGCGCGTCATTTTCTCAAATACACAATTTAAACCCCCAAGTCATTACTTTGGGGGCTGTTTCTATCCCTTCTGTAAATATGGCAGAGGGAGAAACTTTTGACGTAAATGATTGTTTAGCTGGTGCGCCAGATTTGGGATTACCGCTATTGAGCCAAGTGCATATTTTGCAGCCTCAAGGGATTACTGGTGGGGTTAATGTTTTTGAAACCCCTATTGCAATTATAAATAGGGTATTTGCATCACCTCCGAATTTAGTTTCTGGAAATCCTTTTGCTTCATCTTCTGCGTTTAATCAGGGGCATACTTTTGCGGGAACAGAAATTTTCGCAAGCAACCCAGTTTTAGGATCACCTCAAATCGCACAGCAAGAAGGTTTGAGTATAAATGGAATAACTGTTGGCGCTCCCTCTGTTGCAAGCTCTGCAATAAATCAAGCTCATATTCTGTCTGGCGTTAGCGTATTTAGCTCAAATCCCGAAATTGATAGCCCCTTAATTAGTCAAAACCATATCGTTGCAGCTTCTGAGGTTTTATCAGGAAGCCCGATAGTTGGTGAAACAACATTCAATCTAAGCGTAAACCTTATATCGATTGATATAACATCTGGAACCCCTTTCGTTTCTAGTTCTGCCTTCAATCAAGGAAGGGCTTTAACAGCCTCAAATATCGCCTCTGGTGAGCCTTTTGCGGGGTCGCCCACAATCGCGCAGAGGCATAGCCTTTCGGCCCCTGAGTTGCTCTCTGGCGCTCCTGTGGCAGATGATTGCAATATGGCAGAGGATGAAACCTTTGTAACCGCAGATTTAATAACGCCCTCGCCAGTTGTTGATAATATAGTAATGGTTGTTGATCATGCGCTTTCTGCAAGTGATGTTTCTTCTGGCAATCCAATAATTGACACAATATCTTTGGTTGAAATTCACGGACTATCAGCGCAAACCATTACATCAGGGAACCCGATTGTAGCCTCAATATCTATGTCGGAGGAAGAAACCTTTGGGGCTATAGATATTTTGAGCGGCAACCCAGTTGTTGGATCGCCATCCCTTGTTCATAATATTGTTCTAAGCACACCAAATCTTTATTCTGGGGAGGCAAGTGTTCCTAATGCTGCGTTTGTAGAGGACAACATTCTAAGCACTGGAAACGTAACCCTATCAGCATTTGTTCTGGATAATGCAGGATTTCAACAAGGCCATGAATTATCTGCAATCGGGTTTGCATCGGGAACTCCAGCCGTTAATAATACCGCAATAAACCAAGGCCATTCTTTTGTAGCATCCAATATCTATGCTGGGCCTCCAAATGTAGGCGCTACAAATTTCGCTCAAACGCATACCTTGAACGCTGTAAATATAACAACTGGCGCTCCTGTTATGCCTTCGGTATTGTTTGGGGTCGGACTTCCAAGGGTTGTTTCGATAGATCAAGACAGTAGAAATCAGGTGGTCGTTCCAAGACATAACTTTGCAATCGTGCTAAATGATGGTATCAATGAATAGATAAACGCCCCAAACAGGTAAATCTATGGCCTTCTTTATTAAACAAAATGATACCTCTCCTATTTTGCAAGCCAATTTAAAAGACGCAAATGAGAATGCAGTAGATGTAACAGGTGCAGCGATTACGTTTAAGATGCGGCCCGTTAGTTCTTCAACTGCTACGATCAATAGCGCAGCGGCTATAATTGATGGTGAAGCTGGTTCAGTAAAATATGAGTGGCAATCTGGTGACACGGCAACGGCGGGATCATATTTCGCTGAGTTCCAAGTTGTTTTTGCGGGTGGTGGTCAGACAGAGACGTTTCCAAATTCTGAGTATATTCAAATTACAATTCTGGATGATATAGCATGAGCGGAATAGAACAGACTACACCAACCAGAGAGCCTTTATTCGTTGATGATGTCAGAAATTATTTGCGGCTTGATGATGACGTTGAAGAAACGCTAATTGTTTCGCTCATTGTTGCCGCAAGGAATTGGGCTGAGAATTATACTGGCAGAGCGTTCATCACCAGAACGGTATCGCAATATCTTGATGGTTTTATTGAGGTAGACAATAGGCTTTGGGAGGGTTGGAGAACTGGCCCCAATACTGTCAACTATCAAAACTTTATTGAGCTTGCCGCCGCGCCAGTAATTAGCGTTACTCATGTTAAATATTTTACTGATGATAACACAGAGAATACTTGGGCCGCTTCAAATTATCACATAGACACCATCAGGACGCCGTCAAGAATTGCATTAAGGGATGGGGGTTCCTTCCCAAGCGATTTACGATCCGTCAATGGGCTTAAAATAGTTTTTGAAGCTGGATATGGGGCAAGCCCTGTCAATGTACCAGACGCCATAAAAATGGCTATGATGCAGTATTGTACATTCATGTATGAGCATAGGGGAGACTTCGAAAGGTTCCCTCCTCCGCAGCCTCCCAAGCTCCTAACGCAGCTTTTGCAGCCATATCAAATAATGCGTTTTAGCTCGACGCCTTATTCCAACATCTTGAGAACTGGTATTGGCTGATGGCAGTAGGATCAATGCGCTTCAAATTGCAGTTGCAATCTCCAACGCGAACCCTTGATGACGGTGGTGGGGCTACGATTGTTTGGACTAAGGTTGCGGATGTGTTTGCATCTATAACTCCCAAAGGCTCAAACGAACAGCTTTTCGCAGACAAGCTTCGCGATAAGTTGGATAGCGTTATAAGGATCAGATACAGAACTGGGATAACAACCGCCTATAGGCTCGTTCAAACATTTACTAGGGATGGGGTTACTACAACAAGAACCTTTGAGATAGGTGGAATTTTAAACGTAGATAACAGGTTTAAGTTTCTTGATCTTGATGTGTCAGAAGGGGTTCCTACATGACCAGCATCAAAACAAGGGTTACTAGAGCGCCAAAATACGCCAAGGTCGAGGCTAAATATGCCTCTCTTGTTAAGAACATCATAGCTTCGGGCGTCCAAGATACAATGAACACTGCGAAAACAAGCATACAGCAACACCAAAGCAAAGGTAGAACTTATGGTAAGCACACCGCCTCCGTTGCTGGTAATCCTCCAAACTCTAATACTGGATTTCTCGCAAACAATATCTTTATGGTTTTAGATGCTGATAAATTTGGAGGCGCTGTTGAAAGTCGTGCAGATTATTCAAAATTTTTAGAGTTAGAGTTTGGCTCAAGCAAGATGGCAGCTAGGCCATTTCTTCAACCAGCGCTTGAGGAAAATAGGCCAAAGATCAGAAGAATGTTTGCGCGTTTGCGCTCAAGGGGTGTTTAAATGGCGTTACATTCATGGCCCCTACAGAAGGCAATTTATACAAAGTTAAGTGGAAACATTAAGACAGCTTCCACGCACTCTGGCACTGTTACCTATGCAGTTACTGTTGCAAGCGGCACAAATTCTTACGGATCAGGGAATAAATATTTTATTTCTGGTTCTTCTGGGGCAAGCCCAACCCTTTCTTTAATGAGGGGCAGAACGTATAGATTTACCCAATCAGACAATACCAACTCAAATCATCCATTCAAATTTTCAACAACGCCGAATGGAACTCATGGTGGCGGTTCTGAATATACCACTAATGTAACTTCTTCTGGGAGCGCTGGCAGCGCTGGGGCTTACATAGAAATAACCATAACAGATAGCACCCCTACCCTTTATTATTATTGCCAGTATCATAGCGGAATGGGCGGCACGGCAAGCATTGTTGATGATACGAGCCAAAAGGTAATTCCCATATATGATGATGTCCCAGAGGGAACTTCTGCGCCATATATCAATATTGGGGAAGAAACCGCTATCAATGATGGAACTAAAACCGTGGATGCGGTGGAGCATACACTAACTATTCATGTTTGGTCTGAATATCGGGGCCGATATGAAATAAAGCACATTATGCAAGAGGTCTACCAAAACCTTCATAATGCTGCTATAACTGTGTCAGGTGCTTCACTGGTAAACATACGGCAAGAGTTCGCCACAACCCTTGAAGAACCTGATGGAATAACGCGGCATGGGGTCATGA
>Ga0181402_1000736_pt1 | contig 12069 bp, 11 predicted proteins | sample 25SPOviralmetaG_FD_130131 | JGI IMG/M metagenome (GOLD analysis project Ga0181402, IMG submission 130131) | Marine viral communities from the oligotrophic San Pedro Time Series (SPOT) site, San Pedro Channel, CA, USA - 25 SPOT_SRF_2011-08-17 | ecosystem: Environmental > Aquatic > Marine > Strait...
CACTTGAGTTTACGACTAAAGCAGGATTGCTAAAAGTAGTGCCACCTGCCGTTGTTGATGGTGTAATTTCAAGAGCATTTGCAACGTTTTCTTGTATGGCAATTTGAAAATTAGTATTAGATGCAGTTTTAAATATATACTGTGGACTTGTACCACTATGAGTGATGTTCCCCGAACTATCGATGCGAAGGTGTTCAGTATGCCCTGTGGCAAATTGCATACTATCCGTATTATGATTATACTGAATATAACCTTCATAGGTAGTTGCTGAAGTTGTACCATCAGCAAAGCACAATGCACCGTTTGAATCATCTCCAGTATAAATTGTAATTCCTTCTGAACCTGAGCCTGAGCCAACCACAAGATTTCCTGCACTATTAGGAGCATTAATGGTACTTGCTACGGTATTGCCAATCCCTACGTTACCCGAACTGTCGATGGTCATCGCAGTAACTCCTGTCGTACCATCTCCACCTGATTCAAAGATTAAAGCTCTACCTTCTGTTCCGTAAATAGACCCTAATAAACTTTGACTTACATTCTTAAATGTGAGTGCAGGTCTTGATGCTCCAGTACCTTTTAACGTTAGCCCTGTATAGTTACTAAGTCCTGATACTTCTAGTTTATCTGAAGGTGTTCCCCCAATCCCTACACTTCCACTAGTACCCAAATAAAGATTCGAGCCATTACCCGAACCGTCTGTAATTTCTTTGTACGTTCCACCTAGAGCGTCATTGTCGCTAGTCTTTAGAAGTGAATCGTATGTGTCTTTTAGTTGTTGTCCTACTAGTGATGCCATAATTTAATGCTTGTCAAAATACATTGATGATTGATTCCAAATTTGATTGGAGCGTGATAAGACACCCCATCTGATATGCGATATGTAAGCTAGTAATCTCAATCTAGTATATCTATTAATAAGAACTTAGCCGTTCTGTCGCTTGCTTCGTTCTGTGAGCCTTTTAGCCTAACCTTGTTTACGTCTTTAAACACATCAGCAGGTAATGAATGCTTTCCAGTTGCTACCGTTACCGAATACTTATTTCCAAACGTATCATAAATATCAAACCACGTTCCATCCACTTCTACTTGTACATCAAAAGATGTGTTCGTGTACGTTCCTTCTAGGATTAAGGAACCCACCTCAAATTGGTCACCTGACCGTTGAAAATCTATTGCTGAAGACGTTGCTGCTCCAGATGCGATGGTTGTTACTTCTAGTTTTGCCATAGATTAATTTAATTTGAGTTCTAAAGTAGCTAGTTTTGTTGGTCGTTTTCAATACGAAGTTTGTAGTTTTGTATGATTTGCTGAATCATAGCATGTGCTTCGTAGTTGACGTTGAGCTTTCGTAAATCGTTTTGTATCGCTTCTAAGAGTTCTAAGTTTGTCATGATGTTGATATTGTTACATATTTAGCGTTTCCGTCAGAGTCCTTTATATATAATCTAAAGGAAGACCCAACGTCTACTGCCCCAACACTTAAATAACCAACATCTGGTGTTTTAAGGTTTTGTACACTTCCTATGTCTGGAACTTGTAGACCGCCAGTCTTAATATCCATTCCAACCATCTCGAAGCCATTACTATCGGCAGTAAATTGTTTTATAGGACTATTAAATACGGATAATCCATTAGAGTTCAAAGTTACTTTTGTTTGGTCATAAGCTCCAAGAGTAACATCGTATACAAAGATGTATTGGTCTTGAGCCTTAGATGTTGTATCAAAATTATCAAATTCAACGCTCCATCGTATTGCTTGATAATCACTTCTTATAACAGCACTAACATCTATAGACGTTGATGAAGAACCCGATAAGTCACTAGAAACAATTTTTGTTTCAGCTATTTGAAAATAATCATAACCACTAGCTTGAGTATTGTCAGTTATGTTTTTATAAGCATATACCCTTAAAAATAATTCTCCATATTGAAATCCATTAGCAGTAGGAGCCGTTCTTATATCAAATGTGTATGTTAAGGTCTTCCCGAAATATGATGATAATGTTCCTGATGTTCCGCTATCGCTCCAACCCTCATCTTGCCACATCTTAATAGCATTACTACCATTAGAGCTATCAATAGTAAATTGAACATAATCTCCAGAGGCATCATAGCTAAATGTAGAACTGCCAGTTCGGTCAGCCTCCCATCCTACACTATCATCTAAATAACCAAAATCACCACTAGGATTACTAGGCGTGCTAGGGTCTAAAGGATGGTCTTTGAAGTTTACTGTACTGCTAAAATCAGCGTTAGTAATAATACTTGTAGCATCTGTTGGAGTATAAGACCCTAAAGATGTAGTGCCACTATCTATAAGTAAATTACCAGCAGATAAGTCAAAATCATCGCTTTGTATTTCTAAAGCTGACGCACTAAAATCAAACTTGATTCTATTACCAGTAGCGTCACCAATTAAAGCGTCACCAGTTCCATCAAAATATATACCTGAACCAGACGTAATACCAGTAGGCGGTGTTGCTCCTAGTGCTATCTTACCGTTATTTGTACCGCTATCTATAACGAGTGTTTGAGCGTTTAGGTCAAACGTATCAACCTCTATATCTATGGTTGTCCCATTAAAATCAATAAAGTTAGTGCCTGTACCAACCCTAAATTCTACGTAATCAGCGGCATCAACAAAGCCATCTACTACTTTCCAATAGTTGTTACTACCTATTTCTAAACCATATTTACCATCATAATTAGGGGCGCTACCAGTGTTTGTTTTACCAAACTTTATAGGTATTGTAGTAGTGTCATGCGCAATCTGTATCAGACCGCCATTACTATTGGTGATGTCTAGGTCAGTGGCATCTAAGTCAAACGTGTCAGTAACAACGTTCATGGTTGAGCCTGTGTATTCTAAGTAGTTACCAGCCTTAGACAAGTCTCCTACTAATAAAGACCCAGTTAAAAACGTGTTATCTCCAAAGAATCCAAACCCACTTACGTTAGAATACGTGCTAGTTAAGTTCGCAAGGTTACCGCTTTGTGTGATTACCGTTATAACCGTATCTGGGTCTCCTGCTCTTGGAGAGCCACTTACTGTGTTAGTCCATTTCACGATTCTGTTATATGGAACTTTGGTAAAGTCAGAACCAGAACTCCTATCGAGTACAGTTCTTTCAATGTAGAAGCTGCCTGAAGTTCCGTAGTCTAATAGTATATTACCTTTGTTTACTGTTTTTCCTACAGCTCCATTTGATGCGCCTGCATACGTTATCGTGTAATCCCAAGTTTGTGTACCACCTGCTACACTAGCGTAGTTTGATACGGTTCCATACACATCAAGTATAGTTAATCCGCTCGTAGAATCAACGACTCTAGCCCTTACATGGTCACCAGCCTCAAACACTTGTAAGCCACTTAATCCTTCTAAGTCTTCCACTGTAATGCTTACGGATGCTCCTACATTAGGAACTACGAATGATGCGTTTAACTTAGCAACCGACTTCGTTAATATATCAGAGCCTGCTAATGCTTGCGCTACATCTGCCGTAAACGCTTTAGCTACTAACTCGTCTATATACAGTGTTCTGAAGTCACCAACACCTGCCTGAGATATTTGAAAACCACTTGGTGTAGTAGTAAACCAAGAACTAAAATCAGCTGTCTCTATATCGTCATTAACGGTTATCGTTCCATCCACCTGTAGTGTTGAACTAAGAACTGTAGCCCCACTTACTGTTAGCGCTCCAAATGTCACACTATCAGAGGTACGCACGTTTTGATTCATCGCATACAGCTCATTATCGCCTTGACCAGTGTTCAGTGTCGGAGCGTCTAATGTGCCTGAAATGGTGGTGTTACCTGTTACGTCTAGCGTAGTACCCACCGTCAGTGATTCTGCTACATCTAATTCATCGGTAATGTATAAGCTACCTGCTAGATTTATTGCACCAGTAAAGTAATAGTCGCTTGTATTCCAAACTTCTGTGGCAGTATTCCATACTAAATCAGCTTGTGCATCTAGTTCATTAGTTCTAACAACGCCCGTTACAGTTAAATCATTATTTATGGTAACTAAATTGCTAGCTATATTGACATCAATTACATTAGTTGTTACTGCTTTGTTATTAGCATCACCTGCGAATATTTTTCCTTCGTCTAGGTTAGGTACGGCATTGGTACGACCTGCACCCATGATATAGATTTGACCGTCAGTTGAATCAACTCGTATAACCTTAGCAATCTTCTGAAGCAGATTACTTTCACCAGTTGGTGGTGTATTTACAAGCGTACCACTAGAACCAATAAACAATTCATCGCCTACTGTAAAAGAACTTGTATCTATCCCTATTAACTTACCATGAGTAACTATATCACCCATAGCGTTATCATTTACATTAGCCGATAGAATACCAATAGAAGGCATTGTGCCACTACCATCAGAATCAGCTACACCTATCGTGAACTGCTGACCTTGAGCAACTTGTCCTGATATGTAGACTGGTGTGCCTTTTGTTAATGTGCCACCTGTATCATTCTTTCCTTGTACGTGAATAGCACCAGTGAGGTCACCTGTTACGTCCCCTGTAATGTTACCAGTAACATCTCCAATTAGGTCAGCTGTTACCGTATTAAACGTTACATCATCACTAGCACCCAACCCTAGGTTGTCTCTAGCGGTGGATACATTATCAAGGTCGGATAGATTATTACTTTCAAGTAGGTATCTAGCATCAGGTACAGTAAATATAGCATTACTGAAATCTTCACGCAACAATGGAAACCCAGCTTGAGTAGCACCGTCATGTACAACTACGGTATCTTTGGTAAGGTCTACCGTAAGTTCTGCTACAGCCCCAGTAAAGGAGGCGTGTTCTGATGTTGTACCTCGTCTTCGTTTTACTTCGGTTGCCATATATTATACGCTAGGTGCTTGGAGTGCTGCTGGTATGGTCGTTGCTAGTTCTTGCGCTATCAGCTTAATGTTAGCTGAACCACGACCTATTTGATTGGTATATGCGGTGGTAATGCTAGAGCTGTCTAAGATAAACTTAAAGGCGTTAGCCGTTGACCCATTAGTGTTATTAAATAGCGTAGTAAAAGAACCACTAAACGATACTTCTACATACGAATCTCCACCCGTAAATGCGCTAACTAAATCCTGTAAGAAGGCGCTAGCTGTGTTACCACCCCCACCACTACCAGCAAACGTTGATGATAAAAGTTTAGCCCAGTTTAAGTCTAGGGTAAACCGAAAGCCACGAAGATTCTGCCTTAGACTAGCATCTAAAGCCTCATCATAAGCGCTGCCAAAATTTACCTGACCTATGTCGCTAGTAAAGTTGTTGGTAGTTATCGTGTAACTCCAGCTGCTTCCACCAGCCTTCCTAATGTATATTGAGCTTATTTTACTAGATAGAGCCATAATCAAAAGACTGAGTTACTGTTTCCGTTATGAGCCTGTAATCTCTAGCATCGTCTACAGCCTCAGTAATAAATCGCCAATCTTCAAAGTTTAATGTTATAACCACGCCCAAGTCAAATGCTTTGAACGTAATCTTTGGAACAAACAAACCATGCTGATTTGAGTATTGAACACGATGAGCAAAGTCATCCTCTAAAACTACACGAAACAGACTACTAGTATCAATACCGATATATATAAAGGTAGAACCATTAAGAAAGTCTGTGGCTATGTTATTGCAAATCCTTCTGTAGTCATCAGCCGTTGTACACAGGTTATAGGTAAGCTCTACTGTTCTTCTAAAGTCCCTGAAATTGCTCCGTAACGAGCCATCTAGTGCCTCATCGAAGGTTGACCCCCAGAACTGGAGTTCGTCCGTCTCAGCGTAATTTTGAATGGTTAATGTCTCAGTACCGCCTGCGTCCGTAACAACTGTGATATTTGTTAGCTTGGACATGATTAGGCTATCTTATAGGCGTTGAAGTCTACTGTATCATTAACTAGGTCGTAGGTTAATTTAGAAAATCTATATGTTCCATCTATTGGTTTTATAAGACGTGAGCCCCCAATATTATTATCCGCAAAAGATATGACCATACATTGATGAGGTAGCACTTTGTTAGCGCCAAAAAACGTTCCACTAAGAGTTGGTATCTGTGTGTCTAGTAAGACCTTTTCGTAGGATGCAACACCAAAAACTGCCGCAGCATTGGTGAAGAGAGATGATGTTCCGTAACTAAAGACTGGGCCATCACCTGCAACATCTCGCCTATCTACATTGCCCTTTCTGAATGAGAAGTTAGCTGTTTTGTCAGCGTCAGGGTTTATAACAGATGATGTTGATGTTGAGTTAAGATTGCCATGCGTAACTTTTAGTTGACTATATTTATTCTTCTTAGGGTTTTCTAGCTTTAATGACTTAAAATCAGACTCGTTCATAGTAACCGTCTGACCGCCTGTAATGTTTCTAGCAAAATATACTTTTTTGCCTAGCATATTTCCATATACAGAACCCTCTACACCAGATATATTTGCTAATTGCTCAAATACATTAAGGGTTGTAGCCTCTGAGTCTTGTTTTTCATCGAATACAAAAAACACATCCTCCCCAAAAGATGGGTCAGTAGCAGAAAAATTAGTAACAACTATATTAGAACCAGACGAGCCAAACATATCATCCAGCGCATCATCAATAAAGTCACGAACAACAATACCAGCTAAAGATGGAGTAAATGTATTTGTGTATACATTTTTAGATGTATTGGTGATTAAACTATCTATACTTACCGAAGTAACGTCACTAGGTCGAAGTGGCTGAAAGTTTATTGTGGTTTTTCTTTGGTTAATATCATAGCTAATATCTTGATTATTGAACCTACATTTTATTACATCAGCACTACCAGCCCCAGATGGATTGTATATGTTTATATTAGTGGTAAGCTCGGTTTGTGGGTCTGTAGTATCAAAGTACGCATCATAAATACTTTTGTAGCTAGTAGCGTCTACATTATCAAAAAAAGATATGCTTATAGAACCAGCCCTTATACCTATCTTATCAATGTTATCTACATCGGTAGTAACCGAAAAGTCATAGGTGAACTTACCTAAATCGCATATCTCGTATTGTACAGTTTCGGATGCGCTTGTGTTACGTATAATAAAGTCTATGTCTATATCTACTGACCGTAGCGTTACTTTATTTGAGCTGGCTTGTAGCTGACCCATGCTTAATCACCTAAGTATGTAGTTCCGCTTTCTATTTTTGCGTTACCGCTTTTGACTTTGTATGCCATTACTTCTTCGTCTAACGCCCCTTGTAATACTATGGTAGCTCCCATAGACTCTGGTCTTGTTGGGGTATAAGAATCTATAGATGGCGCTCTGTAATCTGTTTCAAAGAATCCTCTTGGCTGTTGAGCTTGAGTTGAGGCTCCTGCACCACCACCTTTTGACCCACCTCCACCACCAGCTCTTGATATAGAGGATGCTTGACCAATACCTTGAGCTGCAATAGCTGCGACAGATGCTGCTGTATTTGCTTTTATAACCCCAGCAGCGGTAAAATAACTAGCCCCTAAAGCGGCTGTTAAGGGATTTGCAGAATAAAATGCTCCAAGAGCAGTTGCCTTTGATGATTCTTTTATCCCACTAACAATAACATCAGCAATAGCTAATCCTTTTTCTATAGCTAATAAAGCAAAAGCAATACCCTTATTTTCTTGAGCAAATGCACCAGCTAAACTAGATAATGTACTAAGAACCATTCTTCTGGTATTTATTTCGGTATTAGCTACATCTGTGTTTAATGTTTTTTGAGCTTGAGCGTAAGCATTGGCATCTTCAAACATTGCATCAAACATTGCTTTGTTAGCATCAATTCTTGCTTGATTCAAGTCAAGCCCTGGCACGTCTCCTAATAATGATGGTCTTTCTAAATCTCTACCCTGCTTTAATAAATCTACCTGAGCCTGACCCTCTTTCCTTCTTTGAGTCAGTATATCTAACGCTTCTTCTTCCGCCTTTGCGGCAGCTTCTGTGTCTATTCTAATTTCAGTGCCTAGCTTTCTTTGCTCTTCTTGAAGGGCGTTTATTGTTTTTTGTCTTTCTTCTCTTCCAATAGCTGCTTCAAGTATTTGTTGTTGAAAAATATATGTGGCTTCATCAAGAGCTCTTCTTTCTTGAAGACCGACACCCAGCATCCCTTGCATTTTTTGATAAATACGTGAAGTCTGTAAAGTCTCTAAACCTATTCTTGCCGATTTTTCTAACTCATTGTTTTGCTGCTCTATTGTCTGAAGCCTATTTATCTCTATGTCTAACTCTGCTAACCTTCGCTTTTTGGCTGCTTCTGGGCTAGTTAATACATCTACTTTTTCTAATGCCTCAATTAAAGCATCAGTGGTCTCTAAAAATCTAGTAGCTGCTCTATCTGCCTCATCTAAATCTTCTCCTGTATCTTTAGCTTTTTTACCAAAGTGGGTCATTAACATTGTTCCAACTGTAACAGCAAGGTTTAATGCCAAAACAGCACCATTAACACCTTTTAAAGAAGCCATTAACGATTGTCGTAACGTTTGATTAGCGGCTTTAGCTTCTCTACTTAAATACGCTAACAGCTCAGCCGTAAACGAAATGTTGTTACCAATAGCTCGCATACCCGTAGCAAATCCATAACTAAACTGTGTAGAATCCTGAATCAAGTCACTAAACGAGAATATGGCTTGATTACCAGCGGAAAACGTTTTAATTCCATCTCCCATCTGACCCTGCATCCTAGACTGAGCAGAAGTAAATTCTCTAGCACGTTTTGCGCCAGTTACCATCGCCCTATTACCAAAAGAAACAGTGTTGTATAATCCAGTAAGTTCTTCTTCTGTTCTATCGGAGCTAGTGCTTAATCGTAGAAGTTCTATCCCTGCTTCTTGAACCTTTTCAGATTTAGTTTCTAATTTTTGGGCTACCTTTAGCGTTTCATCTCCAAACCTGCCATTAACTTGCAAAGACTTATTAAGCTCAGTTTCAAGTAGTTTAAGCTCACTAACCGTTCTCTTGTAAGAGCCGATAGCTTGTCCTAGCGTGTCATCTACATTTTCAACTGCTTTATCTTCCTTAGCCGTCGCTCTTGCAATGTCTTCTTTCTCTTTTACTAATCTCTCAGCTTCTTTAGCGTTTTTTTGTATCGCTGTAGTCCCTGAGTTTATAGCAGACTCTAACTGTTTTTCTTGAGTTAAAAGAGTATTATTTAAAGAGGTTAATTCTTTCTTTTGATTTGCGGATAACTTTTCTGATTGTAGTAAAGAATCTACATTCGCTCTCTGTTCTTTTAAAGATTGTATCGCTTGCTCAGCAAGAACATTGGTTTCCTGCACTACCTGTAAATCGCCTTTAGCCGCCTCTCTTTTAAGGTCGATGCTTCTTTTTACCGTTGCATTTTCTAGCGCTAATTGCTTATATCTTGTTATAGACTCATTTATAAACTTAGCTTCGTTCTTTGTGGCGTTGTTAGACCTGTTTTTAGAATTGGTGTTTTGGTCTTGTGCGCTAGAAAGGCTTTCTATAGTAGCCTTTAGTCTATTCAGCTCTGACTGAAGAACTTTAATGTCTTGAGCGTTAGAAGTATCAACGATTTGCCCTACTTTTTCTGCGGATGCTTGGTCAATCTCAAACTTGACGTTATATATTAAATCGGGCATGGTTGTTTACTCGTTTTTAGGCTTATGGTACGCTTCACGAGCCATCATTGCTTTGGTTATGTCTTCTATGGAACACTCGGCTACAAGTTCCTCTGCTCGCAATGGATTAAAGTCGGCAAGAACGTAACAGTAATAAACATACGCTCCGCCAACTTCAACCACTAGGTCATTAGGTGCGAGCAAGTCTAATGACTCTAAAGTACTCCGACTCCATTGGAAGGTACTTGTCGCCTGTTCGTAAAAAAATCCCACGCTTCCTCAAGCGTTCCAAGCTCCAAGTCATCCGATTTCCAAGTGGCATCAGTAATTTTCTTATCGAGCTTCATGCAATGTTGTGCTGTATAACTACAGTACTTAGCACGAAACTCTTCGTCCAAACGCCATGCGTTCAGTGCATCAAGGTCTTCAACCGTGTAATCATCAATAGAAAGATTATCGTTGGTAATTTTCTTATGAAGTTTAGGGTGATTATCCTTGTACCAGCTCAAGAGCATTTGTCTACGCTCTTCAACTACCTTATCAAAACGAATAGGGGTCGGCTTGACTTCAAACCGAACCCCCATAAATTCGCCTGTTACTTTTGTAATACGTCCCATAAATTGCTCGCTTTATTTTAGGGTTATTAAGTGTTAAACTCTACAAACTCATAATCAGTAGAAAGTTGTAGGGTCGGTTCTTTAAACTTGAGTGTGTCATCATCTCCAATTTCAACAGAAACTCTAACATACTCACAAGCAGCAACAAGTGTTTTGCTTACGTTTTGAACACCTGTTCCGCTAATGTTCGTAGTTGCTTGTGCACCAGTAGTTGACCCAGAGTCATCATAACACTGAATCCCTATTACTGGGCTAGTAGCTGAGTCTTCAGTTACATTGATACTAAACGTCAACACCTTAGCTGGGAACGGGAAATGTATGTCTCGATACATGATTCCTCCAGAGCTTGCTGCATCTGTTATAGTTTGCACTCCATTAGTGAAGTCTAGCGTATCAATAGTGTCTGTCCATCCAGCTGCTAAATCAGTAGTAGAACCCTCTTGCCAACCATACAAGGCTAATCCATTCTTCACGTAGGACATCTCTGCTGAGTGCTTACCCGTAGTGGAATCGTATCCACCTTTGGCTTCACGTGCGCTAGAGAACCTAAAGGACATATTGTCCTCAAAACCCTTATTAATTTGCAGGGTTCCTTCTATTTGAAGAATGGAGTCGTCTAATCCATATCCAGTGAACACTAGGTTGGTTTGAGCGTCTGCCCACGTATACAACTGTGCTTTAGCGGATTGGCTATATACCCCAGTAACGGTGATGTTATAGTTTTTGCTAGTGATTATCTCACGATTATTCTCAATGACCTGTGTGTTAGGCTCAATGCTAATAACTTGGCGAGACGCTTCAGCCGCACCCTCTTGAACTACAGAAAACTGCAAAGTTTCTGTAAGGTCAGAAGTATTAACCAAAGCTAGTTTGCTTAGTTGCGTAGGCATGATTCGTTACCAGTTAAAGTGTTAGGATTAGGCGGAGGCTACTACCATAGCTACTTCACCATCTACGTCAGACGCTTGAGCAACTAATACAGTCTCTAAACGACCATTATCAAATGCGTTGTGTCCTTGAATATAGCTTAAAGAAGTAGTAAGGTCGTGACTACCACTTTTACCGTTTAACTTTAGTTTACCTTCGGTTGGGAGAGTGCCGTCAGTGGACACGTAAGCACTATCTAAAATAGCGCTAGAGCCACCATCAAAGTTTACGTTTTTAGAGCGAATAACGATACGACCTGTGTAAGACTCGTATATCTCACGATTGTCCTCTACGTTTACCGTATCAGGCTCTAGTGTTGCTTCTACACCTTCTACGGTGATGTTGCTGATTACGCCCTGTGATGCACCACCACTATTAAGGATTTCAGCAGATTCAAATATTAACTTTGCCATTGTTTTTTGTGTTTAGTTTAGGATATTTGGATTATACTTTCAAAATTCACTGTGGTAGATAAGTACCCATCTTGTTCTTCGATACTATCTACACCAGTAACTGTGAGCGTCCACAAGTCACTGTTTACGTCTGATGCTGTCGTCTCGGTTGCCCAATCAAACAGCTGGTCACTAATTTCTAATGCCCTATCGTATATCGTGTCTTTCAAGCTATGCGAATCGGGCTGTTCAATATATACTAGCGCTTGGAACCGTTGGTTCAATTCACTAGGTTTTTCATCATTCAATCTGTAATCACTCAAACCACTAAGTAGTTTAAATACGACTACTTCACGTTTAATGTCTGCACGTTTCTGAATATCGACATTATTCCCACTATATTTCAATACCTTTTCAACGGTTGGTCTAGCGTCTGAAGATGAATAAGAACTGAAGCTGGTTACGTACCCACTAAGTATTGCGTTTCTATCCATTTATAATCTCACAACAGTTGTAGCTCTAGCACGAATCGTTCTAGGCTG
>Ga0181402_1000737_pt1 | contig 12047 bp, 7 predicted proteins | sample 25SPOviralmetaG_FD_130131 | JGI IMG/M metagenome (GOLD analysis project Ga0181402, IMG submission 130131) | Marine viral communities from the oligotrophic San Pedro Time Series (SPOT) site, San Pedro Channel, CA, USA - 25 SPOT_SRF_2011-08-17 | ecosystem: Environmental > Aquatic > Marine > Strait...
ATAGCGCTTTCAAATTTAAGGCTTAGTAATAAATGGGAAATCCTTTAAAAATAAAAGAAACCGTTGGCGGTACTTTTCTTGGTTTACAAGAGATGCAGACTACCGAGCAGGATTATGCCGTCCATCAAATACTTACTGAATTTTCAACATCACTTACAGGTGCTGGTACTATCAATGTTAATGGTGATGGTACATCAATGGGGTCTTTCTCAGATACTACTAGAACTGGATCAGTAGGCGATCACCCAGTTGGCACTAACGACTTTAACACCTCAACATACACACTTAAGCAAAATTTAGAATCGGTCGCAGAAACATCAATGGTCAGCCCATTATTTCTCAATGACAGTGGTTATGCTGCAGAGCATAGCAATAACCTGAATAGTACTCTAATAAGCAGAGCATTATCCAATCTTGTATCCAATGGACTTGGATCATACTATCTTTCAGAATCGAACCCCAACTCGAGCCTTTATTCAGATAGTGGATATACTGTACTAGATACTAACAAAGCAGGTACAACCACATTCAAGTTATGGAGAAAGACAACCGGTGTTTCTGCACCTTCTACTGTTCGTACATCACAAATCTATAACAGTAGTATACAGGAAATGTCAGATGCAGACATTAAAACATTAGCAGCAAGACTAAGAAACCAGATAGTAGCAACTGGAATAGGTCAGTATAAATTGTCTGCATCAAATCCAGCTGGATCTGGTGAAACTTGGATCCAAGTTGGATCAACAATTACTGATACTAGAAATACAGTATCGACACAAACATATAGTGCAACTTATGAAGGTGTATACAATAAAACATATGCTGGATTATATGAAGGTGTATTTAATAAACAATACCTTAAACAATATGAAGGATCTTTTGATACCAATTATACAAAAACATATTTAGGATTATATCAAGCAGAATATGAAAAAGCCTACATTGGTCAATATGGCACGGACTTTATTGGTCACTATAATAAAGAGTATGAAGGAACATATAATAAACAATACGAAGGTGCATTTGAAGGCGTCTATACTGGCGTATACATTAAGCAATATCAAGGACAGTATGAAGGTAATTATTTAAAATCATATTCAGGATTATACAGTAAGCAATTTGAAGGTGCCTTTAACAAACAATACGAAGGGGTGTTTGAGGGCTACTTTAATGCTATCTATTCAAGACAATTTACAGGACAATATACAAAGACATACTTAGGACAATACGAAGGCACATTTGAAGGAGCTTTTGATAAACAATATGAAGGTGTGTTTGAAGGATATTACGACAAGCAGTATGAAGGCACCTATACCGGAACATACATTAAGACTTATCTTGGTGAGTATTCTAAAGACTATCAAGGCGAATATGTAAAAACATATACTGGCGTTTATGTAAAACAATACATTGGTCAATACGAAAACATATATCTAAAAACATATCTAGGATTATATGAAGGAACTTTTGAAGGTACTTTTGATAAACAATATGAAGGTGTATACACTGGACAGTATACTAAAACATATGTAGGTCAATACACTGGACAGTACACTAAAACTTATATTGGACAATACGAAGGTACATTTGAAGGTGCGTTTGATAAACAATATGAAGGTGTATTTGAGGGATACTATGATAAGGCTTATCTAGGAAACTTCTTAGGACAGTACACAAAAGCATATGAAGGTCAGTTTGCAAAGCAATTTGAAGGTGCATTTGAAGGAGTATATACTGGCGTATACATTAAACAATATGTAGGCCAATATGAAAAGATTTATCTAAAGTCATATGTAGGTCAATACGGTAGACAGTTTGAAGGTTCATTTGATAAGCAATATGAAGGAACATTTGAAGGCTACTATGATAAAGTGTATGAAGGAATTTACATAGGTGTATACACTAAACAATACATGGGACTCTATACTGGAACTTTCTTAGGACAGTATGACAACATATACGAGGGAGCATTTAATAAACTATATTTAGGAAACTATACTAAAACATATCTAGGACAATATAGTAAATTATTTGAAGGCGTCTTTACAAAACAATATGAAGGAAACTATACAAGAAGTTATACAGGACAATACGAAGGAACGTTTACAGGAGACTTTGGAGGGGAAGCATCATACACCGGAGTATATGCTGGAAACTATACAGGTCAATTTAATAAACAATACATAAAAACTTATGCCGGTTCTTATGAAGGTACCTATGACGGGTCAAGAACATACACTGGACAATATGCAGATCAATACCAGAAGCTGTATATTGGTAATTGGACAAAGACTTACGTAGGACAATATACAAAACAGTGGACAGGAACTAGAACATATACAGGTCAATATGGCAAAAACTTTGATAAAATTTATCTTGGTATAAACTATGTAAGACAATATCTAAAACAGTACACAGGTGACAGAACTTATAATGCTCAGTATACTGGAAACTATACGAAAACTTATACTGGCGTATATACTAAAACATATCTAGGACAATATAGTAGACAGTTTGAAGGTTCTTTCAACAAACAATATGAAGGTACGTTTACAGGATACTTTACTAAAAACTATGAGGGCGTGTATCTAGGCAACTATACAAAAGCGTATGTCGGTCAATATGATAGATTGTTTATAAAAGCATATCTTGGAAACTATACAAAAGCATATGCTGGCAACTATACAAGGCACTATCAAAAAGCATATGTTGGAGTGTACTTAAGAAACTTCTTAAAACAATATGTTGGCAACTATACGAGACATTATACTAAAGCATATCAAAAGGCATACCAGAAAGCATGGGCCGGAGTGTATGAAAGAATCTATTCAGGTCAATATTCTACCAACTTTACAAAAGCATATCAAAAAGCATGGGTAGGTCAATATGATAGAGTGTGGACTGGAGTTTATACAAGAAACTATGGAAAGCAATACACTGGTAACTATGACAGACAGTTTAGTGGAACGTATACTAGAAACTACACTAAGCAATATGCACAAAACTATTTAAAACAGTATACTGGTAACTATGATAGACAGTACACTGGAACGTATACTAGAAACTATGCAAAACAGTACACTGGTAACTATAATAAACAATACAGTGGAACGTATACTACAAACTATATAAAACAATATGGTAGGAACTATACAAAGGCATATGCTGGTAACTATGATAGAGCATACGCTGGTCAATATGGTAAAAATTATCTAAAACAATATACTGGCAACTATACTAAACATTATACTGGCAACTATGTTAAAAGATATGCCGGTAACTATGATAGAGCGTATACTGGTTACTATGCGTCAACGTATACTGGTTACTATAATAGAAATTGGCAGAAAGCATATACGGGAAATTATAATAGATTATATTCAGGTCAGTATGCAACAACATATACTGGATACTACAATACAAGTTATCAAAGAGCATACGCAGGTGATTATAATAAAAACTATTTAAAACATTACACTGGTAACTATAATAGATTATATGCAGGTCAATATGCAACAACGTATTCAGGTCAATATGCTACAAACTATTTAAAACAATATACTGGTAACTACGATAGACAATACTCTGGAACTTATTCAACAACGTTCTCTGGTCAGTATGGTAAAAACTATACAAAAGCATTCGCAGGTCAGTACGCACAAACATATACTGGATATTATAATAGACAATGGACTGGTTATTATAACGGAGCGTTCACAGGAACTTATACTGGGTACTATAATAGAAACTGGACAAAAGCATACGCAGGACAATACGCAACAAACTATACCAGAGCATATTCTGGATCCTATAATAAAAATTATTTAAAACATTATTCAGGACAATATGCTACCAACTATCAAAGAGCATACTCAGGCCAGTATGCAAGAAACTATTTAAAACAATATACTGGTGGTTACTCAAGAGCATATACAGGATACTACACAGGGTCGTTTACAGGATATTATACTTCAACTTTCTCTGGATTCTTCCAGGGTGGTAGTTATCTCGGCATCCAGCTTGCAGCTCAGTATGTTAGGGCTTATGCAAAAACATATACTGGTGGAACCACAAACTACGGTGGCATAGTTGGTAAGACTCCTACTCAGTTTGCTGGTCCAGGTGCAAGCTGGTCAAGAACTTTTGAAGATGCATATACGGGTGGGTTCCCGCCTGTGAGTGATGGTATCCCTATGCTAACAACTTATTATAGTACTAGTCCTCAGTATATGAAAACTTTTATAAGTGTAGGTACGGTATTTTTTGAAGGGCCAAGTACCTTCTCAAGATCGCAGCAGTATTTTCCTAGAGCTCCTATTCAGGGTCCTTTGACTGATTTTGCAGGAACAGGTCCCACAACTTCTAATGTATATTATGCAGGCGGTCCTTACTCTGCTAACTATTCAAGAGATTTTGCTGGAACATACAATACAGCGTTTACTGGTTACTATTCGTCCTCATTCTCTGGAACTTATGGTACTAACTATACAAGACATTATACCGGTTACTATGCAACAAACTATACAAGACATTATACTGGTCAGTATGGTAAGAACTATACAAAGGCATACACAGGATCTTATAATACCAACTATACAAGACACTACACAGGGTATTATAATAGAAACTATACAAAAGCGTATGCAGGAAACTACTCAAGAAACTGGGTAAAGGCTTTTGCTGGTAATTATACTAAAGCGTATGCTGGCAACTATGTAAAACACTATACAGGATATTATAATAGAAATTTCTTAAAACAGTATACAGGTAACTATACAAAACAATATACTGGTAACTATACTAAGAGGTATACTGGAACCTATGGTACAAACTATACAAGACAGTACACTGGTAACTATGTAAGACAATATACTGGTAACTATACTAAAACTTATACTGGTCAGTATGGTAAGAACTATACAAAGGCATACACAGGATACTATGCAACCAATTACACAAAGGCATATGCTGGTAACTATGTAAGACAATATACAGGAAACTATACTAAGTTATATTCTGGAACGTATACAACTAACTTTACCAAAGCGTATGCTGGAAACTATGTAAAACATTATGCCGGTAACTATACGAAGACTTATACAGGAAACTATGACAGAGGATACTCTGGAACATATGCATCAACTTATTCCGGTCAATATGGTACAAATTATTTAAAACATTATACTGGCAACTATACAAAAAGATACACTGGCTACTATAACAAAAACTATCTAAAACAATATAGTGCTACATATCAGAAAGCATACACGGGTCAGTACACAAGAACATATACAGGACAGTATACAACTAACTATCAAAAAGCATATAGTGGTCAATATACAAAAACATATACTGGACAGTATGGTACAAACTATACTAGACACTATAGTAAAAATTATCAGAAAGCATATACCGGTCAATATACAAAAACTTATAGTGGACAGTATACTACTAACTTCCAGAAATCATATACAGGCAACTATACTAACATATATGGTGGAACGTATCAAGCATACTATTCTCGAAACTACACTAAGCAGTACACAGGAAACTATGCAAAACAATATACTGGATACTTTGCAGGATACTATACAAGAAACTACAACAAACAATATGCAAGACAATATGAAGGCATATACGGAACCAACTATGAGGGTCAGTTCTCAGGAACATACAACACTCAATATGATAAAATATATGTAGGATACTTTAACAAACAATACGAAGGTCAATTTAATAAACAATATGAAGGCTTCTTTATTGGATACTTTAACAAACAATATGAAGGTGCTTTTGTAGGTCAATATGTTAAGACATATGTTGGACAATATACTGGACAATATACCAAAACTTATATCGGACAATATACAGGTACATTTGAAGGTGCTTTTAATAAAGGATATGAAGGAACATTCAATAAACAGTATGAAGGACAATTTGCTGGTTCAAGAACTTACACAGGACAGTATGGTAAGAACTATCAAAAACTTTATAACGTAGCTTACGTCAAACAATACCTCGGACAGTTTGAAGGAACAAGAACTTACACTGGTCAATATACAGCTCAATATGAAGGTGCATTTAATAAAACTTATATAAGTTTAAATTACGTAAGAGCATATGCTAAATTATGGTCTGGATCTAGAACATATGATGGTACCTATACTGGTTACTATGAAGGATACTTTAACAAAGCATATAACAAAACTTATGAGGGTGTGTACACTGGTTACTATGAAGGCGTTTATGTAGGTGGAGCTTCATATCAAGGTGTCTATACTGGAGTGTATGAAGGAACATATAACAAAACATATATTGGTCATTATGAAAAAGCATATGTAGGTCAATACGAAGGTACATTTGAAGGTGCATTTAACAAAACATATATTGGCAACTACACAAAAACATATCTAGGCCAATACACTAAACAATGGGAAGGTGCTTTTGATAAACAATTTGAAGGTGCATTTAGTAGAGGCTACGAAGGTCTTTTTGTTGGACAGTATACTAAAACATATGTTGGACAATACATTGGTCAATATACAAAAACTTATGTTGGACTATACGAAGGACAATTTGAAGGATCGTTTAACAGAGAGTATTCTGGTACTTGGTTAAAAGCATATAGTAAAGAATATGAAGGTGACTTTACAGGATATTACTCACAGAATTTTGAAGGGGTGTTCTTAGGTATATACGAGAAGCAATATGAAGGAGAGTTTACTAAAAACTTTGTAGCATCATACGCAGGATTGTATGTTGGACAATACACCAAAACTTACATTGGTCAATACAGCAAGTTATTTGAAGGGGCTTTTGATAAACAATACGAAGGCGTATTTGAAGGATACTACAACAAAACATACGAAGGCCAATACACAGGACAGTATACTAAAACTTATATTGGTCAATACAGCAAACAATTTGAAGGTGCATTCAATAGAGAATATTCTGGTACTTGGTTAAAAGCATATAGTAAAGAATATGAAGGAACATTTGATAAAACATATATTGGCATATACACCAAACTGTACGTAGGTAACTATGATAAAGAGTATGAAGGTGTATACACTGGGCAGTATACTAAAACGTATGTTGGTCAGTACACTGGTCAATACACAAAAACATACATTGGCCAATATAGTAAACTGTTTGAGGGAGCATTTGATAAGCAATACGAAGGCATATATGTAGGTCAATTTAACAAAGTATGGGCTGGTCAATATACTGGACAGTATACAAAAACATACCTTGGATTATACGAAGGTCAATTTGAAGGAACTTTCCAAAGAGAATATGTAGGCACATATTTAAAAATATATGCTAAAGAGTACGAAGGAACCTTTACAGGATACTATACACAAAACTTCCAAAAAGAATATACAGGCATTTTTGTAAAAACTTATGAAGGTGCATATGGCAATCTCTTTGAAGGGATATACACAAAACAATATACTAAACTTTGGGAAGGCTCATTTACCAAAGATTATACAAAAACATACATTGGTCAGTATACTAAAGAATATCAAAAAGAATATACTGGTCAGTATGAAGGCAACTATGTGAAGTCTTATACAGGTCAATATGATCATTTATGGTCAGGTTTAACTATTGACAATACAACGGAGAACATTTCCACAATAAAACTGTGGTTAAGAGTAGCTTAACTGTTGACCTTATAAATAAAAGCATATATAATTAACAACATTCAACGCGTGAGATAGATTATGACAGAAGAAACTAAAGTAGCCAAAGTGCCACCTGGAATGGAAATAAAACGTCCAGAACCTGAAAAGCAACGAACAGTAAAGATACCACAAAAACAGTTTACATTGGATCCATCTTTACCTCAAATTCAATATCCTCATTACACTAATAATGATAAAACTCAACTTGCATGTCTTCTTATAAGACCTGATGGTCAAGCACATAAGGAAGTTAACATTCCAGCTGATGATAACCATCCACTGTACAGAGATATAAAAAGACAATTCACTCAAGAAGAAATTGATATTAACACAGCTAGAGAAGTTAATATTGCAGCTGCAATGAGAAACGCAATTGAGGCCGACGAGAAACAAAAGGCCAGAGAAAAAAGCAGAGCCGATCTCTGGGATGTAAAAAGTAAGTTTATGGACATGGATGCTGTAAAGAACAGCGATAATAAAAACTTAAAAAGAAACCTAAGAAAGGCAACTAACTACTTTGAAGCATTAGCTTTTGGATGTGCATTAATTATTGAGGAATCAAATAAGAGTGACTAGAGGTTATATTATGGTAGCCACATTATCAAAGCCTTTTTATGATGCTGCGATAATGGCTGCTGAGAGTTTAAAAGATGAAGTACCTGATGCAAAGATTTGTTTCTTTACACACACTGATTGGTTAGAAGATAGACATAAACATCTATTTGATAAGATAGTAACACCAGTACCAGTACATTGTAGAACAAAGCTATGGGCATTGTCTCAAACACCATACGACAAGACGATCTATTTAGATGTTGACATATTTGTTTTGTCAGATGAGATAGAAGAGGTTTGGGATCATTTAGGTGACCATGATGTTGTGATGTCAGAAAATAGACCTTACAATGCTAAGGTAGTATACTTCTCACACGATGAACAAGAAGGACCAGGCATGCCTGGTAGAGAGCTTGAACATCATAAGCCCGAACATATACAACTTTATAAGGATGGAAAGGCTCACAAGTTTAGATGGCATTGTGGAATGTTTGCGTGGAATAAAAATGAACGTACTCAAGAGCTTTGGCATCATTGGATCAAATGGTATAAGAAACATACCGTTGAAAAGAACACTAAGCCTTTTCCTAGAGGTTTGGCGTATTGGGATACATTTGCATTTTGGAGAGCTCTCTATGAGCAACCTGAGTTAGCTGAAAAGTTAGATCTGGTAAGACTTCCTAATGATGCAAAGTATAATTTTGTAACAGGATACAGGGAAACTGAACTTCGCCCTGGTCATAATAAAGCTGTGTTGCATTACACAATCGACCCAGCAGAAGTTAGACAAGGACATACATATGCAGCAGATATTGACACTGAGTACGGATCTTTTAAAGATCTTAGATAAGTATAGTAAGTTTATGTCAGAGAATAGACCTGACGTTAATTTACCTAATTGGAAAACTAAAGGAAAATTTAAGAAGGAAAACCGTTCTGAATTTGCTACTTCTTTAGAATGCTTAAAGAGCATGCCCCATGAAACTCATAATGGGTTTCCACCGGATAGTTATGGGTACGACATGAACGAGCCAACATTACAAAAAACATTAGAAATGGAAGGTGATAGGTTTAGTGAAGATGAGAAGAAATGGATACAGACGTATATTGAAAAGTCTCAAGAACTAGATGATGAACTTGGAACATATATTGGATATAAGTTCTGTGCACTTAAAATGTTTTATCCTGAAGATGGATATATTGCATGGCATACTAATTGGAATGTTCCAGGTTACAATTGTCTATTTACATGGAACCCTACCGGTAAAGGTTATTGGAGAAACATTGATCCTTCAAATGAAAAGCCTGGATCTATTTTAGCAGATCCTGACAAAAATTTAGTTCATATGGATGATCCAATTGGCTGGCATTGTAAACTAGGATACTATGGCAAGAAAGAAGAGCATGATAAACTACTATGGCACTCAGCATATGGTGGACCAAGAATAACTTTAGGATGGGTTGTATTTGATGAAAATATTTGGGACGATATTGTAGATGAACTTACGAACTGATTTCAAATACGCATTAGTAGAAGAGTATAAAACATACTGGAATGCTTACATGGAACCTAATGAATTCTATAGTGATCTGTTAGGACTTGGTACAGTATTTACTAGACACTTCTTTAGAAGAAAGCAACAAGCTAAAGGTCAATCAGGCGTTACAGAAATAAAGCTAATAGATCAAAACACTTTGTGGTTTGTTACATATGGCAAAACCAAAAGAGCTTTAGATTGTCTAATAGATTTTAATGAAAAAGAAATAACAAGATTAGCAGAAGACAATAGAATAATTACCGAGAGAAAGATTATCCCTTTGAAGTAGAGTGTCAATCTACTCTTTGTTATAAATACTCCATGTATATGTAGGAGTATTTAGATGGCAACTAGAGTTAATATTCTAATAGACCAAGGCACTGATTTTACAACGTCAGTGAATTTAACAGACAATATCGGATCCCAGTTAGACCTGACTGGAATGACTGCCGCATCGCAAATAAGAAAAACTCATTCGTCATCAAATTCAACTAGCTTTACTACTGCCTTGGCGAACAACACAGGGACACTTACCCTCTCACTAAACAACGCAGTGACATCTAGCATGAGTGCTGGAAGATATGTATATGATGTAGAGTTAACTGATTCAACAAGTATCAAATCTAGAATACTTGAAGGCATAGTAACAGTAACACCAGAGGTAACCAGATAATGGCTAACACTCTATTTAATCAAACTTCATCTAATATTAAAGTAAGTGTAGGAGGAAGTGGTGGCATACAAGGCGCTACTAATTCAAACACAGTAACATTAACAGGTACATCAACAGGCAAAAGCAAGATAGCAGATATGCTAGATGTTAATGACTCAACAGAAGTAGATGGAGGTACATTAGTATATGATGCATCAGCAGACGAATATGTCCTGAAAGCATTACCTATTGATGGAGGCACATTCTAGTGTCTAACACAGTCATACAAATAAAAAGAAGTCATGTTAATGCCACGCCTACGGTATTGGCTAACGGTGAACTAGCTTACTCTTTTCAATCTAATAATTTATTCATTGGTGCTAATTCTGATACTAATGAAGTAATAAAGATTGGTGGTGGAAGTGATGTTGCACTTTTAAATGTAACACCAGGTGTTGTTAAGAATGGAGCAGCTCTTGTAGCTAACTCCACTGGCGGTATAGACACTCTTACAATAAACTCATTATCAATTGGTACTCAGTCTGGTAATGATTTAGCAGCTAGTCAAAACGTCACTGCTAACATAGTTATATCTAATACTGTCACATCTGGTAATGGTAATTTTGTAGATGTAAACGTATCAAACACATTAACAGTTAACGGTGATATAGTATTAAGAGGCGATAACATATCACTAGGTGATGGTGGAGATGTTATATCATTAGGTGCATCAGTAAACAATAATATAGTACCTACAACAGATGATACCTTCACATTAGGAACATCATCATCAAATTACAAAACTGTATTTGCAAATCAAGTCACATTAGGATCTGCACCATCAAACGACACTGATGCAACAACCAAATTATATGTAGATGATTTAGTAGGAGCTATTAACACAATAGGCTCTGCTGTTACTCTTGGATCTCCTACAGATGGAATATATGCTAATGGCTCAGGTTCTGGAAACATAGAAGGTGCAGTTACAAGCATTACTAGTTCAACAACAGTTGCAAATGCAATAGATTCAATGAATGAAGTAATGTTTAATGTTCATCAACAAACATACGTAAGAGATGTAGTAGTAACATGTACATCAGGAAACACAGGTGGTGCACCATTAACTGCAACACTAACACTTAACGTAGTAGGAAACGCTAACGCTTTTGATATTGACTGGGGAGATGGTAGTTCTAACAGTAATGTAACAGACTCGACGCCATCGCATACTTATACTGATAATACCAACTCCCCTTTTGATATTACTGTAATAGCTAAGAACACTGGAGCATTAGGTGAAGGTAATTCAGCAACTCAAACAGTAACAGATTTAATTACATTGTTTACAGCAGATCCAATATCAGACTTTGATCTATATAATGTTGCATCCAGCGGATCAGAAATTACAGAGGCTAATACAGGTGAAACAATTTATCTTGAAAACGAAACAACAAATGCAAATGATGTCGTTGCATCTTTCTTTGTCAATTGGGGTGACAGTTCTACTGACAGCGTGTCAAACACAAGCGTCGATGGTGGAACACAAGGAGCAAGACTCGCACATTCATATTCATCAGGTTCAGGCACAGGTAGGAACACGATTACATTCAC
>Ga0181402_1000738_pt1 | contig 12042 bp, 15 predicted proteins | sample 25SPOviralmetaG_FD_130131 | JGI IMG/M metagenome (GOLD analysis project Ga0181402, IMG submission 130131) | Marine viral communities from the oligotrophic San Pedro Time Series (SPOT) site, San Pedro Channel, CA, USA - 25 SPOT_SRF_2011-08-17 | ecosystem: Environmental > Aquatic > Marine > Strait...
CTATTGAATTAAAAAAGAAAGATTTAAGTGTTTTTGATGACATTAAAAAAATTGTGATAGATGATAATTTACCAAGTAGATTTAGTGGTAATATGAAAGGATTTCTTTCTAAGTTATCAGCAATCAAAAATACCCCTTATGATAACACACTTTTTTTAGACACTGATACAATATTGTGTAAACCTATTCATTCGTTATTTAAATTACTTGACAAGTTTGATATAGCAATCGCACCTGGACCTATGACGCAAAGACCAACAAATGATGCAGATGTTTTAAGTGAACTACCAATGGAGTTTCCTGAATTAAATACTGGAGTAATTTTGTATAGAAATAATCAAAAAATGAAATTGTTTATTCGTGAATGGGAAGATACATTTTTAAACAATAAAAAAGGATTATACCGACAACATGGAAAAGGTGGAGAGCAAGTTTCATTGCGATATTTATTGTGGGCAAACGAGCAAATTAGAATGTATATACTATCAACGCAAGGTATGCCTAATATGTTTAACTTTCGTTGGGGTCCTAAAAGTAAAGAATTTAATTTTAAAAATCAAATAGTTATACACCATACACGAATAAGACAAGAATGAATGCTATAGAAAAAAAATTAAATGATGAAATAAGAAGACTTAAGTCAGATTTTTATGTAGTTCAAATTGGAGCAAATGATGGTTCTCATGTTGATCATATATTTAACCAAATTAAAAATCATAAAATGAATGCAGTTTTAGTTGAACCAGTTAAGCATTTATTTGAAAGACTAAAACAAAATTATGGAAATGTATCTAATTTACATTTCGAGAATAGTGCAATTGGTAAAGAAACTGGTACAATAGATTTTCATCAATTTCCGAAACATCTTGAATCTGATCCAGGATTTCCTAAGTGGGCAACTGGAATGGGTTCAATATTAGAACCTTTTAATTCTGCCGGTCATGCAAATCTTAAAAAAAAGAACTTTCAAATGGAAAAAGTAAAAACATCGTCACTGACTTTAGTAGATTTGATTAAAAAATATAATATACAAAAAATAGATTTACTTCAAATAGATGCAGAGGGTTACGATGGTGAAATTTTAAGTAATTTGAGTGAAACATCAATAAAACCAAAATTTATACGATATGAAGATAAACACATAAATACAGTATTTAAGCAAAACATGGTAGAAATGTCTTCAAGTGATTTAGAAAAATTCTTAGTTAAATTAGGTTATGAGGTTAGTGAGCAAAATCCGAGAGAATATGATAGAGTTTGTATGTTAATATAATTGAGGTAAAATCGGAACTCGTTAATATTTATAAAAAGTAATATTAAAGGGAGATGAAATTTGAATTTAGTAACAATTTACGACTATCCGAGTGACAATACAGCAGTTCAAAAATTGCTTATTTGTTGGATACGACACGTTAATAAATTTGCAAAAGGTGCAAATGTGTATTTAGTGCATGGAGACAAAACTAATTCAGATACACTGAATCGTTTACTTCAGAACGAAATATCAAATATAAATTTAATTAAAATAAAAGGTGAAAAATGCCCAATCTTATATGATGTTCCAAGAATAGATAATAATTTTCATGTAAATTTTAATTTGTACAATGTTATGCAGGTTGGTAAAAAAATCAATCAACCTTTAATATATCTAGATTTAGACGCAATTCTAGTATCAAATTTGAATGAGTGGTGGGAATATGTAAATGAAAAAAACTTTATTGGTACTATGCACTATCCAATAGGTCAAAATCTAAATGGAGGTATATATTCAATATCCAACCACATGGAGATAAATTTTGAAGAATTAATAAAAAGATTTTTTCTGAATCACAAAAGATACACAGAAATTCAGAGTATGTGTGACTTACAATCAAGTGACTGGTGTGGAATGAGAAATTATTCTTTAAGAGACTCGGTATTTACTGATAATGGCTCTCTCAAGAGTGGAGATCAATCATTATTTATAAATTATTATGTTAACACAAATAGAACTCCTTATTATGAAAAGCACGACGTTGCTTGGAATATGTTTGCCAATTACACAACGTACTCAATAAATGATAATGGATTTATTGATATTTTATCTATACGAAATCGTATGGGATTTGATGTCAAAAAAGTAAAAGTATTACACGCATATGCAGGTGCAAAAAAGATACTTGTAAATAATATAAAAAACTCAAATTATTACAGATGATAAAATACATAGATAAATTTAAAAATAAACATAAAAATGATGATATCTGGATTATATGTGCAGGTGCAAGCATGAACTATGTCGATGCGTCTTTTTTTGAAAATAAGATTACAATTGGTGTCAACAAAGTGGGTAAGAAGTACAAATGTACATATGCAATTTTAAAAGACTTAGTTAAAAATGGTGCAAAGGAGATTGTAAATTGTGAAAGTCCACCGTTTAATTCAAACTTTGTTCTAGCAAGTGAGTGGGACAAAGGAGGGCTAGTTCCTTATCTAAATACTGACTCAAATTTAAATAAGTTGTACGGAAAATATCCTGATAAGTTTTATTTCTACAAACACATTAAAAACGGATTTAAGGATGAAAGTGTTTTTAATTTAAATGACCACTTTTATATCAGTACATCAACTGTATCAACAGCAGTTCATGTGGCTGCTTACATGGGAGCAAAAAACATAATGATTTGTGGCCATGATTTGCTATCAATCGATAATAAAATGTATTTTGATGAGTATGAAAAACCGGCATCAAAAGGAATGCAAGATTTTTTTATAAATCGTGATATACATTCTGATACAAAATTCGTAAGAGAAAAAGTCAAAGAAATGTATGGTTGTAATGTATATACGTTGAATCCATTTATAGGATACGATATGGAAGGTAGAACATATGATAGATTTGAAAAAAAATAATATTATACTAAGCAAAATAAATCCTGACCAAATCAAACGAAATGAGTTTGGTGATTTAGAGTATGATTTTTATCCAAATAGAACATTTGATGATTCCGTGACCATTGGTTATTGGAAATTGGAGATTGCATATATAGAAGAAGTAATGGAATTATTTTGGTTATTTGATTCGTTGAATATCCAAGTTATTGTGTTAGGTTCTAAATCTCAAATTCCGATGTGGAGTTTGTATTCTCACAAAATGATAGAAATTTCAAACTCATCCGGTACTCAAAACTTGAGTGGAGATTATTTTTCAAAAAAAGAGAAATATTTAAAAGCAGGTAAGGTAGATTTGTGTCCTGGAATGAATAATATAAGATGGATCGCACCTGGAATAGAACACTATAGAGAAGAGGTTAAAAAAATAACAAAGGGTGGTTGGCGAGATGTATATGATATAGACGAAATTGATTGGTTTTTGTTTCAAAGCACAAAGATGAATGAATTTTACGAAAAAAGAAACAAAAATATACATTATACATCAGAATCTCATGATGGTTATGAAAGAGTGGTTGATGAGTTTAAATTTGATAGTAATCCAAAAATAAATTTAGAATTTAAATGGGCAAGAATGGGTCCATACCGAAAAGAATGTTATCAATCATTATTGATAAATGATGTAGTTAGTAAACTTGTCGAAGATGGATACGAAAATCAAATATACAATCACGATGCAGACGCATTTACACAGAGCATAGATGGTAAAACGACTTTTCCTTTTACCAAGAAACTTGAAAAATTGACAGAGGGAAATTTATCGTATACAAGTATAATGCTTTCATTAAAACATAATTTTTCAAATTTATCACAAGCAGGATGCTCTTCTTATTTTTATTTGATGCCTGTAAATATTTTATGGGCAGAACATCAATACCTATACCATGTGTATAAACATGGAAAATATTTCTGTGATCGTCCGATGCAGAAAATATTTAATAACAAATCCGAAATTTTTGCGACACTTTACGAAAGCAGTCCACTTGGAAGACCACGTAAAGATGCAAGAACTGGATGGATCGGTAAATATTCAAAAATAGATATAGAGGAAAATGATCACTATGTAAATAATGTCTATACATTCGATTATTTTTATAACTTAATTGCAAATTTTTTAAAAGTATGAAAACAGGATGTATTAGTATAATAGTTTCAATAGGTTTTATTATGGATGAAATTTCAATACTTCAGATAAAAAAAGAAAAATTGAAAAGTAAAGAGAAAATGATAAATGTAATGAAAACATATTCAAGTCGTGTTTCAATTTTATCTGGATATTTGAAATACGAGAGTGAAAAAACAAAAAAACTTTTAAAAACAAAATTTAAAAAACTTAAAAAAGTAAACAAAAAATTATGGGAAGTTGAAGATAGATTGCGTCTATTTGAAAAGAATAAAGAATTTAATAAGGAATTTATAAAAGATGCAAGAAGTGTTTATAGATTAAATGACGAAAGATTCAAATTAAAAAGACAAATAGACGAGATGTTCGATTCAGATTTACTCGAGGAAAAGTCATATGAAAAATACTAAGATAATTGCAGAAATCGGAATAAACCACAATGGAGATGTGGATATCGCCAAAAAGTTGATTGATGTCGCATCAGTAGCAGGATGTGATTATGTAAAATTTCAAAAAAGGACACCTGAGTTATGTGTACCAGAGGAACAAAAGAATAAAATGCGTGAAACTCCGTGGGGAAAAATAACTTACCTTGAATATAAAAAGAAAACTGAGTTTGGTAAAAAAGAATATGACGAAATTGCAAAATATTGTGAACACAGAAATATAAAATGGTTTGCGAGTGTGTGGGATACCGAAGCAGTCGAGTTTATGAAAAATTACGTTGATGTAACAAAAGTTCCATCTGCTTTGATTACAAACGAAGAATTGCTTAGATCAGCAAGAAACTCTGTTGATTTTTTTATGCTTTCAACTGGAATGAGTACAGAAGAAGAAATTGACAAAGCAATAAAAATAGGAAATCCTAATTTAATTTTTCACACAAATGCTACTTATCCTTGTCCTGTGGATGAACTCAATATGAATTATATAAATTGGTTAAAACAAAAACATACAAATAGGGAAATAGGTTATAGTGGACATGAGTTTGGGCTAGTTCCGACATTTGTTGCGGTTTCAATGGGAGTTACTTGGGTGGAACGACATATCACTTTAGATAGAACCATGTGGGGTTCTGATCATATAGCATCAATCGAACCTGGTGGTTTAATAAAAATGACGAAAGCAATTCGTGATATTGAAAAAACATTTGGTGAAAGTGGTCCAAGAAAAGTTATGGGTGGTGAATTAGATAAACGAAAAAGTTTAAGAGGTTAAAAAATGGAGAAAATAAATGAAATATAAAAATTTGTATGATGAATTATATAAAAATGGTTACCATGATAATTACAATTTGTGCCACACACGAAGATTATTTAATCATGTAAATGAGAATTTTGATAAAAACGATAAAATTCTTGACATAGGATGTTCACATGGAACTGCTGTAAAACTTCTAAATGAAATGGGATTTGATTCGTATGGGGTAGATATTTCATCCGTGGCAATTGAAATGTGCAATAAAAGAAATATAAAAAATTGTAAAGTAAGTTCTGCATCTAATTTGGACTTCGAAGATTCATATTTCGATGGAATAGTTTCTTCGGATACATTTGAACACCTAGATCCAGAAGAGATACCATCGGCCGTTTCCGAGTGCAATCGTGTCCTAAAACCAGGTGGAATTGCAATTTTAAATATAGCATTGAGACCCGAGGTAAATAGAAAATATGATTATATAGCAAACAAATTTGGTTTACAAAATTTACATACTTCTGTGTTAAGTGCAGAGCAATGGGAAGTAGAATTGGTAAATAAATTTAGTATACTAGAAGTAAAGGGTGCAACTTTTTTGATCAAAAAATGAAAGTAGTTTCTTTGATTCTTGCACGCGGTGGTAGTAAAGGTATTCCTGGTAAGAACATTGTTGATGTAAACGGCAAACCTTTGCTTTATTATACCGCAAATGCTTCACTAAATTCAAATGTAAATGCAACTTGGGTAAGTACCGATTGTGATAAAATAAAAAAAGTCGCACAGAATATTGGTTGTAAAGTTATTGATCGTCCAGAAGAAATTTCAGGTGACAACAGCAAAAGTGACGAAGCACTTATTCACTTTGCTGAAAATATAGATTTTGATATTTTGGTGTTTATCCAACCAACATCTCCATTATTAAAATCATCTGATATAAACAAAGGATTACAAAAGATGAAAAATTACAATTCGGTTTTTAGTGTAACGAAAGAACATTGGATTCCTCGGTGGAATGAAAATGGTGAACCTGATAACTGGAACATCAACGACAGACCCATGCGACAAGATGTAAAAGAAACTTATATTGAGAATGGTGCGTTTTACATTACAACCAAAGAGCAATTGTTGAATTCAAGATTAAGATACAGTGGAAACATCGGAATGATTGAAATGCCATTACACAGAAGTTTTCAAATTGATACGATGGATGATTTAAAATTAATTGGAAAGTTATTAAAATGATTATTTATGTGGACATAGATGAAACTATTTGTGAAACTGCATCTGACAGAAATTACGCAAATGCTAAACCACTCAAAGACCGAATCGAGAAAATAAATAAGTTATACTACGAAGGAAATACAATAATTTATTGGACTGCAAGAGGAACTGGTACAGGTATAAATTGGAGAGATGTAACTGAAAAGCAATTCGCAGAATGGAATGTAAAATATCACGAATTAAAATTTGAAAAACCAATTTATGATTTGTTTATTGATGATAAAAACATCAATAGTGAAACATATTTTGAGTAGTTATTTTCTTTCAAACAACTTCTCGTTGTCTAAACTTAATACACCATCGTTGATTAAATCAAGATTATGCAGTTTGTCTTTAACTTTTTCACAAACTTCTTCTTCAACGGTGTTCGCAACAAAAACAATTCGTTGAAGTGCTTTTGTTTTTGATCCGTCACGATGAACTCGTCCTAAACATTGTTTCAAAATGATTGCACTATAACTCGGAGAAATAACTGCCATTCTTGGATACTTGCCATTAAGGTCATGTAAACTGATACCTGCACCACCTGCTTGGGCATTAACAATGATGACACGTTTTTTATCATTTTGAAATGCATCAATGTTTGCCTGTCGTTCTTTGGGTTTGTTTCTTCCGTCAATAATACATTTGGTTTTTAATCTTTCTGCTAATGCATCTATGCTATCTTTGAAGTTCATAAACAAAACGATACTCATTCCGTTTTCCATTGCTTCTTCGGCAAGTTCCACAAACAAAGGAACTTTAATAAGTTCACACTTTTGTCTTGCACGTAATTGTACAACCAATGAATTTGCTTGTTTTTCTTTTTGGGTTTTCGCAATCTTATTAAGTTTTTCAAGTTCTGCTTTCATTTCAAAAAACACTTGAGTAATCTGCTGAGTATCAGTTTTATCCATGTCGTATGCAATACTATGAACGTCACATTCAGGAAATCCAGGTATTGAGTCTCGGCGTAATCGAATACCACGATCAAGAAAAACATCTTTGTGCAAACTTTTAAGAACATCTTTGTCTCCGTTAAAAGTGTATCCAAACCGTCCTTGATAGCATCCGTTTTTACGAACCCAACTCCAAAAACTAGTATTGTTATGCAAACCTAGAATATAACCCATTGCTCGCATATCCATAGGATTTATTGCAGATGTAGCACTTGCCATAAGAATTTTATATTTTTGCTCTTTTGCAAAAATACCGAGTTTACTATTCAACGAAGTTTTTCCTTTGAGTTTATGACTTTCATCAAAAACAATTAAAGTGTTTTTTGGAACACACCACTCAAAAATCTTTTTGCGTCTTCCACCTTTCTTGTTATTGGAAAGCATCTTCCATGTTCCGATTGCTTTACGGTTTCCTGTGCGAAGACTTTCATAATTAACCACAAATTCCGGAACCATACTAAAATGATTTTCACATACTCGTTTCCAACTTTCTTGAACTGCTTTCGGACATACAATTCCAATCTTCAATCCGAGTTCACGTGCAACGCCAATTGCAGTATAAGTTTTACCTACTCCTGTGTCACTTCCATCCATAGCAGAACCATGTGCTTCAATGCTTGATGCTAAACGAGAAACTGCGTCAACTTGCCACGGATGAAGTCCTTTTTTCTTTTTAACTACTCGTTTTGGTAAATCACTTTCAAGTACAACTTCTGCTTCAGGTACTTCTCCTATTAAGTCTTCACGACTCGTTGCCCAATGGGATATAAACCAATCTTTTGTATCTTTGTTCTTGGATACTGAGTATCCTTGTTTTTTCATGTAATCAGAATTGGTTTTCCAAAATGCCCAAAATCCAGAAGCAAAATCAGGTTCAAGTAAACATTGTTTTTTCCAACGATTTCCGTATTTAGTTAAAACCTTTTTAGGTTTTGTCCAAGTTAATTTGTCTGCTAAATCCATTTTTATAGAAACTGCATATATATAAGTAAGTATTATACAATGTTATGTGGGAACAAGTCAAACCAATTACACTTATTTTAGAGCAAGAAAATGCTGATAAAAGTCGGTTCGTTATGCACTTGTATTCGTATGACTTTGAGTTAGTAAAAATAAGAGAAGCATTTGAATATGATGCGAACAATAAACTAACAGGAGAATACTCACGATTCAGTATACATCAAGATAAAGTCAGATATACTTCAAATTATTTTGTAGAAAGATTATCACCTGAATCAAAGCAAAAAATTGTTGAGTATTATGAAAATTCAAATATATTTGTTGAATATTTTATTTAAACATCATAATTGTTGACTTATTATCAAAATCATAATATCATTGGGAAATGAATAAAAATAATCGTTTGCTAAAGTATTCGGATGTTGTGCTCGTTCCTAAATTAAGCACCACCGAAAGTCGTGGAATCATTGATGTAAGTTGTAAATTCGGAAATCAATTATTTAATCTACCAGTGGTTCCTGCAAATATGAAAACTGTAATTGACGAGAATCTAGCACAACAATTATCAGACACAGGTTTCTTTTATATCATGCACCGGTTTGGTATCAGTAATTATGAATTTGTCAAGAATGCAAATTCACAAAATCTTAAATGTATTTCAATTAGTGTTGGTGTAAAACAATCTGATATTGATACATTACAAAAAATTGCGGAAGATAATCTTCGTGTTGATTATATTACCATTGATATTGCACATGGTCATAGTGTATTGATGAAAAATGCGATAAGTGAAATAAAAAAAATATTTGATGACAAAACTTTTATTATCGCAGGAAATGTAGCAACCTCAGACGCAGTCTGTGAAATTACCGATTGGGGAGCAAATGCAATCAAAGTTGGAATTGGCCAAGGAAGTCCGTGTACAACTAAAGATAAAACTGGATTTACTATGCCTATGTTTAGTTGTATGTTAGAATGTGCAAAGAATGCTGATATTCCTTTGGTTGCAGATGGAGGTGTAAAATGCAACGGAGATGTTGCAAAAGCAATATGTGCTGGTGCAGATATGGTTATGGTTGGAGGAATGTTCGCGGAGTGTTTTGATTCTCCTGCGGAAAATATCACTAAAACATTGCAAACTGGATTTTTTACAAGTGAGGCATTTCGTCCTTCCAAATATTCACCCGAGTATAAAGATGTTTGCTATAAAAGATATTACGGCAGTGCGAGTATTTACAACAAAGAACATACAAAAAATATTGAAGGTGTTTTACGAGAAGTTCCTTGTAACGAACTTAATTATCTTGAAAAGTTAGATGAAATAACAATGGACTTACAAAGCAGTGTAAGTTACGCAGGAGGTCATAATTTGAATTGTTTAGGAAATACTGAATATTTATTGGTATGACAAATGAACAAAAAGAAATTCTAGATAAAAAAATACGAGATTTCAATTCTTTCACAGAATTTCATAAATTCGCAAATGAACACAATATTATATTTGACATCGAAGAATGGGACTTTTACAGAACTGAAATGAAAAAAATTTTGTCAAATAAAAAAACAAATATAATAAATGTGAATTTAGACAATTTAATTTTACCATAATTTTTATTAACAATATATTTATTTATACTCATTAACCAAAAGGAATTATAATGGAAAACAAAGAATTAACAGTCAACATAAACGGAAATGATTACAAAGTTTCTGATTTAGAAAACGAAGAGCAACGATTAGTTTCTCAACTACACGACATCGAGACGCAATTATCACAAATCGAGTTCAAGCATGAGCAAGTAGCAGCCTCTAAGGTGTTTTTTAGTGATAAACTTGTAAACTCTGTTAAAGAAAGAGAAGAATCTGCATCAAAAGATGATTCCGCTGAAAAATCGGAATCATAAATGAGCATCAGAAAAATTTCTGATTTATCTCCTCATGCGGGAGATTTAAGCGACAGCGATCAATTTGTAATCGTTGATGTATCGTCTACGAGTGGACCTGATGCAGGCGGTGGTGGTCAGACCCGTAAAATATCTGCAAGTAAAGTAAAAGAAAAAATGGAAGGTGAAAAAGGTGAATCAGGTACCAAAGGTGATACTGGTACTTCACCCTCATTTAGTTACAACGAAAGCACTGGAGTATTAACAATTACAACACAGTGACACAAAACCCATGGCGACGCAAAATATTCCACTCAGTGATGCCATCGAAGTGGTTTTTGACGGAAAACCAGTTTCGGAAGTTGTATTAAATGGTAAATCAATTTGGATAAAACCACTTCCTGATCCAACTCCTACTCCTACCGAGTTAACTTTTTGGAGTGACTTTCGTGGCGACGATGGTCTACCTAAAATAGTATTTTTAAAGAATGCTACAAATTACAGATACCATAAATTTCATTTGCCTGCGGTTTTGTATCATGACGGATGGACGAGCAATTCGTATCCAAAATACACTAATATACCAAGATCAAACGGAATTACTCCCGACATAATAGTAGATGTTGAGTATGATGATTCATACGGATGGATAATATGGTATAGATTATTTGATTATAATGAGTGGTCTTGGACAAGTTGGGATTATACATCCCATTATTCGTTTTCTTCAAGCAAAGATTTAACTACTATAACCGAATGGGAGAATAGTCCTGATTTATCAAATTGGTCAAATATTAATTTTTCCTGTGAACCTGAAGACTTTACTGAATATATTACTGAATTTGGACTTTATCATGTATTAAAAAATAATTCTCAGCAATTAATTCAACCAAATAATTTAAGTTTTAAAACGGTATTTAGTAATTTAGGATTTCCGACAAACATTGAATCCGAAATAACTTCAGAAGATTTTGTGTATCTTCACAATCTTGAGTATAATTATGACGGAGATTTTGCGTGTGATTCTACATTACAAAAACTTACTTTCAATGAAACGTTTCACAGTGGTGGTTTGGATGTATTGTACAATGGAAATGAGTCTACAATAACGATTCCACATGAATATAATATAGAAAATTTTTGTACAGGTAATTACGATCATACTAATCCTGGAAAATTAATGGTGTTCAAGACTGTACGTGAAGATTATGAAACTACTGCGTATGGTGATCAATGGAGAGAGAAAAAGGCAATTGTTACGGTCTCGAATATAACTGAACCAATTTATCCTGTAGACGAAGATTTTGGTGTAAACGATGATAAAATTCAAATAACATGGGATGTAGTAGAAGATGCAGTTTCGTATGAAGTTAGAATCTCTGAAACGAATAAACTCGGTCAAACTGAAACAAATTCTATTCAAACATCAGTTGGTAATGTACTAAGTCACAATTTTACTGATCTTTCATTGGGATTTTACAAGATTGTCGTAATTTCAAATATAGAAATTAATAATCCAGAGGATGGATTTACATGGCAACGAAGCATCGAATCAAGTCCTATTGTGGTTAAAGTTGATTTTCTTATATATCCACCAAATGGATTTGAATTGAGGTCTGATTTAGGATCGCCTAAAAATCCTTGGTTGGATTGGAATGAGCATCCAAAATCAACAGGTGATTATATGAAATATCGTATAATTTTGCGAGGTGATACGATGACAAATGCA
>Ga0181402_1000740_pt1 | contig 12029 bp, 3 predicted proteins | sample 25SPOviralmetaG_FD_130131 | JGI IMG/M metagenome (GOLD analysis project Ga0181402, IMG submission 130131) | Marine viral communities from the oligotrophic San Pedro Time Series (SPOT) site, San Pedro Channel, CA, USA - 25 SPOT_SRF_2011-08-17 | ecosystem: Environmental > Aquatic > Marine > Strait...
AATACATTTAGATCAAGACCGCTTGCTAAATCTGCATAATTATCAATAGTAGTATCAAGATACAAACTGCTAGATGTAGAGCCACCCTGCACAGAGTTTAGGAAATCATTTAACTCATCATCATTAAAACTTCGTTGTTCTTTTGCAGACTGGTTGTAATATAAAACTTCGTGTAACTCACTTCCTCGTAATTTTGGGTATTCGTCATAAAGTTCTGCTCCCTTTTCAAATTGATCAATTTCTGCATCATTTTTTTCAGTTTCATAACTTTCAAATGTTACACCATTATCATATTTCTCAGAAAGTTCTTTAAGCTCTTCTTCTGTTATTTGTCTACCGTAAGAATCTGTAGCCCTATCATATGCGTTGTGATAACGATATAGTTTGCCATCTTTTGTACCTATATAAAAAGATTTATCTTCATCTACATTAATAGTTCCATAAAATTCAAAATAAAACTGTGGCAAAGGAGATGCAATAACTTGATCTACTCTATTATAAAACACACCTTCAGATCCAAAAGAGTGCAACTTTCCATTTTTAAATACTATTTGTTTATTAGGATATCGTGTCCAATATTCTTTAGAATATTCAGTAAGTTCTCTTTCTCCTAAACCTAATTTTGAAATATAATCCTTAAGGTCTGATTTATTATTAGTTAATAATGCATCACCTAAAATTGATGCTAATTCTTTACTTACATTTTTATCTAAGTAATTTCTAACACTTAGAACAGTTCCAAGTAAACCTGTTATAATATTATCTAAACCTTCATTCTTGAAAGAATTTGCGCTTAACATATTTGAGTCGTTAGGATCTATAGAATTATATACAATGCTACTCGGATAATGATCAGTATCTGCTACATACTTAATTGAATGAGCAACATTTACATTAGGTTCTAATCTATCTGCTATTGCAAAAATACTAAAAATTCTATCCGTAAAATCTCTATCAAGCTGTTCGAACCTTGAAATAGCATCAACTAGTCTTTCTGTTTTTTTAATCTCTGTAGTAGCACCCAAATAAACTTTGTTTATTTCTTTTAATTCTTTTTCAATTTCATTTAAATTTGCATTATCTGCTCTATAAGTTTGATCTGCAAATTGTCGGTCATTATTATACTCGTCTCCTACTTGTGTTATACACCACGGATTTGTTTCTTCTCCCCAATGTGTATCAACAAAATTACGAACAATAGGTTGCATTTCAAGGTCATCATTAACCTCAAACATTTCAAACCCTTGATCAAGTTCTGTTTTTTTACCCAACTCAGGAATATTATTAGGATTTATAGGTTTAGCTTTAACCTCTCCTGCAAACTTATCAATTAAATCAGCAGGTGATTTGTATTGTTGAGGGTCTACTTTTTTAAGTTCAGATATGCGAATTGCTTCTTTTAATAATTCATAGTCTGTAACAGGGTTATAATTACCACTCTGTGCATAAAACTGCCCTAGCTTACGCTCTTTAGATGTAGCGTGAGTTTTTATAGCTTCTTTAAATTCTTCAGATAATGTATTTCTTTGCTCTAATTGCCGTTTAGAATTTTCTGTATTTACAGTTCCAAACACAGTTTCTACTTGAGTTTCTGTTAAAGTCTGACCAGTAGAAAAACCTTGCACGACAGAGTTAAACATATCTATAACTTCTTTATCAGGCATAGATTTAGTTTTTAAACCTACTAATCCCAATAAACGATCTTTATAATTTTTAATGCCTGTTCTAGCTGAAGGTAATTCAGTATGAGTAGCTGATAGTATGCCTGTTAACTCAGCAATCATTTCTTCTCGTTGCCCTATTTCAGAATAGTCAGAGTATAAATCACGATGTGATTCAATTCTTGCAACTAATTCAGGACTAGCTACTTTAAGTGCATTATCTAATATTGTATTTATTGCTGTATCGAATGTGTCTACACCTAAGTAGTTATCGAGCAAAGCATGGAACGCTTCATGTGCTATTGTTGTTTTATTTACACGTTTACCATTTAAAATAATTCTACCGTTATTGTAAACGCCTGCACTAGCTTTTTCTAATCCTGTTAGTTTGAGATACTGCTCATCATTTTCTGCTACAATAATTTGCAGGTTAGGCATTAATCGCAATAGAGACTTGCGTATATTAGCTATACGCTCACGAATAAATGGATCACCTCGGTTTTCTAAATCGTATACAAGTCTTAGCTTTGTATCATCTAAAGACTCACCTTCTTTTCTAAATTCCTCTACTTTTTCATCGTGTATATTTGTATTAAGAATTTCGTTTTTTGTTTTTTCACTTAATCCACGAGGTTGATCTTTTGATTTTTCTTGTACATTTTGTTTTACTAAAAAGTCTAAATACTGAGCATCTTGATTGTTTTTAACAAAAACATCGTAACGATTTCGTGCATCTATATCGCCATTAACGCCCGCTACAAAATCATCTTGTATCTCTGGAAACATTTGAACAAATTCACGTTGTTGTTCTTCAGACATAAACTTGCCAAAACTATTCCAATCAGCATTTGTTAACACACGCAATCCAACATTGCTAAACGATTGATTAAATTCAAATAATGCACTTTGGGTTTTAGATATTACATCTTGTACTTCTTCAGTTGTTTCAGCATATACGGCTTGATCTACTAAATCTTCCGCTAAATCTTCTGTTAACCCCATAGTAGTAAGTTTTGTTACAGCCGCTTTTCTGTATACTTTAAATGTTTCGCTTTTAGGATCGTTACTGTCTTGTGCTTTTTTAATATCTTCAGCAAAATCATCAAGGTATTTTTTACTAAATGTAGCCTCTACAGTAGCAGATGCACCACCCATAACAACAACAGCAGGTAACGCTTGAACCATTGTGTCAACAGCACCAACTCCTACTTTTTTATAATCAGCATTTGTAACTATATTTTGTATTTCTTTAAGATAAGGAGTTTCAGGGTCTAAAGACTTCATGCCCTGTCCTCCTATTTCTTGAGCTGCAAATTGTCCACCTTCTTCTATTGTTTCACCTATAATACGATAAACCGCATCTACACCACCTGCGGCTATTCTTTTAACTAATTCAGGCTGTTTCATTAGCTTGTTCATTATTTTGCGTTTTATAGGTTTTAATACTGCTGTGCTTAAACCTGTGCCTTTAACAAAAGGTATATTAACAGTTTGCTCAATTAACGCAAATGGAACACCAACAGTCATAGCTATTTCAGCCGCACGCCGATACTCGTCATCTGGCATATTTATTACATCTTTGTCGTACAGGTATTCTTTCATCATGTCGCCTGCACCAAGCTGTTGATTGTATGAAGTAACAGCTAACCCGCCACCTACACCGCCTGCAAATGCTGTAGATGCTGATCCTGCCAAACCAAGAATAGCATTTTCTGCCATCATGCCTGCACTTTGCAACGCCATCATACCGCCACGCTTAGGATTAAAGTAATTTAAATCACTATAATCGTATGCACTACCAACTCGTTCTTGAATGATTTTATCATTTTCAATAAGCTGTTGCACTTGCTCTCGATCACCTTGAAGAACATTCTCCATAATGCGTTGAGACAAACCTACATTATAAGTACCATATCGTGTGCTACCAACAATGCCACCAGAGCCTTTTACGGGAACACCTGCTTCATCATATTCTACATCAAGATTTCCTTCTAATGCATCTTCTTGGAATGCACGCTCTCCAGATAAAAAGAATACATCTCGTAATGCGAACTCAGGAGGTACATACCCAGATGGTGGTGTTACATCTGGTTTAGCTTGCGGTTTAGGCAAACTAACATATTGAGAAACAGTTCCTTGTAAATCAAAATAATCATCATCTTCAGGCTTAGAGTGTTCTTGTTTTAGTGTTTCTTTAACTTGTTGAAATGGTATTGGTTTATTTTTATCAATATTGTTTTCTTCACGAATATTTAAATCTATTGTTTGATTTACAGAGCCATCCATTATTTGTCGTGCAGGAATATTATTTTTAGCTCCGTAGTATTGACGTACTACGTTTGTATTGTCTATTTGAGTAAATTGTTCATCTAACTGTTGACCTACTATCTCAGGCATTTTAACAGCTTGATTTAATATTTCATTAGGTCTAAAAGCTAATGTAGGTTCGTTAGCAAACGAATAGCCACGATTATAATATTCTTGTTCTTTTTTTAAAATTTCTTCTTTAGAATATCCACGCTCTACGCCTAATTTATAAAACTCTTCTTTTGATTTAAACATAATTATTTCTCTGGGAAAAATTCTTCCTCAACATCTAATTCAAATGTTCCAAATAAACCTGATGTTCCTTGTTGAAATCTTCTTACAGATTCATATTGTCTAGCTACATTATAAATTTCTTGTAAAGTGTTTCCTAAAATTGCTTGATAATCATCTTCTGTAAGGTCTACGTTGTTTTTTTCCGCTTCAATAATTTTTTCGTTAATAGACTTCATACCTTCAAGGTAATATTCATTGTACATAGAAGCAGGTAAATTAGCAGTAATTGAATTAAAATTTTGACGAAAAGCTCCCATAGCTACATTTCGTTCTTGTTTGTATGTAGTATTAGATGTAGGAAAATTTGGGTCACCATCTAGCCAAAATTGATTTCTATTTATATCTTTAAATGAATCTGTTAATGGAGAAAACATCCAATTTATAGTATCTGCATTTAATCCTAAATCATTAGCTCTTTCATAAAGTTTTCCTAAATAATCAATTCTATCTTTACCTTTAGAAACTCCCACAATATATGTTGGTATTTCACCAGTTTCTGCAAATGTATTAATGCTGTCGATTAACTGAGTAGCTACTTTTCTATCAGCTTCACTTAAATCATTTATAGATTGAGAAGCATCAGTTTCTATTAATCCTTCAAACATTAACAAAATACCTTCTGGAAGTGTTTTACTTTCTCGCTGTGACTCAATCCACGGTTGACTTAATTCATTTCCTTTAGCTAAGGTAATACCTTCATCATAAGTAGGCTTGTATTGATCTCTAATTATTTCTTTTCCTCTATTAAAAGCTCTTCTTTTTAATTCAAACCTTTGACTAGGATTTAATTTTTTTAAATAATCATCATTATATGCTCTTCGCAATTCATCAGGGTCTGTTGCTTCTAACATATTAGTTAAAATTCTACTATAATGACCTGATTTTTTAGCTGTATCTTTATCTTCTGGGCTTAAAGTGCCAATGTTATCAATAATACTATTACCCGCTTCAATTTCATTATTATTAAATTTTTCATTAGCTAAATTTATTTGATCTACCTCAAACTGTTTAGCTTTATATCCAGTAGCTAAACCAGTATATTTAGTATCGATTGTGTTTTTATCTTCTCTCCATAAAGCATTAAAGGTTTTATTATCTACCATTCCACGAGATTCAGCCCATTCAGAATAAAACTTATCTAATCTTGGCTGTACTACTTGATCATTATATTCTATATCATTTAAATCAGAACGCTCTGCACGACCAACATTTAACTCTTTTTGTAAATTTATTACAGAAGTTTCATAATTAGCTTTATCACCTGCTGTTTTTGATTTTGCAAATTGATCAATAACTTCTGAACCTAAATTTAAAACATCTTGCATAAAAGCCGCTTCGCTTTCAATACCTATTGTAGACGCTTTAATTGTAGGAGTAGAATCTATTTGAACACCTCTAGCTGTTCCTATGCTAGACTGTTGCTGATATAAAGGTATTTTTGGCATAATAAGTTCCTATTTTAAAAATGCTTTAGCACCAAGTGATTTAAATCCTGCACTTAAAGTCCCTGCATCAGTTGATCCTGCAATACCACTAAATCCTGCTCCTATTCCTCCTATTGCACCTGATATACCTCCAAGTAATGATGCACGAGAAGCCGCTTTACCTTCTGCTATAGCGTTTTGAGCCTGAACCTCACCTTGATAACGACCAGTTTTTGCTTCCTGTTGAAGTGTTTGTTCTTGTAACAATCGATTACGGCGTTGGCTTTGAATGTCCATTTCCATTTCAGTAGCTTGTTCAATCATAACAGCTAAAGGAGTACCAGAGCTTACTGCTCCTGTTTTAGCATATGCGGCACGTTGTGAAGCCATTTGTCGGCGTTTACCTTTATAAGCACGAGTAGTTTCAGCACCCATTGTTTCACGAACAGAGCGTGCTTCCATTTCTTTAACTCTAGCATTGTAATCAGCCATTTGGCGTATAGCCTTAGCCTTGCGTTTAGCCTCTTTTTTAGCACTATTACTACCCATAATACCCTGAGCTAATTTCATTCCTCCCATAACTAGTTGCAACATTACACTTCCTCCACATCTACGACCATTGCTAGTACAGTACAAGGCTGTGGCGTATCTGATACTACATAAACAGTTTGTAAGAACTCATTATGATTAGCAAGCCAAACTTCTGCATCTTCTGTATTTAATAAGCTAGAACTAGCAAATTTAACATCATTTGTACTTGTTTCTTTTTGCCCGACCTTAGCTTCTAGTGTGTCTTTAAATCGTATAGTAGCATGAGGTACAGATTTTTTAGAACCCATACTTCCCTCTGCATCTACATACAAAGGTGCAAGCGTAGATGTATATGGCAATCCTACAATTACATTAGCATTAGTTTGGCTACCTACGCTAATAGCTCCGCTCGAAACAGTAGCTGTTTGTGCGGTACCACCATTAACTTTATATGTTACTGTTTTACCTTCTAAATGACCTAACCCAGTAAAACTACTGCCAGTAAAGTTTTTGTTTCTAACGTATAAATCTAATCCGCTATACTTTTTAGTGTATGCACTTTCATGTTTTTGTGGGTCAAACTGTACTAGGTATCTATCACCAAGTATTCTGGGCTGTATACCCTCGCCTGATTTAGCAGTTTCAACTTCTCCTGTTCCAGTATCTTCAATATACACATCAATGTTGTATTCGCCTATAGAATCGTAAGTAAGAGTAACTTTGGTTTGCTTGTTAGTATCTTCAGTAGCATCTATAGTAATAGTAGGGTCACCTTCGTATTCAATAAATGCATCGTTTGCTTCTTTACTACCGTCTACATTCCATAAAAGTATTTCTACACCACAAATTTCACCGTCATTAAACGTCATAGTTTTAGAAAAATTTGTGTTAAGAGATGGTGAACCTGTGTTATACAGCGTATCATTACTAGAGGTAGAAAGACCTGTAGCAAATGTATTAACTCTAGGCGTAGCAAATACAGCAGATGCTAAGAAATGATTTTTTAAATTAAAAACACCACCTGTTTCTGTTTTAATAGCTGTGCTATTATCAGTTATATCAATAATAGTTCCGCCTGAATCTTTTAATGTAAAAATTCTATTAGCTGTTTGATTGTCACCACTAGCTTCAAGACTTCTTAAAAAATAAGTTTGTCCATGTACTAATCCACCAATGTCTGGAGTTCTGTTTGGAGAAACAGTATTATTTAAGTAAACAAGAGGTAATCCTATATGATCAGATGTAAACGGATACCCATTGCCTGATAAAAGAACAGCACTAACACTCCAAGTAGTAGTACCAGCTCCTGTAGCAGGAAATTCATTATCAGTATAAGCGTGTTCACAAACTACTGTTGCATCTGAAGTTCTAATTATTTGCCATTTTGTACCATGAGTACTACCTTGAGCAGAACCGCTATATGCAAAACCTGTTGATGGGTCTATAGCTAATGCCTGATTAACTTGAATAGTATGAGTTCCACTATCCCATGCAGGTTGATTAAACTTGTCTTCTGTAAGAGTATAATCTACATTTACTGCTGAAGTAGTATGATTACTTACTGTTAATACTTCAGGAACAAAATGTAATTTATTATTAGTAGGACTAAAACTTTTAATCCTACCTTTAAACCCATATACATCTGCAGTTATATTAGATATAGAACCTGAAGCTCCATTGGTTTGGTCTACTGGCAACACAATAGCTGATGCTTCACCTGAGCCATGCACAAGTCTAGGTGTAACGTGTTTAGTTGCATCGGGGGTAATGTCAATTTCTTGATTATCTACACCACTACCATTACTTACTAAAGTTACACTATTACTCCACCCCGTAGTAGGAGGAGAGTCTCCAGTATCAGTAACATCAGAAACAACAGATGAATCGCTTATTGTAATAATTTCCCATTTATCATTACTACTTTTAAAACGAATATTATAAACTCCATTAGTCCATTGATGTTTACTATTGTAATCAGAAGTTCTAGTATAAACACCATTTACAGCAGAGGTGCTATGACCGCTAATAGTTAACTGTTGATCTTCTCTTGAAGACGCAATAGTAATATTAAACTTACCAACATTTAATCCTGTAATAGCATCGTTAGGATTTTTAATTGTTAGATAAACTTTATCTTCTCTATTTATTTGTGGAATAACTGATACAGATTCTACTGTCCCGTTAAAAGTATGTCTATGCCAAGCAAATGTGTTGCTTTCTCTTTCGTATGTTAAACCAACAAGATCACCATTATTACAAACTACCCATATAACAGTAGACGGTTGAGTCTGCACCGCAATCTCTCTAACGCCATCACCAATAATATGCTCTGCAATATATGTTAAATCTTGAGCAAGATAATCGTTTTGGTTGTTTTGCAGATACCACTCACGAACTTTTTTGCCCTGACGCATAATAAATAAAATAGCAGAGTTAACCAATATACCTTGAGAGCTAGACGAACCATATTCAGATCGTCTTTTTAAATTTAATTGTGTAGGTGTTACAGGTAAAGATTGAGTGCCAGAACCTAATGTCCACTCGCTTGATGTAGTGCCAATGTTTAACTCTCTGCCTGCACACAACCATGTTATTTGATCTTGGGTTAATGAGTTAAATTTTAAATCTAATGCGGCTGTATCTTCTGATCCAACAATAAAATTATTGAGGTCATCAATTTTACTCATCCATAATCTGTTAGGAAACTTTTTATTGCCACCAAAACATAATCTGTTTTCAAAAATACTAATACTGTTGGGGTAACCGTTTTTACTAGAAAAAGCACTTTCTTGAGAAGCTACAATTTTAGGAAGACTTTTAGCCCATAATCCTTTATTTCTTTGTGTTCTAAAAGTACCACCAGTTGTATAATCGTCATCAGCTCCAGTTCCATTGTCAAAATTTCGTGTTGCTTGGTAATAATCAACCTCTCCATCAAATGTTAATCTTAATAATTTAGGATTGTTACCTATAGCTCCATTAGTAGTGTCAGCGTCTTTGTAAAGAACAATAATATTTACATCTACATTTGTGGCTCTATCTATATTAGAATTATCTATAACAACTTTAATCCCATAAGTTTGTTTCGCACTAGAGCCAAGGTCGTCTAGCCCATCTGCAGTTGCTATAAAAGTATTTCCTGCGTTAAATGTTGTTTGTGACCTAGGGAAACCTAAAGTTTTTAAATAATCCGTTTGAGCAGTAACAGTAACATTAGCTACAAGTTTATATTTAGTTCCTATAATTAATTCTGATGCACCTAATGTTTTTTCAGCAGGAACAGAGTCCATACCCCAAAATGTTTTATCTATAGCAGTATCATCATGTTCTGCTAAAAGATGACTTAATCCAAGGTCTTTGTATTCAAGATTTCTAAATACAATTTTATTTTGACGATCATCTAAACATAACAAATAACCATTTAGATAAACAGTATCCATTTGATCTCTGACCATTGTTCTTGCATCAGTTATACTATTAGAGCCAGAGGATGGATTGTCATATGGCGGTTCTTGACCTAATTTAGAATTATGTACGCTAAATGAACCATTAGCTGTAGATTTATTATCTTTACCATACTGGTAACCAACTAAAAAATCTTTATAATTTTTTCCATCTAAATCTACAGTATAACGAGATATAGGCTGATAAGGTTTCTTTTTACCTCCTCTCCATTTCTCATGAGCTTTCCAGTAAAATTTACCATTACCAAAACCTAAACCTGTAATGCCAAATATATTATGTTCTCTATTTGAGGGTCTAGCAAACAATGTGTTAATTTGTGAATCACCTATGTTTCCTGAAGCAAAATCTGCTTCACTAAAATAGTTAATTTTCATTTGCGTATTTTGTGTCGGTTGAGCAGTTCCTGTAGCCGCATCACGCATAACAACATAAATATTTCCGTCACCCGCAGAAGCAATCCCGAAGTGGGCTTGACCATCTTCTTGACCACGGCTTGATGCCGTTCCAGTATATTGATTACTATATGTTAATGACTTAATTACTTGGTTACTTAATGTGCCATCACTTAAATCATAATCGTATCGTACAACTTTATCATCGTTTGTTAGTGCATACATATAGGGTGTAGAACCAAATGTAGAAAAACACATATCAATAAAATCTATTTCATTATTAGAAAAACCATTGCTTGTTCCTAACGCAGCAATACCAAGTGTGCCGTCACTACCAGAAAGAGCGTCAGAGCCTCCATGATTTGCGTCAGCCGAAAAATCTCCTACAAATACAATTTTATTTCCTCTTTTATATTCGTGTTTGTCACTATACTTAAAAACATTGTTTGTATATCCTTCTTCTACATCTTGTATAGGAGAAATCCAAAATCCTGTAGCAGTTCTATTATCTACATTAACAGAATCAATTCTAAATAACCCTGTAACAAAAGGGTCATCTACTTTAATTCTCATTATTGCACTACCCGCACTACTATCGGCAGGATAAAATCTTAACCTAATAAAAGTATTTGCACCTTCTTTTTCTGTTGATGCAAATGTTCTATTTGTATAGTTGCCACTTATATCAGCTGTTGTACTACTAGCCCCATCAACAGTTAATTGTCCCGCACTTGTATCTACTAATGTAAACTCAGGGGTAAATGAATCACCGCCGTCTGTACTTTTTTCTAAAACAACTTTGCCTGCCCAATTACTACCTGCAGATTCTATTTCATAGTTTGCATAAGATGTATTAATTGCTGTGGTTGTACCACCTGCAAGAGATTCAGATATAGAAGAATTAAGAAAATCTCTTTTTTGTTTTACTACTAAAAAAGACCCTACATGAGTTTCTTCAAAGTAGTCAGAACCTGCTGTAATAGTACATTCTCCTGAAATAGAATCAGGAGAAAAATCAACCTCTAACTCATCTCCCATAGGAGGGAAAACATAATTTAGTTGATTAAAAATAAACTTATCATCTTCTTGTCGAGATAATTGATATATAGGATAATCTTCGCTAGATATAAACAACAAATCATTTGACTGAACAAATTTTAATTTTTGCAAAGATTCGTCAGGATATACAGTAGGAATAGAAGTAACTAACAAGTTATCTTTAAATATAGATACTTCGTAATTAGTAAAACATAATATGTATGTTTCTTTTGCGTTTAGAATAAATGGGTATAATTTAGTCTCTCCAATAGGAACAGACAATGTATCTTCAAACTCATGTACAAATTCTGTAGCAGGTCTTTTAGTAGCACCACCGTATTCTAACGGAATAAAGTTTTCCATTTTAATACAGGCTTTGTCGTATAACTCACTGTCTTGTCTAGCGTAAGTATAAGGTGAAACTTCACCCGCATTGAAAGCATTAATAACTTTTTTAGCCATAATGCCTCCTAACTAAAACTACCATATGATGTCTGTGAAAACGGAGGGTACGAGTTACTGTATGATGAGTTAGATGTATATGTGGCTTCTAACCACTCGCTGTCAATAGTTGGTGGATCAAGACGCTCTGTGCCGTTAACACGCCGTGCTTCTGGCATTATAACTCGGTTAAACTCTTCCATTAAACTTAACGACAAACTACGGTCACCTGTCATTGGTACAGCCAGTCTAGCCGCAAATAATGTAATAAACGCCTGTGCAAACAAAGAATCCATTGCAGTAGGTTCTGGTGAACCTTCATAACATAAAAAAACTTTAGACTCGTTAGTTAATATAGAGTTTCCTTCTATAACCCAATCAACACGAGGTTTCATAAACTTATATGTTTCTGATGAATTAGCAAGATAAAATGATCTTTGTGCGTCTGCAGGAATAAAGTATTGATAATCATATTC
>Ga0181402_1000741_pt1 | contig 12021 bp, 14 predicted proteins | sample 25SPOviralmetaG_FD_130131 | JGI IMG/M metagenome (GOLD analysis project Ga0181402, IMG submission 130131) | Marine viral communities from the oligotrophic San Pedro Time Series (SPOT) site, San Pedro Channel, CA, USA - 25 SPOT_SRF_2011-08-17 | ecosystem: Environmental > Aquatic > Marine > Strait...
GAGCATATTATTAAATGGAGATGGAATGTTGATGAAGAAGACAGAATTAACTGGCCGGACTACCAATGGCGTATCTGGAAAAACAAACCAGAAATAAGATGGATAAATAAAGTACACGAAAGGTTAGAAGGATTTAAAACTTATGCTGCTTTACCTGCTGAGGAACAGTTGTCGCTTTTTCATCCTAAAACTATAGAAAGACAAGAAAAACAAAATAATTATTATGAAACGTTATAAAGTTGGTATTATAGGAAACGGCTTTGTTGGAGAAGCAATTGCATTTGCTTTTTCTCCTACAACAGATTTAAGAATTTACGATATTGATCCTTTAAAATCAACTCATACAAAAGAGGAAGTAGACCACTGTGATTTTATATTTGTCTGTGTTCCCACACCTATGTATATGGACGGAAAACAAGATTTATCTTATATTGAGAAGGTTTTTGAAAAAGCAGTTGCTGGACCAATATACATTATTAAATCCACAATCCTTCCAGGAACAACTAAAAAACTTTCTAAAAAATTTCCTAACCTTAGGATAACTTTTAGTCCTGAATTTTTAACTGAGAGGACAGCTAAATTAGATATGTTAACTCAAGCTAGAATAGTATTAGGCACAGAATCTTCAGAAGTGGCTGAAAAAATAAAACACCTGTTTGAATGTAGATTTATGAACAGAACTTTTATTACTACAGACACGATAACTGCTGAACTTATTAAATACATGAATAATACTTTCTTCGCTACTAAAGTTAGCATAATGAATGAATTTAAGTTGTTAAGTGACAAGATAGGTGCTAAATGGGAAGACGCTGTTTACGGTTTTGCTTCCGATGGAAGGATTGGTGATAGTCATTTACATGTCCCTGGACCTGACGGCAAATTAGGATATGGAGGAACATGTTTCCCTAAAGATGTTAATGCACTTATATCTTTTGCAAAAGAGAATAACATAGATTTAAATTCAGTCATAGGCGGCTGGGAAACTAACTTAAAAGTAAGACCTGAGAAGGATTGGGAAAAAGATAAAGGAAGAGCAGTTAGTGAAGGATAAAGTTTTATATATTGCAACTCATCATCGGATTGGAGAACGAATGTATCCCTTACTGTTAAAATTAACTGAAGATTATTTAGTAGATATTATCTTTACTTATAAGATGAGAAGTGATTATAAATGGCCAGGGGATGAAGAGATACGGTATAATTTCTTCAATAGGTATAGGGATAGATTTAATGAGATGTACGATGCAGGGTATAACATAAGAAGTTTACCTCAACCTTTCGACTATTCATTCGTAGTCTATGATGATAATCGTAGATCTCATAATATGGAATTAGTTTATGCTAATTCTAAAGGACCAATATTTGCTGCTAACCACGGTAACACCAATCAAGATCATGCTTATCAGCACGATAAGACAGTATATGATTATTCTTTTGTATTTGGTAAAGATGATATAAAAGCAGACTTTAATATTGCTGGAGGTATTCCTTCTAATGATGCACTTAAAGAATACAGAAATGTAGAAAAGAAGCATATATTAATTATTGGTAACTTCTTAGGTAACCGAAATACAGTACTTGGATTAAAAGCTCAGGATAAAAATTTCTTTGACTCTTTGAACTTAAAAGAACTTAACTCAAAGTATAACCTTCCAGTTGTTATAAAGTTAAAGAGTAGAGAAGACGAAAGAGGTTATAAACATAATTTAGAATATTTAGAATCGATAATTGATTCAGATGTAGATTATAGAGTTGTTGTTGATGTAGAAAATGATAATAAGTTTATAGCTGAAAGTGCTGCAGTCATATCTCCTGGTTCTACTTTAGCATTAAAGCCTATTCAATTAGGTATACCAACAGCTATAGTTGACGGATATGGTCAAATAGGTACTTTAAGAAAGTATCCTTACGTATGTCAACCTAATCAAGTCATAGAATATTTAAGTAACTATAACTTTGAAGATACAAAGGAGTTTATAGAAAATGCTATAGAAGGAGGTCTTACTTTTAATAGCACTAAAATAATGTTTGAAAAAATAAAAGATGTTTGTACACATTTTAGCCGCTAGGCCTAATTTTATAAAAGCTAATTCTATTATAACCGAATTAAATAAAAGAGGATATAAAAATATTTTAATTCATACTAATCAACATTATGATTATTTAATGTCAAAAATATTTTTTGAAGAGTTAAATATTCCTGAACCAGACTACCATCTTTCTGTAGGCTCTGGTACTCATGCAAAACAAACCGCTGATGCTTTAGTTAAAATAGAAGAAGTATTAATAAAAGAAAAACCTAAATATGTAATTGTTTACGGTGATGTAAATTCTACTCTTTCAGGAGCACTAGCAGCAGCTAAATTAGGAATAAAAGTAATACATGTAGAGGCTGGTTGTAGGAGTGGGGATATTACTATGCCTGAAGAAGTAAATAGATTAAGCGTGGATTCGTTTAGTACGTTATACACTTGTACTGAACCTTCAGCGTATAAAGAACTTACAGATAGATTAATTCCAGACGAAAGAATATGCTTAGCCGGCAACACTGCATTAGACGCTCTCTATAGTTTTGATATAGAAGATAAAAAGAATGAACCTTATTATTTAGCTACCTTTCACAGACCTTTTAATGTAGATAGTATTACTAGATTAGAAACAATATTAAGTAAGTTAAATAATTTTTCACATAAAGTTATAATCCCAGCTCATCCTAGATTAAAGAACAATTTATCCAAAGAATATTCTAATATTAAATTAATTGACCCTCTTGGTTATCATAAATTTATTTCATATATTAAACATAGTGAAGGAGTAATATCAGATTCTGGAGGTATACAGTGTGAAGCTAGTTTTTTTCACAAACCGACATTAACTATTCGTCCAAGTACAGAACATAAACTAACTTTAGAGCTTTATAATCAACTAATTGAACCAGAAGAAATAGCAGAATCTAGATTAGTAAGATCTAAATTAAAACCTCTTCCTTCATTTTGGGACGGTAATGCAGGTAAGAGAGTTGTAAATTTTATATTAAATTATGATAATATTTGCTTATGATTTTCCTCATAGAAAAACGGAAGATTTTATTCTCCACTGCTTTTTAAATGATATCAAAATAGATGCTATTATAGCTACAGGTTGGAGAAAATTAAAAATCAATAGCGTTCCATTTAAAACAAAAGTAGCAATAGCTCCTAAATATAAACCTGAAAAATTAGCATTTAAATTTAATATTCCTTACTATAAATTAGATCATAATTCTAATGAATGTGTTAAATTACTTAACAAACTTAAACCCGAAGTAGGGTTAATTACCGGAGCAAGAATACTTAAACCAGAAGTATTAAATGAATTTAGTAAAGGAGTTATAAATTTTCATCCTGGTGATATTCCATCTGTTAGAGGTTTAAATTCTTCACTAAGAGCTATCAAGAGTAAACTTCCTCAAATAGTTACAGCTCACTTAATTGATAAAGAAATAGATTTAGGATTAATTTTATTTAAAGAAAAAATAGAAGTAAAAAAGACAGATACGATTTTCGATATTAACGAAAAACTTTATCATACTCAAATAACTATGTTAGTCAAAGCAGTAGAACTAACCAGGAACGGCTCCGTTGAATGTATTTCAGAAGAAAGTAACTATTCCTATGAAACTCCTTTTAATAGTTTAGAAGAATTTAATGAATCATTTAAGTCTTATTTGAAATTATGAAAAATTTTGCTCTTATAGGTGCTGCAGGTTATATTGCTCCTCGTCATGTAGAGGCAATTAAAACAACCGGTAATAACTTATCAGTTATTTTAGATCCTTACGATGGTGTAGGTTATATAGATAAGTCTTTTCCTCAAGCATCATACTTTAGTGAAGCTGAGAGATTTGATAGACATTTATACAGACATAGAGATGAGATAGACTTTGTTTCTATATGTTCTCCTAATTACTTACATGATGCACATATGAGATTAGCTTTGAGAAATGATTGTGATGTAATATGTGAGAAGCCTTTAGTACTTAAATTAGAACACTTACAGTCATTAAGAGAGTTAGAAAATGCTACTGGTCGAAAAATTAATACTATTCTTCAACTTCGTTATCATAATGCTATTATAGCTATCAAACAAAAGTATAAGGATACTAACAAGATACATAAGATCAACTTAGATTATATTACTCCTAGAGGTACATGGTATAAGTATTCATGGAAAGGAGATAGCGATAAATCAGGAGGAGTTGCTTCCAATATTGGAGTTCACTTCTTTGATATGCTTACATGGGTGTTTGGACCAGTAGAAAGCTTTGAGGTAGAAAATGGTGCTCTTTATTCTAAAGGTAAACTTAAGCTTAAAAATGCTGAAGTAGATTATAACCTAAGTATTGATGCAGCACATTTGCCTTGGAGTGAATGGAAAGCTTATCGCTGTATTAAAGTAGATGGAGAAGAACTAGAATTCTCAGACGGATTTACAGAACTACATAATAAAAGTTACCAACAAATACTTAACGGCAAAGGTTATGGTTTAGCTGATATTGAACATACAATTAATTTAATAGAACAAATAAGAAATGAATAAAAAAAATATTATAGTATATTCTTCTTCTCATAATAACTACGATATGTTAAAAGGTGAAGTATTGGGTATAGATTTTGAAGGATTCGAATTTATTAATGTTGATGACGGATCAACGGAGGAAGAAAGAGTTAAAGGTAGACAAATATGTAAAGAAGCTGGGGTACTTTATCTTCAAAATAAGTCAAGAGGAGTTCAAATGGCTACTCAAACACTTATTGAGTATATTAATGAGAATAGACCTCAATGTAAATACATTATATGCTTTCAGCATGACGTTATTCCTATCTCTGAAAACTTCTTTACTCAGATTAGTGAATTAGTAGAGAAAGGGAGTTTAGATAGTTTTGGTGGTATAGGATTTAATGTTATAGACAGAGGTAAATATTGTCCTGGAGCTTATGATAGATTTAAAGCAGGAGAAAAACCAATGGGTATGATTGGTCTTGCTCATTTAGGTATAGCTGAATCATCTAAAAGATGGATAAGTCCTAAACATACTCCATATGCAGTAAATAATCCTGAGCTATGGAATAAACCATTTTGTATAGAATTCCCAGCATGGATGGTGATTGGTATTAATGTTAAGCTATGGAATAAAGTTATAGACCCTACTGGTGACTATCAATTCCATATTTGGTACCCTGATGTTGCTATGCAGTTTAATGTAAAGAATATTCCTATTGTTACTTTACCTCACCTATACTGTCTTAACCAACAAGAAGTAAAAACTAAATACGGAATACATGACAATTCAGCATGGGGTGCCAGAAACGGACATGAGTATCATTTTGGAGAATATTCTAACTTTAAATTCTTTAAAGAAAGATGGGGTTGGGAGTTTGATAACGCTAAGAAAACTTTTCCTGTAGAAAGATATGAAGGTACCTTACTTGCAGAATACTATAGACACGATTTGTCAACAGGACCATTAAAAACATTTACTGTATGAAAATAGTAGTTACTGGAGCAGCAGGATTAATAGGCAGTCATTTAGTAGATTTACTATTAAAAGAAAATCATGAAGTAATTGCTATAGATAATTTAAGTTTTAGTGACGGTTCAAATCTTTCTATTGATATGTTAGAAATAGATTTAGCTGCTCAAGATGCTGATGAACTAATACCAAATGCTGATATAATTTGTCATTTAGCTGCATATAAAAAAGCACCTAAAAATTCTTTACACTCTTCTGATGTAATGTCAGTAAATTTTAATATGATGCATAATATACTAAAGTACTGTAAAGAGTCCAAAGCTAAATTACTATTTACATCTACTTCTGACGTTTATGGCAACTCTAATACTTTTACTGAGGATGAACCTCTATTAATAGGTCCTCCAAACGTTGAAAGATACTCTTATGCTTTATCTAAGCTACATGATGAACAGCTTGTTCTTAATACGGTTAATGAAAAGCAAATACATGCTTGTATTGCAAGAATATTTGGGTGTGCTTCTCCAAGATCTAACAAAGGATGGTCTGGGGGGCATCTTCCACTGTTTATAGATAAAGCAATCAAAGGAGAAGATATTATTATACACGGAGATGGTTTACAGACTAGAAGTATGTCTCATGCATTAGATATTGCTGAAGGTCTATCTAACATGGTTAGTAAGTTAGATATACTAAACGGAGAGATTATTAACATAGGAACTGATGAAGAAACAACAGTTAAAGAATGTGCTGAGTATATAGTAAACAAAACTAACTCTACTTCTAAAATTATTTATGTCGATCAGACTGATGCATTTGGTAATTATAGAGAGATTAAACGAAGATGGGCTAACACATCTAAAGCTAAATTATTTATAGGCTATGAAGTTAACTATAAAACTTTTGAGGTTATAGATGAAATTATAGAAGCATTTAAAAATGAATATAGCAGTTCTAACTCCAATTAGTCATTTACCAGGTGTAAAAGATCTGATAAAAACTAAAGGTAATGTTACTTACTTAGAAGAAGGAAATAAAGAGCAAGTAAGAAAATTACTTAAAGATAAAAGCATCGATACTATTCTATGTAACCCTAATCAGCAAACATATAAAATAGATAAAGAGTTACTAGACGGAACAAAAGTTAAATTAATTAATACATGTTCTACTGGGATGAATCATATAGATCAAAGTTACTGTAAGAAAAATAATATTGAGATATATTCTTTAACTAAAGACATGGAACTTATAAACGATTTACCCTCTACATCAGAACTAGCTTTTACCCTTATGAGCTGCCTGTTAAGGAAAATACCAGAGTCTTTAGAGCATACGAAAGGTTACGGATGGGATTATCTTCCGTATGTAGGTAGACAAATAAAAGGATTAAAAGTTGGAATAGTAGGATTTGGTAGGTTAGGTAAAATAATGAATAAATTTTGTAAAGCATTTGAAGCTGATACTTTTATATGTGATCCCTTCTTAGAAGAACATACACATTCATTAGAAGAGTTATTTGAAACTTGTGATGTTATATCGTTACACGTTCATGTTACTGAAGAGACAAAGTATATGATTAATAAAGATTTGCTTGTTAAATCGAAAAAAAATCCTTATATTGTTAATACGTCAAGAGGAGAAATAGTAGATGAAAAAGCTGTTATAGATGCTTTGAAAGATGGAATGATAGCTGGTTACGGTACTGATGTAGTTGAAGATGAGTTTGGTTCTATAACTGATTCTCCTATACTAAAAGGAATGAACGATGGTCTAAATGTTATAGTAACTCCTCATACTGGCGGTATGACAATAGAAGGTCAAACTAAAGCCTATACTTGGGCAATAAATAAATTATGAAGATATTGGTAATTATACCTGCTAAATTAGATTCAACTAGATTAGAAAAAAAGAATCTTAAAAAAATTAAAGGTAAATCATTAGTAGAACACTCAATAGACTATGCAAATTCAAGCAAATATGATGTAGATATTATTGTCTCATCAGAATCTATTGAAGTTAGAGATAATGTATTACCTTATAAAGTTATTTTTCATAGTAGAAAAAAAGAATTATGTGGTGATACAGAAGTAGTTGATGTGTATTTAGATATTGTAACCAACTTAGTAGAAAGTTATAATTTAGTAGTTTGCCTACAACCAGATAATCCAAACAGATCGCATACATTTGACGAATGCATTCAGTATATGGTTAACAATAATTATGACGATTTAATAACGATTAATTCAAATTATAAACGTAGTGGTTCTGTACGTATATTTAAATTCGATTATTTAAAAGCAGGACAAGTAAGTAAAAGAATAGGGTGTATAAAAGACAACGCAATTGATATTCATTATAAAGAAGATTTAGATAAAGCAACTCAAAAATTATTAAAATAATGGCAAAATTCGATAAAGACAGATTTAGTCCTAACTATCAATCTACTGTAGGCATGAACGCTTCAAAAAAGCTACATAAAAACTCGATAGAACTACTGAATATTTTAGAAGAAAATTCTGTAACGTTAAATTCCGTCTTTGAATTAGGTAGCGGGCCTGGTAGAAATCTTCATTATATTCTTGAAAAGTTTCCTGATGCTAGATATTATTGTAGCGATTTATTTAAAGACTCAAGTTTAAAGAGTATGTCAAAAGAGTTAAGAAATGTAGTTGAATTCATCGAAGGTGACTCAGAGGATGTTATAAAATTTCCTATTGAAAATTTATCATTATTCTTAAGTTCCGATCACTTAATGCATTTGAACTATCCTAAGGCAGATTTTATCATAGACCAAATTAACTCTATTTGGAAACCTGATTATATTTTACTCAGGGAAATAATTAAAGAGTATGAAACTCCTGAATACCCTAGACTTTTTCACAATTACGATAAATTTTTAAAGTTTTACGATAAAGTATATGAAAAACATAGTGAACAGGATAATGTATATTTCATATGGCTATTAAAACGAAAATAATATGAAACCTGAAGTAATAGCAGAGATTGGCTGGAACCATCAAGGAGATATGGAACTAGCAAAAGAAATGATTAAACAAGCAGCAGTAAATGGTGCTGATTACGCTAAGTTTCAAACTTGGTCAGTAGGCAAACTTAAACCTGGACCATGGGATAATGATGGCCGTAGAGAGATATACCAAAAGGCAGAGTTAACTAGAGAGAGACACGTAGAGTTAATCAATTACTGTAATAAAGTAGGTATAAAGTTCTTATCTAGTGCATCAAGTATTGAAGCAGCAACACTTTTATTAACTGTAGGATGTAAAGAAGTAAAGATTCCTAGCTTAGAAACTAATAATTTAGAGTTACTTAAATTTGTAAATGCAAATTTTAATAGAATATTCTTATCAGTAGGTGCTCATACTCTTGAAGAAGCTAAAAAAGCTATTTCTTTATTTGATAAAGGTAAGTTAGTAGTACTTCATTGTGTATCAGTTTACCCTTGTAACTATGATATGGCTAATATACCTAAGTTTAAAGTATTACAATCTATTCATAATAAGATAGGATATAGCGATCATATTCAAGGAGTAGATTCAGCTAAGGTAGCTATAGGAGAAGGAGCAGTAGTAATTGAAAAGCATTTTACCACAGATAATAATCTACCAGGACGAGATAATGTATTTGCTATCTTACCAAAAGATATAAAAGAGCTAAGTACTTTTATTGATAGAAGAGAAGATATGTTTATAGATCATGGAGTAGATTATTTACCACAAGAAAAAGATTCAAGAGATAATTATAGAGGTCGTTGGGATGGATAACATAAGTATTATAATAAGAAATAGAGATGAAGCAGAGCATATAGGTTATGCAATTCAATCCTGTTTAGATTTTTTTAATAAACCTGAGATTATTATTATGGATAACTTATCTAAAGATGATTCTTTAGAAGTTGTTAACTTATTTTCTGATAGAACAAATATTAGAATAGAAAGTATATCCAACTACACTCCCGGTAGGTCAATTAATAATGCAGTAAAACTATGCACAAATGACACCATACTAATCCTTTCAGCTCATTGTCAGATTACCAGAATGAATCTTGAAAAAATAAAAAAGGAATTAACTACTCATAAAGCTGTATTTGGTAAACAAACTCCTATATATAGAGGTAAGAAAATAGGAAGAAGATATATTTGGAGCCACTTTAGAAATTCGACTGCTGTTAATATGTATTCCCAAATAGAACATAGGTATTTTTTTCATAACGCTTTTAGTTTTTTTGATAAGAAGTTCCTACTCGATAATCCTATGCCGGAAAGTATACCTGGTAAAGAAGATAGGTTTTGGGCCAAAGATATAGTTGAAAAAGGTATGACTTATTTATACGTTCCTGAAATTGAAGTTAATCATTTTTTTACTAATAAAGGAGCTACCTGGCACGGAATAGGATGATCACAGTAATTAACGCATCGTTTTACGGAGGGGATAAAGATATAAAATCAATTGTTAATCAACCTAAGTTTGAAGGAGTAGAGTATATTCTCTATACTAACAAACCTGAAGTAGCTGAAGGAACTAATTGGATAGTAGTAGAGACTGATCCTTTAAGAAATAATCCTCGATTAGGAGCTAGGAATATAAAGACCTCTATTCATACTTTCCATCCTACTTCTAATTACTGGTTATGGATTGATTCGAATATGGAAATTAAAAAAGATCCTAATGGTTTAGTTGATAGGTATTTACTTAACCATGACATTTGTGCTATGCCTCATCCTGAAAGAAGTAACTGGTATGAAGAAGCTTCTATTATCGCACAAGGAAGAGATAAGGTAGAAAACATACAAAGAGCAATTGATAAATACTATTCAGAATACTTTATGCCTACTTCTTTGTTTGAGACTGGTTGCTTGTTAAGACGAAATACTGATAAAGTCAAAGAATTTAATGAAACATGGTGGCTTGAAATACAAAATAATAGTATAAGAGATCAAATAAGTTTTCCTTATGCTGCATGGAAGCATGGATTAGCTGTAAATACATTTGCCGGTACTAACAGTGTTAATCCATTAAGATATCAGGTAAGAAATTATTTACCACAATGGGAAGAAATAACAAGAGCTTGGAATTAATATGAAAATTATTTATAGAATATCAGACGCAGGATACAATAAAGTAAAGCCTGAATATATTAACAACGAAGCATGTTTAAAGAATGCTACTGAAGTTTTTAAAGATGCAGATTGGATTATCATAGCAGATAACGTATCTAAAAAAACATCTGCTATGATTGATAAATACGTACGTACCTTAAAATATAAAAGCACTATATACTACGTTTCAATTGGACACGGTGCAGGCACATTTAATTTAGCATTAGATGAAGCTTTAAAGTTAGATAATGATGAAATAGTGTACTTTATTGAAAATGATTATTTACATAAACCGAATAGTAGTAAAATATTTAAAGAAGGTTTTAATCTAGGAGCATCTTTTGTTTCGTTATACGATCATCCAGATAAGTATTTAGATCCATCTAAAGGAGGTAATCCTTATTGTCAAGGAGGAGCAGAAGATACTAGAGTATATTTAACTGAAAGTTGTCATTGGAAGATTACTAATAGTACTACAATGACTTTTGCTTCTAAAGTTAATATATTAAAAGAAATTGAAACTACCCTTAGAAAATACACAGAAGGAACTCACCCACACGATTTTCAAATGTTTTTGGAATTAAGAAAAAATAATCGTATATTGATAACATCGATACCAGGATATTCTACGCATGGAGAGACAGCTTGGTTATCACCTTTACAAGACTGGAGTATATATGGATAAGAAGACAGTACTTATTACTGGAGTTGCAGGACTGCTGGGTAGTAGATTAGCAGATTGGATTATTAAGAATAAACCTGAATATAAAGTTATCGGTATAGATAATTTATCAGGAGGGGCTAAAGAAAATGTTAATACTAAGGTAGACTTCTGGCAAATGGATCTTATAGAACATCCGATAGAAAACTGTTTTAAAGTTAGTAAACCAGATTATGTATTTCACTTTGCTGCATATGCTGCTGAAGGTTTGTCTCCTTTTATTAGAGCATTCAATTATGATAATAATCTTAAGTCTACTGCTAAAATAGTAAATGAATGTATAAAGCATGATGTTAAGAGATTAGTGTTTACTTCTTCATTAGCAGTTTACGGACATGGTTACGGAGGTATCTTTGATGAAGACCAACAACAGTCTCCGATTGATCCTTACGGTGTTGCAAAATATGCTTGTGAAATGGATATTCAAATAGCAGGTGAACAACATGGACTAGATTGGTGTATAATCAGACCACATAATGTATACGGTATAAAACAGAATATATGGGACAAATATAGAAACGTTTTAGGAATTTGGATGTATCAGCATCTCAACGGTATGAAAATGTCTATCTTTGGAGATGGTACTCAAACAAGAGCTTTTAGTTATATTGATGATAGTTTAGAGCCATTATGGAATGCTGCAGTCAAAGAAGGAGCTAGCAAAGAAA
>Ga0181402_1000746_pt1 | contig 11981 bp, 21 predicted proteins | sample 25SPOviralmetaG_FD_130131 | JGI IMG/M metagenome (GOLD analysis project Ga0181402, IMG submission 130131) | Marine viral communities from the oligotrophic San Pedro Time Series (SPOT) site, San Pedro Channel, CA, USA - 25 SPOT_SRF_2011-08-17 | ecosystem: Environmental > Aquatic > Marine > Strait...
CATTGACATCATTGAAGTTGCAAGGTGACTTGCCTTTTCTGCTACATAGTTAAGCTCGGTTGTGACATCAGCGCCAACACCAAGACCAACAGCAGAAGTATGGTAAGCCAAGTTCTTACCTGCTGTAACAGCAGATGTTGAAAATATCTTGAACCCAAGGAATTCTTTCATTGTCATGCCGCCTGCGTATGGCAGGTTTTGCTCACCAACAAAGTCTGAACTAGCAAACTCTGTGATAAGGAACAAATCGGAATAACCTTTTGAGTTCATCGCAAGATACCTTTGTCCATCCTCTGGAATATCAGCACCACCAAATGTCTCAAACAGAGACAGAAGGTCAGCTTTTTCCAAAGCACTTGACGTATCGTGAATTTGAGTGGAGTTAGCACCCGCATCCATAGCCGTAGTAAGAATTTCATCTGTCTTACGACCAAGAGCAGCGGCAGCAGATTGTGCTACAGCTTGACGCTCATCGATATTGGTTTTCATTTCATCGAGTTTGTCGATGAATTCAGCCGCATAGAAATCACTAAGAGTTGCTTCTGCGGTTGTGTGCGCCAGTTCCATCGGTGTGATAGAGCCGTTGCGTGCCTTTGTTGAAGCAGAACCAGTTCCGATTTTCTGGAAACGAACTACGTTTCCTTGCACATTGCTGACTGTGCGTACTGTGTTCCGTAACTTGGAACCCATACGTTGATAAGCCATGTGAACTTCGGATTCGAACTGCTTAATAAAGGCGGTATCAATTGTATTAGCCATTATATAAGTCCTATTAAAAAAGTTTCACCAATGAGCAGTTATCCGTTTTTTCGCCTCAACTGGTTATCCTATGTGGGCCATCAGCTAGTTTCGGGCTTCTCAGTTCCAGATATAACATGATAAAACTTTTTTTCGCAATATATAAAATTACACATTTCATGCCCATTAGTAATATGCGGTTCTAAAGAAAACACACAACCCAATGTTGTAAGCCACTGAAGCGTAGTTTCATTGGATAAAGGCACATCGTTTGTTACAAAATCATATAATTTAGAATAATATTCTATTAGGTATTTAGTTGTTTTATAGAAACTAATCTTGTTCTTTTTTATTTCATCAGAACCCAAAAGCCATGCAATGCCAGCATCAGCCCAATCAATAGACCCCTCTGGTACTGGCGCATGACCTGTTATAGCAATAGGATTGCCATTAACTATAAGAGCAAAGTTTTCGCCTGATTGATCGGCTACAGCCTCGTGCAATGCGCGCCAGGGCGTGTACCCTTGTATTCTACACTCATGCTCATCTGACTTTCGTAACTTATCAAATAGATAGTTTGCATGCTCTAGCCTGGCACGTTCAATGTCTATTGAGCCAATTCTATTTGGTATTGCCATATATGCGGTTATACCCCTCTTGAACCTGCTTTACATAGTTCGGGTCACGCTTGCCTGCTTTCCAATATCTTTCGTCACGCATCATTTCTTCTAATTCAGTTTGTGATACAGCAGATGGTGTGGATGCTTGGTCAGTCATTTGATTGGTGCTTAATGATTGCATCATTAATTCTAATGCCATAATGCCTTCTGCAGTTTCACCAAGTCGCATAATTGAATCTTCATACTCTGGTGGAAAAAACTTTTGTGACCATAGGCTAACAGCTTCAATTCTTGCATTAGCATTATCACCTAGCTTTGCGGTTTCTGCGGGAATATCTGGTTGTGCGCCAGATATTGCTTGCTGCCAAACCTCAAGACCTGATGCAAACTCTTCTTGATTAAAGCCGTTTTCAAAACAATGAGAAGACCACCAGTCTAACAATTCATTATCTACTACAAAATCATCAGGTATTTCTTCTGGCATTTGATATTCGCCTGCACTAGCAGGGCGCTCAGAGTATGCTTGCTCTTCTAGTTCTTTTATAATGTTTTCTCGTAACTCAGTTTCGCCTTTGCCTAGTTTAGCTTCTAAAGAACTATATGACTCCGCCAATGCTTCTGGTGATTCAAACTTCTCTGGCAGCCAATCAGGACGTTCTACAGATTCTGCCTGTACTTCTGTTGATTCCACAGTCTCGGTTGAGACTACATCACTCACTGTTGTTGGTGCTTCCGCTTCCGACATCTTTTGCTTTCTCCGCTTGTTTAATGCGCCTTTCAATAAGGCCAACAAGGTAGCGTTGCCCTTCTATATGACGCAATTCTTCTGAACTAATATTGGGACCTGATACAGCCTCAATGGTTATTGAACGTAAATATTGTAAGACAGCTACGCCAGTGGGCGACTTAAACAGACTCTCCATGTTTCGTGATATAATTAAATCGTCTGTTTTTGTGCGTGTAAAGCCGTCAAGAGAGAGGTGTCGTGCCATCTGCTATTGCTTGCCCTTCTGGTGATTGCTGAAGCATTTGCGCCATCTCAATTACAGCTTGACGCTCTGCCATGTCCCTTACCAAATGATCGGGTACACCAAACTTTTTAGCCAAATACAATGCTGTTTCTTCTGAAGATACCAGCAGGTTCATAAGCTGTGGCCCAAACATTCCATTCACCATTTCTAAGAAACGGCTTACCGCCATTATATCCTGATTTGCCTGTGCTTGCGCAAGTGGAGAAATGCTTTTTATTTTTATTTCTCTTCCATTTACTGTTGGCAGTTCTATACGCCCCTGCTTGCGTAGTATGTATACTACACGTTGCAAAATAGGCTGTACCATCTCTGCCTGTAGCCTACCAAACGCGGCACCAATACGTCTACTAAGGTCAGCCATACGCTCTGCGACTTCTGTTGCAGATGCAGGTGTGCGGTTTGGGTCGCCTAGCATATCATTATACAGCGCACGTTTAATATTATTACGCATATCATTTAAGATAAGATTAGCCACATTGAAGTCGCCAGCAGCGCGAATTGGCTGTAAGCCGCCACTGCCAGGGGCTTTTGGAATTACTGTGCCAGGCATGAGATTGATTGTGTCTACGTTAATAATGCCATCATCATCCATCTGATAGATACCAGATACAGCCATCTGCGCATTTTCAAGTATTAACTCAATGGTAAGATTTGTCGTCTTGATTGCGCTAAGTGCATTTACCAATGGGCCGCGCCCATATGTTTCCCCCGAAGCTTTTGACCATCGGAAGCAAACAAAAGGATTTGAGCCTACACCTTCATAATTTTCCATGAAAAGCATTTTCTGTCGATCAATATCAATAACAAAAAAACCATACTTTTCTTCATTGGGCTTTTCATAAATTCTACAAACAACCTCAATTATTTTAGTTTTTACATCTGGATTGTTTTTCATCATTGACTCCATCTCAGGAGGCAACACAGCGCGTGGATATACTATCTGTATATCAGAACAACGGATTTCACGTTCACGATATACATGATCAATCCTATCATCTGGACCACTTTCAAGGACAAGCTGCGGTAGTGGTATAGCATTAAAGCGTATAGGGTTGATTGCATCACCCTCTTCAACAATCAAACATGCAGTGCCTACAGCCAAATCTAGAAATGATTCATGCACTTCCTGACTGAAGTTTGAGTTCTGAAGTATCTCAAAGATATACTCAGTTACTTTGTCGAGTTCGTTATTAACTTCGTCAGCGTCTTCCTCAGCCATTTCTGACCCTGCGATAAAGTCTGCCCAACGCGCAAAATTAGGGACAAGCCCAGATTGTAAACGCGATGCAAACTCTTGGACACCAACGACTGCAGTTTCGTCAAATATTTTGTCATCTCTTCTTTGCCCCTTTGTTTCAAAATGAAACCCTGCTCTTTGAGGCAGGGCATAGTCATAGCACTCTTCGTATAGTTCTTCGAACTGCTGTCTTTCAGCCTTAGCTTTGCGATACTTCTCAAGATAGTATTTAGCAGTATCTTTCATTTTATTTTCCTAATTTTTCTTTGAACTGCCTTTGGCAAGTCTTCAAAGTGAAATAGTTTTTTACTTTTGTCTGAGTGTTTTGCGCCAGAATGGATTTCACCATTTGGCATTTTGTGAGTACCACCTGTATGCTTTGTTCCATCTTTAAGATAGTGACTAACTGTTTTACCCATAATACGGTCTTCTTGCTGCGGGTCTTAATAAGCTTCTACGTTGACCCCGAAATGATCTAAGTTGATTTCTTCTTGCTTGGCGCGCCTCTTCTTCGTCTTTTAATCTTGCTGATGGTTGAGGCAAGTCTTCCATTACCAATGAAGGCGTTCCGACCGCCTCTTCAACAGCATCAACCTTTTGTTCTATTTGTTCCACACGGCTTGGCCCAGGCGGTTTATATGCTGAGATTGTAGTTGGCGTTCCCATGGGGCCTGTAAAGTTTGACACAGCAACAAACGAATCACCTTGTTTAAGCAGAGTTTCGCCACCTGCACCCATAAACACACCAGGCGTGTCAGTAGCAGTTACTCCTGTAGGCAAACTTTCTTTAGATTTTTTCATAAGTGAGCTTTTGGCCTTACCAGCCTGCGAAGGGAGCAAGCTGCCGCTGTTATAATTGTAAGCCCCCAATGCAAAATTAACCATCGCTCTGCTGCCTTGCTGCTGCTGATAAATAACCTTCTCCGCTACCACCGCTTGTAATTAATGAGCGGCGACCAACGCCTTTACGTTTACGCTGTAATGTTTGTTGCAATCGTTCTTCTTTTATTTTTGCTTTTTCTTGAGCGGCTTCCTGCGCCATAATTTTTGCTTGCTTACGTTGTTCTTCAAGTTGCTGAACAATAACATCATCACGAGGGTCTTTACCCTCTGGTCGTAAACCTAATAATCTGCCTACAGCTTTTAAACACATAATATACTCCTAAATTCCTTATAACCTTGCCCACAGTCCTTGTCTACGCTTTCCTTTTGGTTTTCTTGTGAACACATCGTAGTCAGTTCGTGCATTAAATACCTTTGCTTGCTTTGAATTTCCTAGAACTTCGCGGCCTTCACCAGCACCAAGCATTAAGTATTGCAGTGCATCATGTATATGAGAGAATCTATTTTTATCTGGCTTATCATCATAACGCTCACCAGACACTTGAATACGGCGATATTGATACCCACCCTCAAAGCCTTTTATAGTTTCCTTACATCTTTGGTCAATTAAGAAGCCAGGCTGCCCCTCTACCATTCTATTAAGAGGTGCGGCTACAGCTTCAATTCTCAAACTTACATCATTACTTGGTGCGGGACGAGCGATTAAACCCGCCCCGCGTAAAACTTGAAACGGAGTAGACTCATCAGTCTGCGCTCTAAAATCACCACTAGGGTCGCCATATATATTTACCTCGCAAGCACCATAGCGTGTTGCTATCTCCTGCCTTAGTATTTCAGAGAAACGAACTATACCCATATCAAAGGCAACTATCTCTTGCAGGATAAGCCACCTACCGCGCACCTTCTGTCCAAAGATAGCTGCTGGTGTAAGCCCAAAGTCTAGCCCACAAAATACTGGCAAACCTGCTGCAACAGGTATCTCTTCTTGTGCAACATGAGTATCACGCACAAACATATTATATATTGGCTTACCATCTTGGATTGCACCCAGTTTGTTCATTACATAGACATCAATCCAACTTTTGCTTTTACCATTAATTAAATTCTTATAATAAGTATCAAGCATGTTCTTTGAGTTTTCGGCATCCTTATTTGGTAAGTATTCATCTACGTTGCCGTCTTGATCGCGCTTCTCTACCATCCCTGGCGGCTGTGTAAAGAAGAGCCAGTTGTCTGGCTTGACCAGCATCTTAGCCTCTTCTGCATTAATATAATCTGGTACAGTTGCCTCACCTGACATAATAGACCACCAATGGTCTTCCTCTGGTGCGTTAGTATCTGCAATTACACCTGACCAACTTGGCCCACCCTCACGCATACTAGGATATCTACCGACACGCATAGTACACGCATCAATAATAGACTTAGGCAATTCTCTTGCCTCGTTAATCCATATGCCTGTCAACTCAAGTGATAGCAGTTTCTTTACATCCTCTGGTCGATCAAGAGCCAAAAAGATAACCTCTAAGTCTAGGTCGCCCTTCTTAATGTGGTGTGTGTATGGGACAGACCATGTAAACTTACCCCAGTCATTTTCTGGAAACCAGTCTAGCCATGTCTTAATAGTTGTAGTTCTAAGCTGCGGATTGGTATTACGGATAATAGCCCATCTACTTTGGCGTATCCCATCCTTGTTCTTCTCCTGCATACAGGCTCTGCGAAATACTTCTACTGAGCAGCCAACAGACTTCCCGCTACCAACAGGGCCGCGAATACCACGAAAGAAGGAGTTATCCTTCATAAAGTCTTTCAGTACCTGTCCATCAGGTTTGTATTTAAAGTTCGTCAACTTTGTGGTCTACCCCAAATTTAAGCATACGCTCCACTACATCAGGGCCGATAACTGCAATCATCTTGTCAGCTTCTCTATCAGTCTGAAACTCTTTGGGGTGATATGCAAGATGCACCTTCTTAACAATCGTTCTGAGTATTCTGCGCTCTTGATCGTTCAAGGTATGTAAAAATCCATTACTAGATGTAATCTGGTTCATGCTCTGTAACTTCTTGTCTTCCTGGCAATGGAACGAGGTTGTTTAGAAAACTGCTTGCCAGCCTTTGTATCTTTGCGTTTCTTTCTTGTTGTTGCTGCATACTCAGCAGCAGACAGTCCTTTAATAGCGGCACTAGGTAGGTATCGCTCACCTGTCTTAGCAGAAGGCTTACCACTCTTTGTGCGCCAACCTTGCTTAGTCCACTTAACTAAAGACTCTTGAGACTTTTTGCGTGCCATTAGTTTGTATAGCCGCCTCCAGCTTTTTTGTAAGCACGAGCAAGCATCTGTGCTTTACGAGCAGACCATTGACCAGGATTACCACCCTTGCCGCCAGCCTTAATGCGATTAAACAAGTTCTTTCGCATTGTAGGCTTAGTATAATTGCCAGCCTCATTGACTCTAGACTTAGCCATTACTTTTTCTTTTTAGATAAAATGCGTTTTTGCAACGAACGCGGTAAAGTCTTTTGCTTGTCACTAAGAAGAGATTTCTTCTTCTTAGCTGGACGACCTGTTTGACTTCCGTATGCTCCTTTTCCCATGGGCATCATATATCTCCTTCTGGTCTGTTTTCTTCCTGCTGTTCAGCTTCTTTACGAAGCTCTTCCACTTCCTCTCGCGTAAGTGTATCTTCAAGTTTTAATTTATCCATCATATTTTCCAGTATCATATACCTTACTTTTATTTCAAAAACTTTTTCTACGCTTTCTTCTTTGCTTTGTTTCTGCGTGAAATAGCTGCGGCTTTCTTTCTCGCGTCTGCTTTCGAAGATGCGCCCCAGGCTCTTAATGATAGTAGTAATCTTGTTGGCCTCCCCTTTGAATCGCGCTCTGGCCCACGCATCCCTGCCATCCTAGCAAGAAAGGATGCGCGTCTAGGGTTGTCACCAGACTTAACTGGTGGCTTGAGCGTCCCCTTCTTGTACGACTTGCGACCCGCCGCGTTCAATCCCCCCTTCGGGTTCTTGCCCTCCTTGCGTGTCCATGCTGGTGTCTTCGCCATTTAGCAACTCCTGCTCGTCCCTACTTAAAGTTGTATAATCATCACCGCGCCATGTAAAGACGCTTTGTCCTGCATTTCTATTCCTAGTAAATACTTCATTAAAACCAAGTATGTCTGCAAACCCTGGCGTTTCAACAACTGGAATATCTTTTGTATTTAATACTGCGTTCATCTTACTAAGACGAGACTGTGTTAAAGGGTTTGGTTTAAACTTTGGCACCAATGCAGTTTCCTCAATACCAAAGTGATCATCCATTGCATCGGACACCGCGTTAATTACCGGAGGTATTTTAATATCAATATTAATGCTGTCTTCTTCAAATTGATTTGCAAACCAGTCACTGTTTGCGGTCAGCGGCTGATCAATCTTCTCAGCCAAGCCCTGTGAATAACGTCTGCCAGCAGCAAGAATATTATTATTTTTACTTGGGTCAGTTGCATCAGATAGTTGATAGCTACCATCTGGATTACGAGTAGCAGTTATCATATCCATCAAAGTATCTTGATAAAGAATACCTAAGAAAGCAGAGCTTGTATCTACCTGAGTTTGCTCTGGATTAGCAGCAAAGTATTTATCTAAACTATTTTTGATAGTGCCAATAGCTTCAGGAGAAAACTTTTCTGTCGTTATGTTTTCATCCATAAGGCTATCAAGGGACAACTCATTCTTAATAGCTGGCATAAAACGCTTATAATAATTTGAGCCAGTAATATTTAAAATCTCAGAGTTATCTGAGTTCTTAATAAATGGATCATCATTTAAATCAGTAATTGAGTTTAGTAACTCTTGCTCATCTTGATTTGCCGCAACTGGCATAAGTGGCATAAGAGCAGCAGTCAAAGGCAGTCCATCCATTGCCATTACCATTAAGCCCTTACCTGCCATCTGAAATGCAGCCAAAGGATTACTTTTAATAAGATTTAAGAACTTACCTGCAGCCTTTTTATTGTCTTCAAATAGATCATCAGCAAGTGTAGCTATAAATGCTGCACCGCCACCAGAAGCGGCAGCCTTATTATACATAGACACTAAGCCATTAATAGCACTTGTTACATCTGCCTTACCATCTGCAAACAAATTAGTTAGCTTTGTTAAGTCTGCATTTCTTAATCGCTTTGCTTTTCTATTTTCTTTTTGTCGCCTTCTGCGTTCACGAATAGTTTTCTGTCGTATTGGTTCGCCAGTTTCTGGATCAAGTCTAGTTCCAACGAAGTCTCCTTTTGCCTTTTTTTCACGAAGCTCTAACTTTTCTTTTCTACTTTGTAGGTTATCCCTTTTTGCTTGCTGACTTAGCGTTAATTCAGGTTCTTCTTCCACAAGATTACCAAAACCATCAACCTCAAGCTCCATGTCTAAATCATCAAGTTGAATATTTATATTATCTAACTCAAGTAATCTTCTTGCCTGGGCTACCTCTCTAGCACTAGGCTCGCCCTCAACCATACTAAGAACATTGCGGTCATAATAACGCTCAACCATTTCTTCATATTGATTTAAAAATGATTTACCCTTCTTGCGCTCCGTAGTTCTCTTTTTAGAATCTGCCTCCATCTTCTTTTTATCTTTTGACGATAACTCTATAGACTCGCCACTTGCTTGGCGCAATTGACTTTCATCAAACGCTTCTTCTAATAGATCATCCTTTGTCTTGCGTTTTTGTCCAGTAATAGGGTCAAGTTCTGACATATCGAACCTTTTAGATAAAAAATATTTCTAAGACACAATATCAAACATAACCTGTTTGAGAAGCAAGTCTTTTTTTTGCGAGCCTTGAGAAGAAATAATGTTTGTAAGGGACCACTCGCTATATGCTGTCAGCGAGTTTTTGGCCCCCCTGCCCGCTTAGCTTAAGTCGATGTTGACAGATATGTCCCCTGCATGCAGATGCATGTGTTTGTCAGGAGCCTTCAAACCTGCGCGGTCTAGGATGTCCTTACTCGCTTCCAGTTGTACGTACTCACTCTTAGCGCTCGTAGACAGTTCTACAACCTTACCTAGTGCTTTCGTAGCGTTCAGTCCGATTGTCTCGGATACGCGCTGCATCATGTATGCTTGAACATGAGCAAGCTTCAAAGCCTTGCTAGCCGTGACTCTCCCGCTTTCACCTTGTGCGTATCCGGCCAATCCAGCCGCCTCTTTGATACTGCATCCGTTTGCTACGAGCGCATCAACCAATGCTGTCTGTTTTGTGGTGAGTTGTCTTGTCATATACTTAGTTTCCTATGTACGCAGAAAGCACTGTAAACTTCTTCTTATCTGCTTGTCAATGCGTTCTCTGCTAAGTTCGCAATTTAGTTGATGAGGTGTCAGCTTTCTGCGTCATGCGTTGCGACTACCAGGCATTGGTTGATCACGCATCTAGTTCTGCAACTGTCAACTGACCTGCTTGTCTCGAGTGTTGCTTGTACTGCGTCACTAGCCTACCAATTCGTTGCTCACTATCAGCATACTACAAACTAACTGACTGACAGCACAGGTCGATGGGGGTGTGTTTGTTTGTCATAATGTCCTTTGCATCATGACTGCGGCCTTGGTTACATCCACGCCTAGTCTTAGAATGTACCACACCCGACCAGACGATACGCCCGCCCTCCCTATCAATCCTCTCTCACAAGGCTTTGTTTGGCGCGTTCGCGCCGACCTTGTTCGGGGATTGATGGCAGCCGACCTACGCCTAGCGTATCGTCTAAGGCATGCGGGTGTAGTAATTCTGCGTCACGGCGGGGATGTCCCGCCGCAGTCTAGAGCAAAGGAGATTATTATGCCAAAGACAAACACACTCATCGACCTTAAACTGTCAGTAGTTAACTTTCATGCTGACTTAAATGAGCAAGCTAGAATTGGAATAGCTAGAGACGCTTGTTATACAAGCAACAATTCTCTCGAATACAAGCAAGGCCAAGTTGACTTTGTTGTTGCAGAACTAAAAGTGCTGCGTGACCAATTCAATGGCTCTGAGGTAGTCGACGTACGCATGGGCAAGAAAGCTGAATACCTTTCATCACTCATGTTCGAACTTAGTTGTGCAGAAGAACGCCATGAAGCAGATAAGGCTGTTTACAAAGAGGTTTCTGGCGATACATGGAAAGCTAGTCCTAAGACTGGCAGGACAACTGCACCTGTCAAAACATTCAGCATGGCTGACATCGATGCGCTCATCGGTCAACCATCTGCATAGTATCCTAGAGGGGCTGGCCTTGGCTGGCCCTTCTTTTTGTTCAGCGTTAACACGGCTGCATACATGATGCGCCACTCTTAAAAAGGACCCAAGGTTATGAAGCTCACACCAGACCAAGTGACTGCATTAAAAAATGTAATTGAAATGTATTACGATGCTGAACTGCAGCATTATGAAACCAAAAAAAATGAACCAGTGCGTCACATATTTGATGAACTGTTCATATTAAAACAAGCACTAAAGGAGCAAAGCCATGCAACTAACATTAAATGAAAATGAAATTCGTGCGATAGAGCGTATCGTAAAACATTATTATGATAACGAGCGTGTTCATTTCTGCTTAACTAACGAACCAAATAAACATATTTGGAACGATTTGTACATTATGAATACTGCACTTGGATTTGTTACAGGAGTTGACAATGACGATACCTAAATTTACCAGGCAACACTTTGTTCTATTGGCTGACACTATTGCACCAATGATGTTCTCGCCTACAGATATAGAAAGAATGGCAGACATTCTTGCGCATACAAATGATAGGTTTGATCGTGAGAAGTTTGTGCGCCGTGCCACAGAAGCATGGGAAGAAAAAAACATTCAACCAGAAGATATGGAGGATACCTATGAATATTATTTTAACGATATTATACACGGCTAGCGTCATAGTTATATGGAGTTGGTGTCTATGGGCAATGGCAACACAAAATTACAGTGACTTAGTTGCTGCATTATTTGTATTGATTATTACTATAGGCTTGATATACTTAGAATATCAGGAACGTAATCTAAGGTAACTGATATATTATAAAACTATATACCATATGAAGGGAGTTCAATCATGGTTAGTAAAATAGAATTAATCCTTACACATTTAAAAGAAGAGGGGTCGATTAGTGGCCTCGAAGCTATGCAAAGATACAACCTGTATCGTTTGTCTAGCACAATACATGCACTGCGACGGCGCGGTCATCTTATTACAACCGAAATGATTAAACGTCATAACGATGTAGAGTATGCACAATACACATTGATACACTCAGATGATGTTAAGAAGGGAGAAGACAATGCTTAACACATTCAATACAACTAACTTAGACTGCCCAGGAGAACTAAGTTTTCCTGTAGAAATGCAGAACCTGTACGCCACCACGGAAGATGAATTAGTACAGGCCAATCCCAAGATGGCAATGGCGGTAGTAAACCAGGACTCGGGGCGTATCCTTGGAGTTCACACATCCAGCTATCAAATTGTATCACACAAAGAAGTATGGGATA
>Ga0181402_1000749_pt1 | contig 11974 bp, 3 predicted proteins | sample 25SPOviralmetaG_FD_130131 | JGI IMG/M metagenome (GOLD analysis project Ga0181402, IMG submission 130131) | Marine viral communities from the oligotrophic San Pedro Time Series (SPOT) site, San Pedro Channel, CA, USA - 25 SPOT_SRF_2011-08-17 | ecosystem: Environmental > Aquatic > Marine > Strait...
GACCATATTTTAGGGGGCAGAACGGGGGCGTGTACCTACGCACTGTGGACGCAAATGATGAACCCGAAGAAATTTGTGTGTACCACAACGACTTCTATGTAACGCGCAGGCTGCACGATGTCGAGCTTGGGGAAGTCATAGCTTTTGCTTTACACCTACCAAGAGACGGGGTTCGGGAGTTTGTAGTCCCGCTATCAGCCATTACATCAAGGGAAGAGTTTCGCAAACACATGTCCATGAAGGGCATAACCACATTTGGGAAGGACGTAGACAAGCTAATGGCCTACACAGCAGCATGGATAAACGAGTTACAACAAACAACCACCGCTAGTGAAGCGCACCAACAGTTCGGATGGGTTGATGAAGATACGATGGATGCGTTCGTGCTAGGTGACCAACTGATTACGGCAGCGGGTACAGAATATAACCCACCGTCAAGCAAAACTGCAGGGTTGATAGACGCGTTTAGGCCAAAAGGTTCTAGGGAGCGTAGTAGGGAACTACTCGACTTTTACGCACAAGAAGGCATGGAGCTACAACAGTTCACTATATGCGGAGCTTTCGGCACGATCCTGATGCCCTTGACTGGGTTGTACAGTCTAGGTGTGCATTTGTTCGGTGAGACAGGTGGTGGTAAAACAACAGCTATGTATACAAACACGTCCATATGGGGGGAGCCACGTCCACTGACGTTGACCAAGAAAGATACAGAAAACTCTAGGATGAACCGCGCCGAGGTCATGCACAATCTGGGGCTAAACACGGATGAGATGACCAACATCCATGGCAAGCAAGCGTCCGACTATGCGTACCAATTATCGGAAGGAACGCAGAAGAACCGGATGGCAGGTGGCGGCAACTACGAACGTGTTAGGGGTAAGCCGTGGCGTTTGATAGCTTTCTCCACAGGTAACATTAGTATTTACGCGCAGATGGCTATGGCCAAGGGCGACACCAAAGCAGAGATGCAGCGGCTGCTCGAATTACGTGTGGATGAAATACCCAAAGTAGCTGTTGACCCTGCGGTATCCGCTAGTCTGTACAAAGACGTACAAGCCAACTACGGCCACTTTGGTCCCGAGTACGTGCAATACGTCATCCAAAACAAAGACACTATCAAGGCTGACTACGAAACCATAAAAGCCAGATTAGACAAAGCCGCAGGGTTGGATCAGAAGAACCGTTTCTGGTCTGGTGGGTGTTCTGCTATATTAGTCGGAGCCTTGGCCGCAAAACGAGCAGGCATAATAGATTATGATATGAAGAAGCTGTTCAAGTGGGTGGTGGGGCAACTTATACGGGTAAAAGCGTTTGTAGATGATAGCACCGCGTCTGTCCAAACACTGGTCACAGAATTTACTACCGAACATTGGGGTAGCATACTGAAGATCAAAAGCACCGACACTGCACAAGAAGCGGAAGGTATTACGCCCATGGTTATACCCGACCAGAACCCAAGAGGCTCTTTGGTTGCGCGATACGAGACAGATACAAACATGCTATATATTGTACCCAAACCGTTCAAGAAGTGGCTTGGCGAACAGAAGCTAGACTACACTAGCACGGTAGAGGGGATGCAGCGCGAGATGGGGGCTAAACGCAAACAGATGCGGTTGTCCAAAGGCACTAACTTTAACCTGCCTCCGATACGCGCCATTGCAGTAGAGTTAAAGGGTTTTACCGTTGTACCAAAAGCCACTGAGGATTGATGATCTAGCGCCAGACCAAGTGAAGATCATCGTTGATTGGGACGCCATGGTGGTGGGGGCGTCCGTTTTTATCCCTTGCGTAAATAATATCAAGGCAAAGAAACAACTGATTGAAGTAGCAACGCGCAAAAATTGGAACGTCGAGATACGGGTTCGGGTGGAAAACGGTATGTTTGGGGTTCGCATGTGGCGAACTGTGTGATACTTGTTAGGTGACAAGCTAGACTTCTTGTCGTTCTCCTCCCACTGCCCCCGCCACTGTGCGGGGGATTTTTAGTCGAATAGCTGTATCCCCTGATCGTATTCGTCCAAGCTACGCAGCATAAACGGCGTGTATTCAATACCACCCACCATCTTCTTAGTACGCGTATCGAACGCTCTGCGTGACTTCTTGATTGTATCAGGCATGATTAGGTTTTTACTACGTGCGCTTCTAGGTAACTCGCGGTTGTATTCCCGTATCTTCTTTACAGCCTCTCGGTATCCAGAGGCATCACCATTAGCAGCGGCAATATTCGCAGCGCGTAACAAACGTGTACGTTCGGTTCTAAGGAACGTATCTTTCCGCCGCTCGTTCTTGTTTATCTCATAAGTTTTTATGACATCAGCGTTCGCAAACCCGGCAAACTGCCCGAGTACCTGCATCACCCCAATATCTTCTACCACGGCGTCACCCCTACGGGTTTCGACTTCACCTGTCGCAGCCTGTTTACCGCCTTTGATTATGTTTCTCGCCGCCGCGGGTAGGATTGCTTCTGCACCTTTAAGCAATTCACCTTCTTGCATCAAACCAAAACCCCGTTCGATGCTCAACCCGATACCCACGATTGGGCCACCTAGCTGCTCAATCAAAGTAAAGAATTGTGATTGGTCTTTCTCAATGATTGGTGGGCGGTACAACAGGCTGTTAAGACTGATACGGCTTGCAACCTCTACACCCAAGGCTTCGTTTATAACGCCTTTGTACAAACCTTCGCCTACAGTCTTACGGAGCATTGCGTCGAAATCATCTTCGTCATCATCTACAAACAAGTCGTATATCTGACCCAACGCACCCATCAACGGCATACCTGCTACACCTGCGAACAACCCTGTAGATACAAGGAAGCGACCTAGCTGCTTCTGCGCGATGCGACGATTAACTTTATCGTCTTCTGTCTTGGCGGTCTTAAACGCCTCGTCTGTCATACGCGCCATCATGTAGTATTTACTGATAGCGAACCGCTTAAACAACATGGCCATGTTGCCGATACCCGACTGTGCATAAACTGGACGCCCTGCAGAAGCAGTAGCACCAAGGGTAAATTCTGTCTCTGTCACCGCAGTCATAGCTGCTTGACGCTTTTCATCTACGGTAAGCTCGCTACCTTTCTTGTCACGCATACGCTGCAGCTCCAACATATAGGTAGCTGTCATAGCAACTTCACGGTTGTAACGCTCCGCATGGTGAAACAGGAAGCTGTTGAAATAGTTTGCCTTCTGCATGATGTTTTTAACATCTATCTTTAACTTCTTATTCTTGAGGTCAAAGTCCTGCAGCGCGTCCAAATCCAACTGTTCTTGGTTTAGCGACTGGTTAATCTGCGCGTTTTCACTAGCTACCTCTACCAACTGTTCCAAGTCTTTAAGTTCTTTAGGTAGGTTAGGTGAATCGTAATCATAATTTGCTATAGAGAACCCCGCACGTCCCGTATTTATCTTACGGTCTGTCATCTTGCCGTTTGGTCCCATGACCTGCACTAGCTTCTCTTTCGGACTACGCGCAAGTATAGCGGCGGCTTTGCCCATGGCCTTTGTTGTGGCAGCGTCACCATACTTACCCATCAACCGAGGGGCGGTACTCATAAACACATCGAATGTGGTAATAGCCGCGGAAGATAAGTTAAGACCCATAGTCCACGCGTATCCTGCAGAGGTGGCAACTTGCGACCAACGGGGTACTGTAGGACGCTGCGCAAAGTTGGCTATCTGCTCTAGTTTATCTCTGTACAATGTAGTGGTGTCGTCTGATGTTGTTGTAGGCGCAGCAGCGTTTAGATCATTCTTAAACTTCTGTAGTTTGGCCCCAAAAACCATTTGAACGATCTGACGGTTGTAGTCGCGACCTTTGGTTTCCACGGTATCTACAAGGTCAAAGGCTTCTTCAGCTATACCTGTAGGTGTTTTGTCGCCTAAGAAACCACGTACATCACCACGTTTACGGAACGACTGCATGAAAGAGCGTTCGGGCATGGTGTCAATCGCAAGCGCTACAACGCTATCCACAACCTCTTTCTGCACACCTGCGGCGTTGAGGGTCTGCAACACGTTAAACACAAACGAATCAGGGGGTGCCTTGGAGAAGTTGGCTATGGTACTGGTCGTACCTTCTTCCCACGCCTCTAGTATATAAGAACGTTTTTTGTCGCCCTTTGGTAGTTTGGCCAACACTTCTTCGTTATACGCCCGTAGGTTTTTCTTGGCCTTCTCCCGCTCGCGCTGTGTTTTAAAATACTCCACAAAGCGCTCTATTTTGCCTGTCTTCGGGTCTATGGTGTTGTACGCAAGTCGTAACGTACCCTGACGTGTTAACGGTGCAAACGGTTTAATCGTACCCTTCTGCATATTAAGTAATTCTGCAAGGCGGTCAAACGCACGTTTGCGCGTAGCGGCATCTTCTATTGTGGCCTTGAGGTTGTTATCAATGGCATCCATAACATCGCGCATACCCGCTTCAAACGTATTGGTAACTACCGCATACAAGTCTTGACCTTCCTTGCCGAGACTTTTCCACTTGGTGTGTAGTTCCTTGTGTATCGCACGAGCCTCTTGCTCGTTATACCCTTCTTCTTTCTTGTCACGCCCATAGGCTTTATTAAAGTCAGCCTGTCTTGGGTCAATACGCTCGTATGATGCGTTGGGTACTAACGCTTGAAGTGTTGCAAACTTCTCTGGGTTCTTACGTTTAAAGCTGCGCAAATCATCAACCAGTGGGTCAAGTCGTTCGTTGCGCTCCCGTAGAGCAGAACTCATGTTGTTGATTAAAGTGTTTAGTTGTGGAGCCATAGGTATTTTGGACTCGGCTAATTGACCTAAGATGTTTACAGGCTGCAAATTCAAGAATACTTTTTTGGCTACTGTGGGTATCGCGGAACCCATAAGCTCTTTGGCTTGATCGTAGAAGTTTTTGTCTGCCTTTATAACCTTTGCGCCTAGTTCGTTGATGGCCTGTGCCGCACCTGTAGGTGTTTTTATCTTCAGATACATCTTAGTAGCTGCGCGGCCATCGTAATCTACGGCGATCATTTCTTGCACAAGCTCGTCGATTGCTTGATATGCAGAGTTATCCGGTACGTTCGGGCGTCCAAGCAGTGTCCTAACAAAATTAGAGATGGCTCGTACCATCTGCTGCCACGGATTACGTCCTTTGATTGTAGTCAACTTCAGTTGTGTTTGGAACTCAGGGTTGGACAGCGCCTCTGCAACGAACTCGTCCATCGTGGTCAGCCCGTATTCGTCAGCTAGTTGTTCCTTGGTTTCTTCAAACAACCTGTTTAGTTTTTTAGTCAGCGGGTGCGATTTGTTTGCGATGATCCCAGACGTAGCCGCGTGTAACGCTTCGTGCAATAACGCGTGCCCGGTAAACCCTGTGTCTTTGTCTAGGTATATCGTGTTATCAGCAGGGTCGAAGTAACCAGCTACCGGAGCGCCATCTTCCGCACGCAGGTTTTTTCTAGCTACAATCTTGGTGTCGCCCAGAGTTTCCGCGAGGCGTTTGGACAGCAACGCTATATCTTTCGACGGGGTAGTGAACCGCAATGCGTTCAGCGCGTCTACCAAGTTACCTTTGTTGATAGCATCTTTTACAGACGGGCGTATCGGTGTGTCTATCACCAGCTCGGCGGGAAGCTGTAAGTCTTTTGCACTGATAATTTCTAGTTCCGCTAATTCTTCGGGGGTTAGCCTAGACCGTGCTTCAGCCACCCTATCTTTAGCATTATAGTTAGCCTGCGCAGCGCGTGCCTGACTTCCTTGTTGTAGCTCTGACTTAACGTAGTTTTGTAAGTCCGCGGACATACCTGTATCTTTAGACGTTAGCCAATCAGTAATCCTACGCGCACTGGTCTTGCCCATAGAGGGTAAGTTTTTACTTTTATCCGCAGTATAGAATTTGGCTAACACAGGGTCGTCTTTGTACTCCTGTGTGTTACGTGTTCTATTAGGGATTTGCATACTTACATCATATATTATAGCGTCTAACGCTGCCGTAAACGTAGGGAACTGATTGAAGTATTTTTGTACCGCGTTCGCAAGCTGAGAGCTTTTTGCCTTTGTACGTTTGGCGTCCATCAACTTGAGTATCTTGGTTTTATCTGCAGCGGTCATAGGTGCTGCGGGGGCATCCTTATCAGAATCTGCCTTACCTTGACGTTGTATATCTGCATCTTGTTCTGCAAATTTTGCTGCTTGCGTTGTATCAGCTTCTTTTGCCTTGGCTGTTTCCGCACGCTTCTTGGTGGCCACATCGGCCTTTTGTGTAGCAAACTTTTGTTCTGTAGTTTCTTTTACGGGTGCAGGCGCTAACGTAGGGTCTTCCACAAACTGTGGTTTACCTTCTGCGACTAGCGTTTGTTTGTTCACACGTACTCGAGTGCCGGGTATCCGTTGACGTGTTACAGGGCGATCTGGACCTTGGCGCTCGCGTCCTTCTAGTGTAGTTGGCTGCGGTTCCGTTGGTGCATCAGTTCTCCTAGCGCCTCGCACAGCGCGTCCCACTCCTCGTCCGTCAGGTGTCGTAGCATCGGGGGCACTAGGAGCGGCTGCGGTGGGTCCGTCTGCACTGCTTGGTCCAACAGGCGGAACGCCAACTCCACTTGCTGCTGTGTCAACTGGTCTAGCATCTAATTGCTCCCCTGCATCTTTCATGGTGAGTGTAGATTTTTGGATAGTTTTAGGCTGTCGTAAGTCACCGCGGAACGATAGCTGTTCGGGACGTTCCCGATCTTCCTGCCTACGTTTAGGTTCAGCGACCCGCGCCTGCATTTCTCTCAGGCCAAGCTCAGTGTCTACATCAATGTCTTCCTGTTTCTGACGTTCAGCTTCCCTAGCGCGTCTTATATTTGCACTAGCATCTTGTGTGCCAACCTGCGCAGCATTGAACAAATCACGCTGCAATAGCTCACGTTCTTGTTCTGTAGTGGGTTGCGGCGCTACTTCTGGTTCAGGGGTAGGTATGTTTTGTAGTGCACGGCCTCTAGGATCACGGCGCGCTTGTTCTAATTCCAAAGCAAACAAATCAGGTTGCTCAAACGCATCTACGTCATCACGTTCTAATGCGGCTTGTTTTGCACGTTCTCTAGCGGCATCCTGTGCTAACGCACTCTCACGCCCTGCTAGTGCGCCTATACCGCTTTTGGCATTCGCTACAGCAGCGTCAAATCTAGCTTTGTCCTGCACGGGTTGAGTTTTAACCTCTGGTGCCGCGACCCCCGCGGGTAAGTCCGTACCTTCAATAAGGTCCAACGCAGGTTCAAAGCGTGTATTTTCTAGTATACTGGCCGTCTCTTCAAGCGGTATAGCTCCCGTACGTGTGGCTTCTCTAAGCTCTCCAAATGTTTCTGAAGATACTTCGCCTGTACTACGTATTTCTGCCCTAGCACGTTTCACGACATCCGCAGCTTTTTCCCGCGCAGCTATACTTTGTTCACGAGTAATCGCTTGCCCTTCGCCACTATCTAATCGAATACCAAGATCATCTGGTCCTGTTAATTGTAAACCCTTGGGTGTGTATCTACTCTCAGGTTGTTTTACAGACAGTTCGTCGTAGTATTGCTTAATCTTTGTTGTACGTTCCGCATCAGTTAGTCGTGCCGCTTCTTCGGGGTTTGCGTCTTCCCAACTACGAAATTTGGCTACCGCTTGTGGCCCTACACTACGTTGCACCGCGGCAGGAGAAGGCAACAATCCTGCAATACCCCCTTCAGGTGCGGCTTCAGGTGCTACTTCTTGTGGCGGTCCGCCCACTCCTGCTTTACGGCTGTTTGTAAATGCGTCTACGAGGAATTGAATGGTGGCACCTGCACCGCCGCCTAGTGCAGCGGACTCGCCTGTACCTTCCAGTATGGCCCGCTCTGGGTTATATCCACGCTCTGCTAAGTTTTGTACAATCTCTGCGGTAGCTTCTTGCGCTGCTTCTGCGCCACCTGTAACGGCGGCGTTTGATATGCGTTGTCCCATAGTCTCGACTACTTCAGGGCCAAGTTGATCCATCAACCTGTTAATCACAGGGACATCTACGGAACGCATGAAGCGTCCTAGCGGTGCGACTTCCAAAAGACCAAACGGTGCGGCTTGACGTATTGCACGATTACGCTCTTCTTGAGTTGCGCCTGCTGCACGGGCGCGTTCACTAGCTTCGCCTGCTGCGGTTCCTACACCTAATAGTGCGCCTGCACCTGTGGCAATCCCCGTAGTAGCGGCAGCACCAAGAGACACAGGAGCAGCAGCAATACCTGCTGCGATACCCGCAATGGGCGCAGCGAAGCCCGCAATAGAACCAAACACACTACCAATTTTGTAGCTTAGATCATCTTGATCGCCACCTTTAGGTTTTATGGCGTCAGCGATACCCTGTATCTTGCTACGTGCAGCGAGTTCAGCTTCTTCATCTAGTAATGTAGCGGCACCTAGTGCGGCCATCTCACCTGTGCCTACAAACCCTGCACCGAAGCCTTTAGCGAGGTCACCAAACATACCTGTTTCTTCAGGAATAGGAACAAAGTCTGGTATGCCTTGTTCCATTTCGGCTTGTCGTGCTTCTTGCCGCCGTAGCCGCGCAGCTTCACGGTCTGCGCGTTCTTGTTTGTTTACGAGGTCTACTAAGTCTTCTTTGGATGTACCTCGTGGAGCTTCGACTTGAACCGTCGCCCCATCGCCAAAGGTGAGCGTATGTATAGCCATTTATTAGTCCACACTAACATTTTGTAAATCTTCTACCGAACGTCCGCTACCCTGCAATATAAGGTCTTGTGCTATCGTTCTAGCAACTTCTTCTAACTCTAGCAGGCCACTTTTGTTTAACGCTGTGTTTACAATGAGCGTTATTCTGGCGTCTTCCGCTGCAATGTCTTGGTCAATCGCCGCCAACTGTTCCATGTTACCGTCATCCAACGCTTCAGCACGTTTTATGTTTAAATCTTGTAGTAGCACAGAGTTGTCTCTAGCGGTCTGGATAGCCGTGTCTCGTTGCGCAGCAATATCACCTTGCACTTTATACGCAGCGGTTAAACGGTTCTGGTCAGACAGACGGTCATTTTGTACCTTCTGCACTTCAATCTTCGCAAGGTTTGTTGTGTTCTGCATTTCGGCTTTTTGCGCGTCTAAAATACGATCCGCGTCTTTACCCACCTGCCGCATCTGTTCCGCGGTCAACGTAGTAGCACTTTGAATGGCGGTTCTCTCATTTGCATTGGCGTCCGCAGCCATTTGATTTGCAAGTTGTAACCCTGCTCGACCAAGAACAGAGTCCTCTCCCATCTTATCTGTTTCCATTTTAAACTCGTCAAACAGACGTTTTCTACGGTTGTTACGTGTCTCAGACATCGCAGCATACCCGCCACGCGCCGCAGCACCAATAGACCCCGTACCACCTGTGCCGATTAAGAACGCGGTTAAGTCTTCATCAGGGCTGTAGTTTTCTTTGTCAAACGCTTGCATACGCTCTAACATCTCGTCGTACTTAGCACTTGTCTCGTCACGCTTCAGATACTCGTCTGATATATCCATACCCTTTTGCAGGGCGGCATCAGCAGATGTTTCGTTTGTGGGTGACATAGCTGGACCAACTGGATTTACCGCACCGCCTGTTTGTGGGACGGCTAGAGATGGTAGCCCTCCTTCGTCTGGACTTGGTACAGAGGGTGGTGCTTGATTTGGTAAGTTTGGTGCAGGCGCATCGGGTACAAGTGGAGGCATAGGTACTACAGAGGATGGTATATCTTCCGCATCATCAGGTCCGAGTGGCCTGTTTGCTTCTACTCGTGCGTCTATGTCTGTTGGACCTGCGCCTGTGCGAGACATAACTCTTTGTTCTGACGGTGATAGTAGGTCGATGTTCTGCCTAGCAGTTTCTGCTACATCCGCCCTAGCGGCCAAACCACCTGCTTCTTGCTGTGCCTTTATTCGCCGTGCAATGGCTTCGTCCGTAAGGCGTGTGTTTCTATTACGCCCTTGACCCAAACCTGTAGTAGGCATGTTAGCACGATAACGCGCTATTTCTTCTGGAGATACACCTAGTACATATCCGGGCCTAACAACCCTATCCCCCTGCGCAAACGATACAATACCACCTTGAGCCATCCTTATTGGTCCGCCTTGAGCAGCTTGCACCATACGAGCATTAGCTAAACCCGCGGTTTGTGGGTTAACAGGTGGACGTACTGGAGGTCTTGCCCCGCCGCCAAGGCCCGGAAGGGCCGCTATTCCTGCAGGTTTACGAGGCTGTGTCTTTGCCACGCGCTGCATATTCTGCTGCTGCATCTTCTGTTTTTGGTCCAACGTGCCCTTCGTACGTCCCGCTAGCTCTCCAAGCGTACCACCCATCTCCTGCTTCGTTAGCTCTAGGGCTTCTTGTTCGCGCTGCTGCGCTATGGTGTTAGGGTTCTGCTGCATCTTTAACTGCATATCTGCAGCTACGGCTTTCTTTTCAGACGTAAGTTTTTGCAATGCCAGTAAGTCTAGGAGTTCCTTGTTGGCCCCGTAACGTTTCTGTAGCTGCTGTGGGTTGCCTCGGTAGGCATCCATGCGTTGTTCGATTTGTGCGTCTAAACCGCCGTCGCCTAATGCCATTATTTACCTCCCTCACCTTCAAACGTCATGTCACCAGAACCGCCAAATATTTGATCGTATAGTGCTTTAAGGCCGCCCGCCCCAGATAACACTTCTGATAGTGCGCTTGGTTCCGCGTAAGAATAAGACTGTGCAGTTAGGGGTAACCCCTGCAGCAAAGACTGCATATACTGCACCTGCTTGTACGGGAAGTCACGTTCTTCTTCAAATTGCAATCTGTCTGCTACGACACCTTCAGATTCAATCGCTCGCTGCGTAGCGCCCATATCTGCTAAAGTTTGTAGTCCCTGCGTACCGTACAGGTTAATCTTGTCCTGCGCGGTCATCCCACGGTCTTGTTCTACGTTGAACTGGTTAAGTGCTTGGGTGTACGCGTCTGCATAGCCCGCACCTGTTATGCCTTGTAGCTGCTGCGCTAGATTACGGTTTGATTCTGCATCAAATAGCGCCTGTGCTGATCCACCGTAAGCTCCTGCAAACTTATTAGCGTTTTGTGCAGCCGTGATCCCTGCCTGCCGCCGTGCTTCCTCTAGCTGCGGGTCTAATGACGCTTGTAGGTATGGGTTCATATACTGTTGAACCGCTGCACCCGTGAACTGTTGTGGTTGGTAACCCGCTGTACCCATCTGATTAAGGTCAAACGCGTTTGCTAACGATGCGACCCCTCCAAACGCTTGACTCTGTAGATCAGACGCCCCTGCAGTAAGTGGACCCATATAGGCATTGTAGCCCTCATTCGCCAGCGCTTGACCTTTGCCAAGCATTTCTGTGACGTATGGACCTACATAAGAAGAAAGCGAGGATTCTTTTCCCGTCATCTCACCTACAATATCCGATCCCCCTGTAAGCGGGTCGATTGGATTTGTTTGATTTGTTGTGGTTTCAACCATGGGTCACCTCACGCGGGTATAAATTTCTTAGGGTCTATTTCTTTACCCTGTTTATCGTTGCCTGTACGGGCTTTGCGTACACGGCGCATCATGTCTTGTAATACTTTAGCACCTGCATCGGAGTTGCCATTACCTAGATGACTTACAACATCCGCAGGAATAACAAACTCACCATCACTTAGTCGTGCTTCTTGCTTACCTTCAATGTTAGCAGGAACTTTGTCAGCCATCCCATCACTAGCGCCATCAAGATATTTGCCTTCTTTTAACTGCGCAATACCCCCTGCAGCCATCCCTGTGGGTTCTTCCTGTACAGGTTCTGGAATACGTGGACCACCGGGTCTTCTACGTTCTTGTCGTGCAGGGTTAGCCGCGTTTAGTGCCGCCAAACCTTCCGCAGACATTGGTGTTGTGGGAGCCTCGCCCTTTGGACGATATTGTGCCTGCGTAAAATACCGCTGCCCGCCACTTCCGGGTCGTCTGTTAGGATCATACGTGCTAGGTACAGTTTCGCGCTGTACTTCGTATTCGGGGATTTCGCCCTGATAA
>Ga0181402_1000750_pt1 | contig 11964 bp, 9 predicted proteins | sample 25SPOviralmetaG_FD_130131 | JGI IMG/M metagenome (GOLD analysis project Ga0181402, IMG submission 130131) | Marine viral communities from the oligotrophic San Pedro Time Series (SPOT) site, San Pedro Channel, CA, USA - 25 SPOT_SRF_2011-08-17 | ecosystem: Environmental > Aquatic > Marine > Strait...
ACTGTTCGATCAGTCTTTGTACACGTTGCACGAGTATGGGAACGTGGGTAATTGGGATGATGATGATGACGAGTTTGGTCCCACGCCCGATTCTGAACTGATTGAACCGATTATTGTTTATGTAGAGGACGAAGATGGCTGAACAGCAAGGTGGTATGCGTCGTCCACAGAACCCTGCCCCGGTGTCTGGTCCAGGTCGTTTGTCACAACGCACTGACGGTGGGCCGCGACAAGTTCAGGCAGAAATGTCAGGGATGCCCTACGGGGAGAACCAAGAGTTTGAGGCTATTCAAGCGTCGGCTCCGATGAAAGCATCGCCTTCCGCAAGTTCTCCCCGAGCAAGGCAGCGTAAAGCAACTCAAGCGGGTCGGCAAGCAACAACGCCTTTATTCTCAGGGACGCAGCGACCCGAAGAACCTATTACTTCTGGCGCACCTTTTGGCCCTGGTAGCGACGCACAGCCTGCCCAGCGTACTTCGTCAAGCCTCAGTTCTATTCTTCAGCGCATGGCGATGAATGACACTAGCGGAGACTCTGAAGCATTACTGGCGTTAGCCCAGAGACTTGGATATTAGTGGCTAAAAAAGACAAAGATGAGATTCAAGAACGTTTAGATCGCGGTCAACAAAACCTTGAAAATAGCGTTAATGAATCTTATCTAGTAGATGTTCCTGGGCAAGAAGAAGTGGACTTGTCTCAGTTAGTTGCTCCGCCTGAGTATGAGACTTTTGCGCGTCCATCTGCGGCTGATCGTCTGTCAGAGATGGTTGAGAGAGATCGTCAAGCCGCAGCAAAGCAAGCAACACAGTTTACGTCTCTGGCGGATCGCGCAGAACGACAGATGAAACTGAATCGCGCTCGCCAGCAATCTGAGGTGCGCCCGTCTATTGCGGATCGGACAGAGCGTGAAATAAACGCTCGCATGGAGGAACTGCTAACTCCGACGGAGCGAGTGGAGTTTTCTCCTGCCGCTGTGCGAGAGGCTAACATTGCCGAAGAAGAGGCACTGAGGGTCGCTGAAGGGCCGGTCCCCACTAAGCCGCGGGAGGAACGGGAGCCTTTGGCTACCGGCTTCCAGGTAAGCGACCCAATCGTTGAACAGTTCATTGCTGAAACACGGGCGCAGCAAGCAATTGACACCCCTCCGGTACAATCTCTTAAAGGCCAGACTGAGCGCAAGTCTTTTGTGGTAGAGAACTACCCAACGTTGATGGCTGCTGCTACTAGGACTGGTTTAACCGAGAACGAAACCAGGGATCTAGTCAACTTCACTTTGGCATTTAATGCTGCGAATGCTATTGGTAGCACATTAAACCTTGAGCGTCAGGCTGCTTTTTTCGCCACAATGAGCGAACCTATGCAGGCTCTAGTGCAAGACATAATTCTTGCTGCTCTTCAAGAGGACAAGGAACGAGGACTTCTCCCGACGGACAAACAAGACCGGGTTGATGAAGCCAAGCGGCAAGGCCAAGAACTATTATCTAGTGAATCTCTTGCTGAATATACCGCTGGCGGTGCTGCTAGAGCGTTATCAGGAATCGCTACATATGCTGGCGGCGCTGTATCAAAAGCCATTGAGCAACAAAAAATTATTGGTGAAGAGTCTACGGGTAACACCGGGAAAGATCTTCTTCGCACAGGATGGAACCTGTCTTTGGGTCCGTCATTTGACGCTTGGTTTACAGCCGCTGAGAATGTGCAAAGGACTGTACGGGCAGTAAACCTCTACGGGACACCGCCGGAACCCGGCGAGACAGTTCCCCGCATTACCGGACCAGGCACTTACCTAGGTACTTACCCAACGTGGTCTGAGGCTTGGGACGCTGCGGAGCGAGGTCAGTACAGTCAAGAACGCCTTGATGAAGTAAAAAAGATTTACGGTGACAAGCCCGTAAACCTTATTGTTGCGATACGGACTGCTTACGATAACGGTGAGCCTGACGTAATTGGTGAAATAATCCAGCGTTATCAGGATGACCCCGAAACACTTGACTTTATAGATAAAGCCATCAACGGCGTGCGTAACGACAAAGAAATGGCTGATCTAGTTACATCGGTACGTTTCGCGGAAACGGGCGACCTTGGGAACGTTATATTTAACGCTCGCATGGACTTCTTGTTCTCAGGCGGTCCAGAGGTCAGCCGTGCACCCGTGGTTGGTGAAAGCGAGTTCTACCCGACGTACTCAATCATACGAAACACCACCAACGTGGCGGGTCTGTTCTTCCTAGACCCTCTGCTTGCTGGTAGTGTTGCGCGTGGCGCGGTCCTTTCTGCCAGGTACGGGCTTGCTCGCTTGGCGCTGGAGCAAAACGTTCCAGTTAAAGGCACGACTGTTTTTCAAGAAAAAGCAGTTAGGCAATTTTTTGGAACACTTGGTCGGCAACTTAACGAGGTAAGTGCTACTGAAGCGACCAAGGGTGTCGGCGCTATGGCTCCCATGAACGCATCCATCCGATCCATGTACAAGCGTTACTTCACATCTCAGGCGCTAGACGACATGAGGATTTACCTTAAGTCTAGGCCGGATGCTAACCCGGCAGCGGCTCTTGAAGAATACTTTTCTAACATACAAAACCTTCAGCACATTATCGCAGGGCAGGCCGGTAAGCGCGGTAGGGGTGTTCAGGTTCCGCACATGACCGCAGCGACTGCTCGCGTCAAATTGGCAAGCCTTAAGGCTCGCGGATTGACGTACCCAAGAACCGGCGCTAAAGAGTTTTTGGATAATGTTTTTTATGAGGGTTTTACCGAGTCGATGCCAGCGGCTGCAGCAGACGATTTTGCTAGGATTATTTCTAGTGAAGGTGGCGACCAGTATGTTGGTCGTGGATTAAGTGACTACGCATTGGTTGACGGGGAAATGGTGCGCAACCTTATGGGTCGCGTTGTTTTGGATCGCTTACCCGAAAATGCTATTAGCAGAAGGTACGGGTGGAAGCGCAACATGAGGCCGAAGGCGATTGCTGCTCGCCTGCGTCGCCTAGCGGCAATCTGGCCTGATACGTCTAAACCGTTGGCGGTCAGTGACGCTTCTGATGCTGGTCGCGTTCAACAACTCGTTGAGGCGGCAGGTATGCCTCGCCACTTTTCCCAGATTGTGCGCGAGATGTGGGTGGCCTCAGATGAGCCGACCCGTCGTTTGATGGGTGAGGGTATTGCTCGTTCCTACGGTTACGCCCGTGGCGTAGATGTTGTATCTCCACAGGGCAAGCAACTAATTGATGAGATTGGCCCTGGTGCCCCTCGCGGTGACGAATACGCAGCATCCCTTATTGACGTTGGAGCGTTAAGAGCGCAAGCACTTAAGGAAGCCAAAGAAAGAATCGCTAGGTCACAATTTGAGACTCAGCCGATCACTCGCCCTGTGCAGGATCTAGCCGATGAGATATATGAGAACGAACTTCGACCTAATGCTAACCCTAACAATCCAGCGGTTGTTAAAGGTCAGGCTGGTGCAATTGTTCTAGCAGACACAACTAATTTTATGGCGTTCCCTAACATTGCTAAGTTGGAGCGTTTTTCTGCTCGTTCGTCGCTTTTAACCGCGCTGACTGGTCAAAACGCTGCGATGAATAACATCACTGATTTGTGGGTTCTTGGTACTTTGGCTGGGCCGCGGTTCCAGTTGCGTAACGCTCTAGAAGATATGGGCCTATACATTCTTACCGCTGGTAGTTTACGCGGTTACTTCAAGGGCAGGAAGTTTAGTACGGCTCGTCGTGAAGCGCAGGCGCGTCCAAAAACTAGCCAATTTCAACCCATTAAGGGTATGAAACTTGGGTCGGTTAAAACCCTTAGCCGAAATATCGGCAGCCTATACAGTGATGAGATGGCTGCGATCATTTTGCCTAACCTTTCTAAGCAGGATCTTGCGCGTGCTAACGCTCTTGCCGCTGAAGGGAAACGTGAGGCTCTAGCAAAACTGGTAGCAAAGGCTTACTTGCGTCAGCGCCTTAAGTTCTTGCCTGGTCGTTTCAAAGTTATTGGTCGCACAGTTGATGAGACAAAACTTTCTGCTGAACAATTACAGGAACTGCGCTGGTTAGAGCAAGCGGTTGAAAACGGTGACGTTCTGCACGCTTTAGATGAGGCGGCGGAAACGGGTCGCCACCTTGCCGACGGCTACCCTGCACGCCAAAGCGAGATGAACGACCCCAGAATGACGCAGCATTTTTCTGACCAAGACATGATTTTTATGAATGGTCAAAATTTTAAGGTTCATCGTTTTAACGTTAAATACGAAAACAAGGGTATTACTCCTGGCTCTACCGATGATGCCATGAAGGGTTGGTATCACAACCTCGCTAAAGTGGTGCACGGGGACGGCATAAAAGGCCAATGGGCTATGGAACTTGTCAGTCGTTACAACGCTGCGATGGTTGCGGGTAAGGCAGACGAGGCCAAGGCGATTGTTGACGACTTGGCTGCGCGGCTTGCTGATGCTGACCCTAAGTTAGGGTACGGCAGCAAGTTTATGATTCAAAAGATTGGCGGGTTTGAGGCTCTAGCCAAGGCGACCCTGGACTTTACTCGCCAACTGATGACAACATCCACGGGCAGATTCAATCGTGAACTGTACGCGCGGATGCGCTACAAGACAGTTGCCGACGACGGTACAGAAGAGATTGGTTTCGCGCTTTGGAATATCAACAAAGCGGGTGACAAGGTTACCCTTCTGTCTGTTCCCGAGTTAGCGGAGTTGTCCGTTAAGACTGGCGCACCAGCAAACGTCAGCACACGAACAACTACAGAAATACTTGAACCAATACGAAACGGTGGGCAGTTTTCTAGCAGTGCATGGAACATGATGGGTCGTTCACTTGCTCGCATGACTCGGGAGCCGATATTTACTGCTAACTATCTTGATGCTCGTAAAATCATGGCCCCGTTTGAGAAGAAACTGGCTGAAGAACTCGGTGAGTCGGCAGCGCAGAAGTGGGCGGTAGAGGCAGCGACAGAGCGAGCCTACCGGCTAACCATGAACTACGTTGATAACCCGAACATTCGCTCGCAGTTTGCTTGGCAGATTCGTAACGTCGCTCGTTTCTACCGCGCACTTGAGGATTTCAATAGGCGCATGATTCGCACGACGCGGAACAACCCGATGGCATTTGCTAAGTTGGCTCTTGGCTGGAACGTTCTTGACGAGTCCGGCTTTATTTATGACGATGAGTTTGGCGAAAAGTATTTTGTGTGGCCTGGTACTCGTGTCGCGTTTGAAGCAATTAACGGTGTGTTTAACATGCTTGATGAGAAAGTGTACTCGCCTAGCCTGCCGTTAGCGTTTACCTCTCGCGTTAACATGCTTACGCCTTCGGCTGACCCGAACGCTTTGCTTCCAACATTTTCTGGGCCATACGCTGCTATTGCTGCCTTGCCGATGATTCGCGCTCTTCCAGGTTTGCGTAACATGGAGCAAGAGTTTTTTGGGGAGTACACCAAGGGGCGCACTTACATAGACACCGTTTTCCCATCTCACGTTGTGCGTCTACTTGGTGCTTACGGAGCGTTCAAAGGTACGCCAGAAAACAGGCTGGACCAAGTAGACACACTGTTTGCTGCTTCTGCTCGTTCAGCGGCGCAAGCATACGCTGCTGCCGGGTTGTGGCAAGCGGATAAGAATTACACTGACGAAGAAATTAATAAACACCGTCGGCGCATTGACCAAACTGCTCAATGGATGGTGGCCTTAAAGGTTCTTCTTTCTCCTGTTCTTCCCGCTGCTTACAGTGTAAACTCTGACACGGCAACTGATTTTGCAAAGACTTTGAGCCTTGACGGGTTGCGTCCAGCGTTTATCCAGACACTTAGGGCAAACGATGGCGACTATTCCGCTGCATCGGTTCAGTGGCTTAAAACTAATCCCGACCTGTCTCCGTTCATGGTGGGAACAACGAAGGCCCCCGACTCTAAGGGATACTACGGCCCATTCCAAGAGACGGTTGATTGGATTGAAAGTAACCAAGACGCTTTGGAAATAAGCGTTGTTGGTTCGTCGTATTTTTCCCCAACTGAAGGTAAGCGAACTTTACCTGCGTGGCAGTTTATGATGAGTAACGGGTTCACTGCTAGGCAAACCACAAACCAGTACATTAATGAACTTATTGGTGCAGAAGGCAAGGCCGCATACTACAGGGAACGCCAAAAGTATGAAGATATCAAGGCTGCTGGTGATAAAGATGCTGACTACAAGTGGGACAAAGTAAAGACTGCTTTGTACGCTCGTTACCCGACTCTGAGCAAATCTATCAGCGGCAGCCTGTCTGATTCATCTAAGTCGAACATGGATAACATGATCGAAGAGGTTGACTCTATCCGCAAGGTCGCAGCATATCTGGACGAGCAAGGCAAGTTGGACGCTCGCGGTAAAGACGTAAAGCGGATCGTAAATTTGAGGGACCAGACGGCTCTTCTACTTCAAGAGTTAAACGAAAACGCACCTAACTATTCCAAGAAGAGTAAAACCATTAGAGAAAAATGGAAAACTTTGATGACCCGTGAGAACACCTACTATGATGATTTGCAGTGGTCAAGTCTTTTATATGTTCTTAGTGAGTCTCTTGTCCAAGGCTGGGGAAGGTACACATAATGAGTGATGAGAGAGACACTGACATTAATAAGGTGCCGGGTCCTCGTGGTGATATCGAGATTAATTTTAATGCCAGCGGTCCACCGCAAGTATATGTTGGCGATGCGTATGATTACCAGGCTGCTGAACTTGTTCAAGTACCACAGTATGAAGATTTGTATAGAGTTCAGCAAGAGGGTTTTGAGGCGGTAATTAAAGATCCAAAACTGTACAAGGATCTTTCTCTCTCGTACAACATATATAATAATAAAAAGATTAATTCGTTTGTCGCACCAGACGATCTTCAACGTTATTACGATGATAACTTTCTTGATGCGTCAAAGAGAGATCCTAAGGATAGGGTCACTGGCATCGGTTTGATGTACGGCAGGATACCGGCTCCTGAAATCATCCAGGAAATGATCGCTGAACAAGGCAGGGGCGGGGCTTACAAGGGGCCAGTATCTTCATACACGGAGATGGCTGAGTCGGATGTTCGCGCTACAGCCAACGATGTTGCTATAGAACTGTTGGGTCGCCCACTAGATCAGGACGAGTTTAATCGCGTTCTACGCAAGACTCGCAAAGCGGAGCAAGCGCAACCTAACGTTACGACAAAATCTACTGGGCAGACAATGACTCAGCAGGGTCTTACTGCTCAGGGCCGTGAGGACATTCTTCGTGAAGTCATTTCTAAGAACCCTGGGTACGAGCAGTTTCAAGTGGAAACCACGGTTTTGGATGCCATGTTGAATTTCGTAAACAAAAAGAAGCAGGTTTCCGGTGGATGAAGATTTGACCGTAGAAGAGGCTAAGGACATACGCAACGATTACAACTTTATCCTCCGTTTGGCTGCGAATGACACCACGGGAAGCGTCGAAAAGTTTTGGGTTGATCTTGCTAAAGTAATCCAGGACGCTAAGGGTGACACGGAGATTATTGAGGCTTACGTCAACCGGGAACTACCCAAGGTTGAGTATTTCAGTAACCTTTATGGGGATCAAGCCGCGGCTGAAATTACAGAGGCCCAAGGCCCGAGTATGGCAGCAGACGTTAACCGTGCCATTGACGTAAAGCGCCAAGACATAGTGGCCCTCACGGAAACCTACGGGATTGTTCTTCCTGAGGGGCAACTTGACCTCCTTGCCCGTGACGCTTGGTACAACGGCTGGGAACGTGACGAGATATTCACGAACATCAGGCCGTTTCTTGAGCAGAATGTCGCAGATCCTGAGATAGATCTTATCGGTCGCGCTGGCGATATGGAGACTGACCTTATGGGCTGGTCTGCACGCAACGGCTTGGATCTTAGCCGTCAAGCGGCTGCCAAGTACATTACGAACTTGACTGTTGGGACTCAGACTCTTGACGATGTAAAGGCAGACCTTCGACGCGACTACCTATCAGGCATGTTTCCGGCGTGGGCTGACCGCATTAACGACGGGTTTGATCCTGAGATTATTTTTCAGCCATACAAGGACACCGCTAGCCGGTTGTTAGAGGTTGAGAATGTTGGGTATGATGATCCGTTATTGAAGTCGGCTTTACAGAATTCACAGCAAGTTTCTTTGTATGACTTTGAGAAGCAAATCCGAAACGATCCTCGCTGGCAGTACACGGATAACGCATTCCAGACTTACGCCTCTACGGGTCAGCGGATCGCTTCTATGTTTGGGTTTGGGTGATTTAATTGGCTACTCCTTACGATGATAACCTACGCAATCACCAAAACATGCTGCAATACCAGCAGTATTTGGCGAGTCGCGGGATGGCTTCGCAGGGTTCTGTCGCACACATACAGAATGTTGTTAATCAGATTCAAGCGCAAGTTAACGATTACACGCCACCAAATCAAACTCCAGGCGGGGGCGGAAACGACACATCTCAAGGAAAAAGCGCAGAGGATATTGCTAACGACATTGAGAATGCTCGCATTGCTCGTGAAAAGACCCAAAGGGATAAAGAGGCAAGAGCATTCCTTAAAGATCTTTTTAGTCAATACGGTGGCATGGAAGATCTTGTTGGGGAGATAGATCGTTTAGTTCGTGACTACGGAAATAGTCAAGACGTTTTGGCTGGCGCTGTACGTCAGACTGATCCGTACAAGCGTAGGTTCAAGGGTCTTATTGGATTACAGCAAAGAGGAATAACTGACGTTCGCAATGAGAGCCAGTATCTGAACCTAGAGTCACAGTACCGGACGGTGTTTCGTGAGGCTGGCCTACGTGATTATCTTGGAACGACTGGCGCTCAAAACGAGTACGATGCTATTGCAAGTATCGTGTCAGATTTTTCTTTATCGGTTGATGAGGTTCGTGACCGAGTGACCGATGCTCAACGGGTGGTTGCTGAGACTCCACAAGAGGTGCGGGACAGTTTGCAGCAATTCTACGGCATTGATCCAGCATTATTGACACAGTTTGTTCTTGATCCTGAGAACACTACGACACAGATTCAGCGTCGCGCTAACGCAGCGATTGTTGGTGGCTTCGCGCAGCGTGCGGGTCTAACGTTTGGTGCTGATGTGTCTGAGCGTATTGGTGCGTTTGTTGGTGGCGGCGACGATATTACCGGCACTGCTATTGAGCCGATGCTGACTGAGGTGTCTGATATCCAGAAGGCTACCCGCCGACTGGCAGACATTGACAAGACTACGCTGACGGAGGAAGAGACTGCGTTGTCTCGCTTGGATCTTGACCAAGGTGCACGCGAGAAGGTTCGCACATTGCAGTCCCGTGAACGTGCACGCTTCAGCGGCAAATCTGGTATCCGGTCGTCTGCACTTAGGCGGCCTCGCTCTATATAACTGAATACGGGCATGACAGGTGAGAAAGAACTGTAATTCGCAGTGGTAATTCCTGTGTTGGCTCTTTAACCCCCGTTCGATTCGGGGCATGTCCACTCCCAGCCAGACCTACCGGCCCTGGCGGTGCAAAAGCCCGGTAGTTACAGCCATCATCTTCTTCCCCGGTTGATGATGTGGGTAACGATTCACCTATATGAATAGTAAGGGAGTTACATATGTCCGAATTTGAGTGGGACGACGACGATCTAGACACCAACGATGGTAACGCGATGAAAGAACTTCGTAAGGCTTACAAGAAATTGCAGGCTGAGAAGAAGGATCTTGCGGAGCAGTTGGACAGCATGCAATCGTCTATTCGTGAACGCTCGGTAAAGGACGTTATTGCATCTAAAGGATTGCCGGAAAAAGTTGCGGCTCTTATCCCTCAGGATGCAACCACTTCGGAAGAGGTGGAAAACTGGTTGTCTGAGTACGGAGAAGTCTTTGGCATTCAGCAGACCAGTGAGGCTACTAGCGAGCCTAAGGCTGACGTTTCACCAGAAATGCAGTCGTTGTCCCGTATTGCTGAAACACAGTCATCGGGAGAACCTTTTACAAATGACCCAGATCAAATCGCAGGTTTGATCGCTGGCGCTGACAGTGCAGAAGCCTTGAACAGGTTGCTGTTTGGCAGTGCTGATGGGCCAGTGGCTTCATAGCCTCAAAAGTAACTATAAATACTATTCACTGAAGGAGGTGAATCAAAATGGCAGATGCATATACTGGAACTAGTGCAATGGGTAACCTTGTCCAGGCCGCTTATGATCGGTACGTTGAGTTCGCTCTTCGTTCACAACCGCAATTTCGCGCTCTGGCTGACAAGCGCCCAGTGCAGCAGGCCATGCCCGGTTCGTCTGTAGTGTTCTCGCTTTACCAGGACATGTCTCAGGCGACTTCGGCTTTGACGGAAACTACTGACCCCGACGCGGTTGCAATTGGCAACGCGACGCAGGTTACGGTTACCCTGGCTGAGTACGGCAACACCGTGCTGAACACCCGCAAGTTGGGTGAGTTCGCGTTCAGCGACGTTGATCCGGCTATCGCCAACATCGTTGGCTACAATATGCTGGACAGCATTGACAAGTTGGTTGTTACCGTTCTTGACGGTGGCACGAACGTGTTGTTCGGAACGGGCGGTTCGTCTGACCCGACTAGCACCGCATCGGTTGCTGCGGAGGACGTTATTGCTGGTGCTGACATTCGCAAGGCTGTTAGCAAGTTGCGTGCAGGCAAGGCTCTCCCCAAGGACAGCAGCCTCTACGCCGCTTACATGCACCCGCTGGTAGCGCACGATCTTCGTGCGGAGACTGGCGCGTTGGCGTTTGAGGATATCCGTAAGTACACGGAGCCTAACGTTGGCAACGTTCTCAACGCTGTTACCGGCGTGTACGGTGGCGCTTACGTTGTGGAAACACCGCGTGCGCTTTCCGCAACGGACGGTGCTTCTAGCGAGACAGTCTACCGCACCACGGTGTGTGGACAGCAGGCTCTCGCAGAGGCTACCGCTGTTGAGCCGGGTGTCGTTATCGGTCCCGTCGTGGACAAGTTGATGCGTTTCCGGCCTGTTGGCTGGTACTCGCTCCAAGGCTGGAGCATTTACCGCCAGGAGGCTCTGTACCGCATTGAGTCGTCCTCGTCAATCACCTGATACAGATTGACAATCGGGGTGGGGGTCGCATATAGCGGCGACCCCCGCCCTACCCCCAACGCGAGGAAGGAGCAAGGTGGCGAACATACTGACACTACCCACGGTAGACACTATTTACACTGACCATTTCTTGTTCAGCAGGTACTCTATACCTGTCGGGCAGTCGCTGCTTATTACTTCTGACGTAGGAACGTTAACACAGTTTCCATCCCAAGACGAAATTAGTGATGCTGACTTTTACTTCGGTGGTGGGCGCAGGCATGTATTGTCTAGTGCCGAGCACACGGCTGTTGTCGCCGCTGGATACAGCAGTTATGTGAGTGTTGAATGAGTTGCAGAGAAGGTTGCAAAGCCAAGGATTGCTCATCGTATGCAGAGTGTTTGAGGAATGCAAACCCAACCGTAAGTTCAATAACAAATAGTTCCCTAAAGGGAATGTATGAGAAAACTAAAAAGGATTTGAACGCTTTTAATGAGGCGCGTAAGCATGGCATTACTCCCGGTGGCACCACTAAGGAGAAAGTGGATCAGGCTAAGGCTGCCACAAAAATGTTAGGTCGCCCGTACAACGCATCGCAAGACCCGCCAGCGAACATGATTGTTAATAAGCAGGCGGCTAAGTTCGTGAACAAGACTACGACGGAGGTTTAGGTGGCGACATTTGGTGAAATCACCGACTCCACGACACTTTACTTGCACGGGTTCACTGCCGTTCAGGATCAAGCCACTCACCTAACTCAGTCGGCTGCTGCGGCAGACACAACCTTGAAGATCGCTGACACATCGGCAATGTCTCGTGGCATTGTAGAGATTGATGAAGAACTGGTAATGGTTGACTCGGTGGATACTGTGTCCCTCAACATGGTTGTGCCACCTTACGGGCGAGGCTTCAGGGGCAC
>Ga0181402_1000754_pt1 | contig 11939 bp, 19 predicted proteins | sample 25SPOviralmetaG_FD_130131 | JGI IMG/M metagenome (GOLD analysis project Ga0181402, IMG submission 130131) | Marine viral communities from the oligotrophic San Pedro Time Series (SPOT) site, San Pedro Channel, CA, USA - 25 SPOT_SRF_2011-08-17 | ecosystem: Environmental > Aquatic > Marine > Strait...
ATGGATATGAGTGATACATTTTTTAGTAAAATAAAAGATGATGTGCTAAAAGCTAAAAGAAAAAATCAACATGAAAGAAACTGGCCAGTATTGCAACAACTAGCTAAAATGGCTGGATATGGTGTTACTAAAAAAGGTCAAAATAAAGATAAATCATTTAGGTATGATTTAAAAAAGAAATAATGGAATCGTTTAAAACATTCATATCAGAAAAAGGTCCAGGACTTTGGGCTAACATCAGAGCAAAAAAGGCTCGTGGTGAAAAGATGAGAAAGAAAGGTGAAAAAGGTGCTCCTACTGCTGCTGCTATGAAGTCAGCTCAAGAAGGCGAAGGTAAGTACAAAGGCGAAACTTGGGAAGATGGTTATAAGCGCAGAGTTGTAAAAACCACTGATGCTGAACATAAAGAACAAGGTTACGATTGGAGAATAAAGGGTAAAGAAAGAGATGGAATCTCAATAAAACTTTACAAAAGTAAACCAGATTTTGCTGAATATAAAAAGCAAATGAAAAGAGTAGCGGGGCATGAATTCGGTGGATAATAAAACTAAAAATAATATTGTAGCTTCATTTAATAAAAAATGGAAATACAGAAAAGACAAAGAACAATATGGTATGGCAGATGCTTGGAAGATTATATATTCCGAAGATGCTGAAGGTAAATATGTAGGTGATTGTGAAGACTATGCTCTTTCAATTCTTTACAGACTTTGTGGTGAAAGCCATTTAAAAATGTGGTGGATGTTAATCACTCATCAAGCTGGTATTTGTTGTGTTGGCCCAAGTAAATGGAAAATATCACACGCTGTACTAAGATACAAAGGAGAATGGGTAGATAACTGGACTAAGAAGTTTGGTCCTAAATCTGCTATAGAAAAGAATCATACATTCCATATATTTTATGGGTATGGATGGGCATACTTTACTGCTTTAAAGATGATTATATCTAAAGTAGTAAGAACTATTAAAGGAAAATAAAAATGAAAAAATTTAATGAAGTAAGAGAAGCTAAACCGCCAAAGATTAAAGGTCTATCGATATACGGTTCTGAAATTTCTGGTTTAAGACGTTCTAATGGAAGTCAAATAGGTACATATACCGCTAAAGCTGTAATACTTAAAGGCAAGTTAGCATTTAAGGTTACTGATTCCAATGGTGGATTTGAAACACTTGACCTTAAAAAATTCGCAAAGATGTACGGTTAATATATGAAAACATTTTCTGAAATTAGAAACTTTGGTTTATATGAAGGTAAGAATGTTCCCTTAGAACAACCTATGCTTGAGGCAGCAGAACCTGAATTAAATAAACCAAAAAGATCTGGTGGTCCAACAAAATATGTTGTATACGTAAAAGATCCTAAGACTGGTAATGTAAAAAAGATAAATTTTGGAGATAAAAAAGGTGGGCTAAGCTCTAAAATTAATGATAGAGAAGCAGCTAGAAGTTTTTCAGCAAGACACAATTGTGAAACTAAAACTGATAAAACAAAAGCTGGATACTGGGCATGTAGGTTACCCAAGTATGCAAAAGATTTAGGATTAAGTGGTGGTGGTAGTTATTTCTGGTAAGCCGTATACGGAAACCGATAATATAAGAATGTTTGATCATTATGCTCCTGATGAAGAATTCGTCTGGCATAGAGATAAGGAAGATAGAGTAATAGAAGTATTGGAAGGAGAGGCATGGCAATTACAATATAACGGGTGCTTGCCAATATTACTAGAAGAATGTAAAACATATTATATTCCAAAAATGATGTACCATAGACTAATAAAAGGATATAATAAATTAAAGGTAAAAATAAATGTTGAGCTTTAAAAAACAACTCATGACAGAAGCTGCAAAGAATACTCATATGACACATATTGAGGATCTTGTTCTTGACGGTGGAGTTAAGGGAGCCCGCCAGGCTATCCTAGCATTACGAGCACTTAGGGATATGCTTTCCGGTAACGCAAAGGTACCAGTAGACGTTACGGTCAAGTGGGACGGGGCTCCCGCTGTATTTGCTGGATTAGATCCAAGCGATGGTAAGTTTTTTGTAGCTAAAAAAGGTATCTTTAATGCTAATCCAAAGGTATATAAATCCCATGAAGACATAAAAGCTGATACTTCTGGTGATTTAACTAGTAAATTAATTAAGGCTTTTGATAACTTAAAAGACTTGGGCATCACTGATGTTATCCAGGGCGATTTTATGTTTGATAAGTCTGATATAAAAACCGAGAATATAAATGGAATTAAACATATTACTTTCCACCCTAATACTATTGTTTATGCTGTTCCTGCAGGTACGCCGTTAGCTAAAGAAATTCAAAAAGCTGAGATAGGTATTGTATGGCATACAGGATATTCTGGTGGTACGTTTGAAACAATGAGAGCAGAGTTTGGAAAAGAAATTGTGCCTAAACTTAAAAAATCTTCGAAAGTATGGCAGGTAGATGCTACACTACCAGATATATCTGGAACTGCTACTATGACAGCAAAAGAAACTGAAGCTGTTACTAAAAAGTTATCTGAAGCTGGAAAGATCTTTAAAAAGATTGCAGCTTCAACATTAAAAGAAATTGAATCTGATAAAGAATTAAACCTATTGATCAATACATATAATAATACTAAAGTAAGAGCTAATGAAAGAATAACAAATACAACAGCTCATGTAAAAGGTATGATTGAATGGGTTAATGTTAGATATGATAAAAAAGCAGATAAGCTAACTTCAGTTAAAGGAAAGGCCGGTGTAGAAGCTAAAAGAGAAAGAGTTCTTAATTTTTTTAGTACTTCTAATCAAAAAAAATTGAAATTAGTGTTCGATTTACAAAATTTTATTGTAGATAGCAAATTAATTATTATAAATAAACTTAATAGTCTCAATAAAATAGGGACATTTGTAAAAACAAAATCCGGATTTAAGGTGACCAACCCAGAAGGTTTTGTCGCCATAGATCGTATGGAAGGTGGAGCAGTTAAACTTGTTGACAGATTAGAATTTTCTGCCAATAACTTTAGCAAAGATATAATAAAAGGTTGGGATAATCCTAACTGATTAATGGGATAACCGAGGATACATGAAAACATTTAAAGATTTTGCGCAGCAAGACGAAGCTATGACAATGGCTCAGCGTATGAAAATGAAAGCTGCCTTCAAAAAGAACAAAGCTAAAATTGCACTTGGCAAAAAGAAAGCTGCCAAGAAATTAGCATCTCCAGAAAAACTCAAAGCTCGTGCTAAAAAGAAAGCACGTGACATGATCATCAAAAAAATTCTCAAAGGTAAATCTAAAAATGATTTAGGGTTTGCAGCACGTACTGATCTTGAAAAGAAAGTAGACAAGAAAAAAGGTGCTATAAATAAAATTATGAAGAAGATTTTACCAGCCGTTAAAAAAGCAGACAAATTGAAGCTTAAGAAAAATAAAGAAAAGGCCAAGTAATATATTATGAAAGTAAATTCATTTAAAGCGTATTTGAAAGAAGACAGTGGTGAAGTAGTATTTGCCTTTGGTAGATTTAATCCACCAACAATTGGCCATGAAAAGCTCATGGATGCAGTAAAAAAGCTAGCTAGAGGTAGTCAATATAGAATCTATCCTTCGCAAAGTCAGGATCCAAAAAAGAATCCATTAGACTTTAAGCTTAAAGTTAAATTTTTAAGAAAGATGTTTCCAAAACATGCAAGAAGCATCATGGCAGATAAAGGTATAAGAACAGCATTTGACGCAATTGTTAAATTATACGACCAAGGTTATACCAAAGTAACCATGGTTGCTGGTGAAGATAGAGTAATAGAATTCGAAAAGCTTTTAAACAAATATAATGGCGTTAAAGGTAGACATGGATTTTACCAATTTGAATCAGGCGTTATGGTTAAAAGTGCTGGTGAAAGAGATCCAGATGCTGAAGGCGCTACTGGAATGTCAGCATCTAAATTAAGAGCTGCAGCAAATGATAACGATTTAAAGACATTTGCAAAAGGTATGCCTAAAGGGTTTAAAGGAGTAGAAGATCTATTCAATGCTGTAAGAGCTGGAATGGGTTTAGCTGAATCAAAGAATTTTAGAAAACATGTTCAGTTGGAAAAAGTTTCTGATAGAAGAGAAGAATATGTTGAAGGAAACCTATTTAAAGTTGGCGACGAAGTTGTTATTAAAGAAAGCGACGAAGTCGGCAATATCAAAGTCCTAGGTACTAATTATGTTATTGTACAACTAGGTGAAAATAAGAAAAGAGTATGGCTTGACGGTGTAGAAAAAATTGAAGAAGTTGAGGAAGCATATGATAAAATGACTGCTAAACAGAAAGCAGCTCATGATAAACCAAGACCTAATGCTCCAGAAAGTCAACATACTAAGAATTTTAAAAAGAAGTTTGGTGAAATGAAAAGTTTTAAACAGTCTATAGAAGAAGCTGATGCTAAAGCAGCTTTAAAGAAAAAAGCAGATAAGTCTGGAATGCCTTATGCTATATTAAAGAAAGTATTCGATAGAGGATATGCTGCATGGAAAACTAGTCATAGACCAGGCACTAATCCAACACAATGGGGATTGGCCAGAGTCAATTCATTCGCAACAAAATCAAAAGGAACATGGGGTGGAGCTGATAAAGATCTAGCCGCTAAAGTAAGAGGATAATATGCAAGAAAAATATAATCAAAAGTTTCCACCTGAACTTATTGCTAAAGCCGTAAAGCTAGCTTTGTTAATGGGTGGTAATATGACCGGAGCGGTTAATAAAATCGAAAAGATGAAGAAAGGTTTATCTAAAGATCAAAATGTAGCTAATGCGCTTAGATTAGCTAATGAATCAGCTACTACACAATCATTTAAAAAAATTGTTGCTGAATCTTGGGGTAAGAATTATGAATCACTATGTGCTGCAATGAAATTAAATCCAATTCAATCAGAAATTTTAAAAGATTATTTAGACCGTGGTCAAATTAAATCTCAATATGTAGGTAAAGCTGCTGGTGATGTAAAAGCTAGTAGAATATATGCATCTAAAAAACCATATAATGGTACTACAACAAATCGTAAAGAAGCTTTATATAACGCTATGAAGCTTAATCTTAAGCAAGAAAAAATCCTAGATAAATATATTTCTTCTGGTAAAGTTATTGGTAAATACCAAGGGTCAATGGCTGGTACTACTAAAGAAACTCAAAAATATGTTGGAATGAAAAACTTTAAAGAGCATACTTTATCTGAAGAAAATGTTGAAGAAAGATTGCAAAAAACAAAAACAATGAAAGACATAATGCGTGTTTATGGTAGAGATTTAAAAAAGGCTGAAAGAACTGGAAATTTAGATTTACCAAGCGATGTTGAAGATGCTTTAAAGAGTTGGGTATTTAAAAACGAACCTTATGTCGGAGATGATCCGGATGATTTTGATGAATGGTTGGATAACAATATAGAAGATATTGTAAAAGGTAAAATCAAAGAAGGTAAATCATAATATGTCTCGAGAAACTCAGACTGATAGATTAAACAGAATTGAAAATAAGCTAGACAAATTGTCTGAAGCTATTATATCATTAGCTCGTGCTGAAGAAAAAATTCAAAGCATGGAAAAATTTCTACATCAACAAATGGATATGATGGTAGAAGGACAAAAAAGATTAGAGGAAGTAGAAAAGCAATGTCGCAATAATGCTACTACCATTAATGTAATCAACAAATTATTCTGGATCGTCATGGCTGCTGCCGCAGCTGCGATAACTGGAATGTTAGTAATGCAATAAAGGAGGAAACCATGAAATTGCAAGATAAAGAAACCTTAAACGTTGCTGACGCAGTTAAAGACGTTCTAGAAGGTAAAGTAAAAAAAGAAGAAGCTAAATATCCCCACGATATGTTTGATCCAAAAACTGGTGAGAAAGTTGTAGCTAAAAACGAAGATGAGCATAAAGCTCTATCTAAAAAGGGTTATACTCATGAAAAGCCAGATGTAGATGAGGTTGCAGAACCTGAAGCTAAAGGCGAAAAGGAATTTAAATCTAAGCATACAGTTAAGAAAACTGGTGCTGATGAAAAAGGTCAAGTCACATCAGAAGAAGTAACTATTACTATTGACGAAGCTAAGCTTAAAGCTGGTAAAGGTAAAACTACAATTGATATCGACTATATTGGCGACAAAGATGATGCTAAAGCAGCTGAGAAAAAATTCAAGATTAAAATCAAAATGGGTAGAGGAACTGCTGACGTAACTGGTGAAAAGAAAAATATTCTTGCATGGCTATCAAGCGATAGCTATGGTATGGATTCAGATGATATCGAAGATATCTTTCCAGAGTTACTAGAAGCTGCATCAAAGAAAGAGGGTAATGCCTTTGGAAAAGCTGTAATGGCTGCAAAAGATAAAGGCGAAAAAACCTTTGTATTTGCTGGTAAAAAATATGATGTTACTAGTGAACAAGAAGTTAAGGATGATGAAGACGAAGAAGAAGTTGAAGAAGAATTGTCAGCAAAACAAAAGAAGTATCAAGCATTCTTTGCTAAAGCCCTTAAAAAGTTTGGTGTTAAATCACCTGCTGAGCTTGAAGGCGATAAGAAAAAAGAATTCTACGATTATGTAGATGCTAATTATGAAGCAGATAACGAGGCAGATTAATGAAAACATTTAAACAAATAAGAAAACAAATCTCAGAAGATGTTAGAGATATGAAGAACTATGACGATAGAAATCGTAAAGGTTTTGAAGCTCGAGCATTTATTGAAATTAAAAAAGGTAATACTTCTAACAAATTTGATGATGATTTCGGATTTACTAAAGCTGAAATGGTTCAAATGGATAAGGTTATTAGTAAAATTAAGAAAATGCATGTATCTAGTTTTGACGGTGGTTCTTCAGCCCCAGCATCTTTAGAATTTTATGGCGATAAATCTTCACTTGATAAGTTTGCAAAAGACTCAGGCGTACAAAAGATTGCTAAGAAATATAAGACTAAAGTAGAAGTTTATTTAAATAAATAATTGATACCCTTTTTGGGTTATATATAATATTATGAAGCAAAATGATAACTTTGAAAAGTTGACACGTAAAAACTTTGAGCTCTTCGCTGCTAAACACTACAATAATCCTGAGTGTATGGACATCGAAGAGTTTAAAGATGATCTAAGTCGTTTTAAATATATAAAGCGACTTTTAAGAAGATATGCAGATCATAAAGATTTGCAAGAACGTTTAATATTAAACCATCTTATAGTAATATACAATGTGTTTGGTATTGAAGCAGCAAATAAAATGATTTGGTTTAAAATCGAAAATGAGCATTACCATTTTATTAAACCATTCTTAGTATTTTTACATTACTTACCTAATTACGAAAAGGTTGAAATAGGAATGGATAAAGGTATAGTAGAGGTATTAAGAAAGCTATGAATTCAAAAAACATAGAAAATTTACAAAATATAGAAGAAGGTATTCTCTCTAGAGTAGGGGATATAGCCTATGCCTTAAGGTTTTTAAAATTATTAGTTACTCCTTGGGAAAAAATGAATGCATTTAAATATGGACTTATTGATAACAAAGGTAAAAAACTAAAAAAGCCTGAACTTCCAATAGAAAAATCAGTATATACAATCTTTCATAGATTAGTCTTTAATATTAAAAGATTACTTAATGCTGCTGGAAGTGGAGTAGCTGGTAAAATTGCCACTTATGCTTCAGCATTATTTTTAATTAAAGATCATACCGGTATGTCAGAGGATGAAATTAAACATGTCCTCGATCAAATGGACGAAACAGATTGGGATCAGTTACCTGTGAATGAATCCAAATGGTTTCAGAATGAAGACAATCAGCTAAACCCTGGAGAATATACACTAACCAGAGACATTGCATCTCCAATTACAGGTGAGTATATTGGATTTGCTAAATCAAAAGTGGTTGTTGAAGATGTAACTGAACCCTATGATACTTTTCTTAATTGTTCTGTTTATAAAGTTAAGCATAAACTAACTAAACAAGAATTATTTATCACAAACCACGACATTACAAGGTAATAATTTATATATAATAATATGAACTTAAAAACGTTTAAAATGTGGGAAATGGCTGCTAACTCTGTAGGTGGAGGAGGTGTTTCTATGCCTGCCGATGTTCAACATGACAGGAAGAAAAAGAAAGCCAAGATGATGAAAAGAAATGAGGTAACCAAAAAGGATAATGCTAAGTAAAGTACTAATTGGTGTATTAATATCTATGGGACTAAGTGGTTTCATATATTATAATTTTTCAGTTGTTCCAATGAAAAACAAACTAGAAGAACAGGCCAAAGTTATATTAGCTCAAGATTTAAGAGATCAAGAACAAAAAGCTACTATTGAAGCAATTCAAGGTAATCTTCAAAAGACTACTCAAGCATTGGGTGGTTTACAAATAAAAAATCAACAGTATGAAACTGAAATGTCTGAATATTTAGATATATTTAGACGTCATAATCTTGCTAAGCTAGCATCCGCTAAACCAGGTATGATAGAGCTTAGAGCCAATAATAAAACTAAGGAGGCATTTGATGCGATTGAAGCAGATAGTCAGCGTATTAGCTCTCTTAACGATTAGTGGTTGTAGTCTATTACAACAGGCTCCAAGAGAAGTTGAAATTGTAACAAAACCGGTTAAAATCGATATTGTTCAACCAACATTACCAAGATCAATAGATTTAAAAGAACCCAAATGGTATGTAGTATCTGATGCGAAGATAATTGAGAATTGTCTAAAGAATCCAGAGACTAAAAAACCTGATTGTAAATTAGGTAGAGAAGATCTATACCCAGAAGGACATACATATCTCGATAAATTTATCGAAGATATTAAAAAGAAGCATGGTGGAGATATTGTATTCTACGCTATGACAGTTGCCGATTATGAGCTTATGTCTTATAATACGCAAGAAATTAAAAGATATATTAATCAGCTCGGTGAGGTGATAGTTTACTATAGGAATGTAACGATAAATGATGAAGATGCTGGAGCAGTTGAAATTAAAGTGGAGAAACAAGATGGCGACAAGAATTAAAGATCAAGAGAATAAATGGGGGAGAGCAGTAGTAGCCGCAAAACTATCTGCAATAGCATATAAGTCTGAAAAGGCAGCAATTGCTGATTGTAAAAAGCTTGGGTTTCCATGGGCAAAATTAGTTTCTAGAGATGGTGCTGAAGTACTTATTGCTAAAGATCGTAATGATCTTTGGTTTGCATTTAGAGGCACTGAACCTTCTAAATTAAATGATGTAATGGCTGACCTTAATGTAATTAAAGGCGCAGCACTGGCTGGTGGAAAAGTTCATAGTGGATTTCAAAAAGAAGTAAACGACTTATGGATGGATGTATTAGCAGAAATAGAACATAACAACCAATTGAAGGTTAAAAAAGATGTATATTTTACTGGGCATAGTCTGGGTGCTGCTATGGCTACTATTAGTGCCACACGTCATGAACCTCTTGAACTCTTCACTTTTGGATCACCAAGAGTCGGAGGACCAAAATTTATCAAAAACATTAAATGTAAACACTACAGATTTATGAACAATAATGATATCGTATGTAGAATTCCTCCAGCATGGTTAGGATTTAGACACCATGGAGAAATGATTTACTTTAATGCAGATGGTATAAGACAACCTAAACCAACATGGAAAGACTTACTTAAAGGTGTTTTAAATTCTTGGAAGAGATGGAAATTCTTTGATGGTATTGTTGACCATGGAATGCCAAACTATGTAAAAGCTTTGAATAAACTTAAAAAGGCAAAGTAATGTATTTTCTCTTAATACTATCACTGAAGTCTATTTTAAGTTCAGTTATTGGTTCATCTTTCTACAATTGGTTCCAAGGTACCAAAATGGGTATATGGTTTCAAAAGCAAGTAGATAAATTTATGCAGCACTTTGCTGAAAAATATGATTTAGAGTTAGCTAAAAAAGACTCTAAATTTAGAAAACAATATCCTCTCCAAGCTGAAAGATTAGATAAATTAGAACAAAATTCTCATCCTTGTAAAGAGTTACACGAATTTGATGCATATCCAGACTTGATAGATAGAATAGAGAAACTAGAAAAAAAGAATAAATAACCTTTACATTTGACACGAATTGTGTTATAATATATACTATTAACAGATTATGAACGGAATAAACACATCAATGATACACGTCACTAAAAGAGATGGTACAGTACAAACATTTGACTTAGAAAAGATTCACAAAGTATTAGAGTGGGCAACTCAAGATATATCAAATGTATCTCAATCAGAAATAGAATTAAGATCAAATATTCAGTTATACGATAAAATTCCAGCTTATGATATTCATGAGTTGTTAATTAAATCTGCATCTGAACTTATATCAGATCATACACCAAACTATCAATTTGTAGCAGCTAGACTTATTTCTTATAAGTTGCGTAAAGAAGTATATGGCCAATTTGATCCATTACCTCTTCTAGATGTTGTTAAAAAGAATATTGATTTAGGTGTTTATGATTCAGCAATTCTTTCCTATTATACAGATAAAGAATTACAAGAACTAGATAGTTACATTAAGCATGCAAGAGATGATACTTTTACTTATGCTGGTATGGAACAATTTAGAGGTAAGTACTTAGTACAAGACCGAAGAACTAAACAGTGTTATGAGACTCCACAAATATTGTATATGATGGTTGCTGCAACATTGTTTGCAAAAGAAACTAAAAATAGAATAGCATGGGTAAAACATTATTATGACGCGATTAGTCAATTTTATATCTCGCTTCCTACGCCAATTATGGCAGGAGTTAGAACGCCTACTCGCCAATTTTCATCTTGTGTACTTATTGAGTCCGGAGACAGTTTGGATTCCATTAATGCTACTAGTACTAGCATTGTTAAGTATATAAGTAAAAAGGCAGGTATAGGCATTGGAGCCGGTTCAATCAGAGCAGCAGGCGCAAGAGTTGGTGATGGATCAGTAGTTCATACTGGACTAATTCCATTTCTTAAATATTTTCAATCAGCAGTAAAATCCTGTTCTCAAGGTGGAGTAAGGGGTGGAGCAGCTACTGTATATCTACCGGTATGGCACTATGAATTTGAAGATCTAGTAGTACTTAAAAATAATAAAGGTACTGAAGAGAATAGAGTTCGCCATATGGATTATGCATTTCAATTTAACAAATTAATGTATGAACGTTTAATCAGCGGCGGAGATATTACTTTATTTGATCCTAATGATGTTCCAGGATTATATGAAGCATTCTTTGCTGATCAAGATAAATTTAAAGAATTATACGAGAAGTATGAAAGAGCCTATAGTATAAGAAAGAAAACCTTACCGGCTCTTGAAGTTTTCCAATCAATCCTTACAGAGAGAAAGGATACTGGAAGGATCTATATTATGAATGTTGATCACGCTAATGACCATGGAGCATTTGATACAAAGAAAGCTCCTATTCGTATGAGTAATCTATGTTGTGAAATTGATCTTCCGACTAAACCATTAGAATCATATGATGATGAGAATGGTGAAATATCCTTGTGTACTTTATCTGCAATCAATTGGGGTCTTATTGACGACACAAAAGATTTTGAAAAGTATTGTACACTATCTGTAAGAGCATTGGATAACCTATTGGATTATCAAGAATATCCAATTAAAGCTGCAGAAAATGCTACAATGAATCGTAGACCTTTAGGTGTAGGTATTATCAATCTAGCATATTTTCTAGCTAAACGTGGATTAAAATATAATGAAGAAGCTTTTGATCTTATTGATGAGTATGCTGAAGCATGGTCTTATTATTTAATTAAGGCTTCAATGGAAATAGCTGAAGAAAAAGGTGCATGTTTACTCTCAGATGACACAAAATATGCATCTGGAAAACTGCCAAATGATACATATAAAGGTGCAGTAGATAATTTAGTGAAGCGTAAATCTACACTACCATGGGACTCGCTG
>Ga0181402_1000755_pt1 | contig 11929 bp, 13 predicted proteins | sample 25SPOviralmetaG_FD_130131 | JGI IMG/M metagenome (GOLD analysis project Ga0181402, IMG submission 130131) | Marine viral communities from the oligotrophic San Pedro Time Series (SPOT) site, San Pedro Channel, CA, USA - 25 SPOT_SRF_2011-08-17 | ecosystem: Environmental > Aquatic > Marine > Strait...
ATTCGCTTACACATTTGGCACCGTCTTCCTTACCGTCCACAATGTCTCCCACACTAATTAAATGTAGATCGTTCTTATGTGCAAAGTCTATTGCTCTCTTTAACGGAACAAAATCTGCATGTACGTCGCCTATAATTAAGTGTGTCATAATCCTACCTATATGTTATATTATAGCAGAAATGCTTAAGATGTCAATATACTATATAACTATCGTATTTATGAAAAAAGATAAATACATATTGTAAAACGTCATATCTAGGGAGATATACATGGCAAATGTAAAAAATTATGGTCTTATTGGTGTAGGTACAGAGATTCAATTTGGTGTTCAGGGTCCTAAATTAAAAGGAAATGCTGACACAGATACTTTCCAAGTAGTAACTGAAGGTGGTTCAACACTAACAACTATGGAAGGTGCTAATGGTACTTCTGCTGGTCACTTTGTAACAAAGGCACAATTAGATGAGAATAGTGCATCAAGTGGTGCTGATCTTACTTTAGGTGCGTCAACAGATAGCAGTTATACTGATGGAGCATTACAAACAATAACCAGTTCAACTAAAGTTGCAGACGGTATTGACTTTTTAAATGAAGCATTAGAGAATGTCAGAAATGATACATTTGTTAAAAGTGTAAGTTTTACAAGTAATAATTTATCAGGAGGTAATCCTCTTTCAGTAACACTTACAACAACAGTTGTAGGTAATGCAAATAGATATACAATTGATTGGGGTGATGGTAGTTCAACAACAGCAACTTCAGATAGTACTCCAAGTCATACATATACTGATAACACAAACTCCCCTTATGATGTAACAGTAACAGCATTTAACAATAACGGTAGTGGAGAAGGAAGTACTGCTTCTAGTACTAGATCAAGTTACATTACTTTATACACAGCAACACCAGTTGCTGACTTTGAGCTTTATACATTAAGTTCAGGTGGAAGTGCATTAACAGGCAACAGTAGAGAAATAGATGCTGGTGAAACAATTTATTTAAAAAATACAACAACAAATTCAAGTTCAGCAACTTGTACATATGAAATTAATTGGGGCGACGGAAGTGCTAATACTTCAGTAAGTTCTGGTGGTACAGGTGATGTTGGACAAGCAAGAGCAAGTCATACATATTCTGCAGATAGTGGTAGTTCAACAAGAACAATTACAATGCAACAGACTGCTCATAGTACTGCTGACCCAAGTGAGTTAGGTAGTACAACAACAGATATATTAAAAGTTTATAACCCAAGTATTGCGGCACCAAGTGGATTAAGTACTAAAACATTATCGTTTGGTGAGAGTAGCACAGGTTCAAGTCCATACTTAGCACATGGATATACTGATAACAGTACAGAAGATAGTGTAAATGTTGGCTCTAGTGTAACTAGGATAACAGCCAGTAGTGCAGGTTCAAATACAGACTCATCAATATTAAGTAGTTTTGCCTACAATGCCAGTGCTGGTGATGTAGTTGCATACGTTGATGGTGTTGCCGCAGGTAGCATTACCTTAACTGGTGGAGATGATTCCGGTACAAATGGCAACCTGGTAATTACACAGGAAAGTGATTATAATACATTAAGTACAGCAGGTAGTTCAACATCATTTAGTGCAAGTTTATACTCGCCAGGCTTATATAAAGGATTTAAGGCAAGAGTAAGAGCAACTACAAGTGCATTAAGTACAGGTTCACATAGTTTTAAATTAGGACATAGCACAACAGGTAACACTAATGTTATTAGTTTTGTTAAAGATGATTTAACAAGTACACCTACAGTAGATATGAGTAGTGCAAGTTTATCCCAGGCAAGTGCAGGCACATTGGCATACGATGCCGGTGTTCCATATTACACTAATAATGCAACACTAACATTATCAGGTGTTAAAGTAACTAATTGGATAGGACAATGTTATAGAAACGACAGTACACCTTTTGATGTCACAAACGGCACAAACTTTGAAAGTACTTCAGGTTCAACAGTTAGTTTCCAAGGATTTAGTTATGCTCAGATAGATGGTGATACTACTATGTTAGATAGTGGCACACCTAAAGTAAACATAGGTACAGGTGGTGCATATAATTTAGGAGATGTTACTGTTAATGTCAATGCTGGTGGTACTGGTGTTGAGCAGATAAAGGCAAAATTAGACAATGTTAATGGTACTGGTTCGTATGCAGAATACACAGGCATTAAAGTACAGGCAAAAAATAGTAGTTCAGGAATAGGTGAAACTATTGCTGTTAGTGATAGTTTAGGTGCTACATATGATGACGATGGTAAAAGAATTACAGGGTTTGGGTCTGCAGGAGACAATCCAAGTTTTAGTAGCTCAACAAATTACTATACAGGAAGTGTATGGAGTGGTGCTGTAACTGTAGCAGGTACACAAGAAGCAATTACACGTTGGGGTACACTAAAACATTTTACAACAGATTTAAGTTCAGGTTATTTACCAGCAGGTCCAGACTTGAATACAAGCAGAAGTGGTGCTCAGTACTACACATTTGCATTTAGAAGAACGGCAATGGCTAACTTTACTGTAAGACTTTCAGGCACAGTAAGTGGCTTCTTTGTTGCCGCACCAGGAACAGACATTGATGATGCAAGTTCAATTAATGGTTGGTTAGATGCCGGCATTACATACAATGGTGCAGGTACTCCAGGTGGTGATACAGGCAATGGCGGTAATGGTTCAAATGGTTGTGCATTTACTTCTGGAGACAGAATTATAGACGGAACTAGTTATAGTAACAATACTTTCGAACTTACACTAGGAGATCAGAACGGTACCAATGCATTTGGTAACCAAATATTAATTAGAGTAAAACTAGAGTCAGGTGACTCAGTAACAGCATTGAGTATAGAATAGGAATAAAAAATGGCAATATCAGATAGTCAAAAGGTAGATTTACTTTGGAAAAAGGTCGGCTTCGGTAAAATGAAGACCGATTCAAATGCTAATAAAAAGGCACCTAACGAAGCAATAAGTTCAGACTTTATTATTAAAGCCAATCAGATATGGACTAATGCTTCTTTAATTCCTTCTACAATCCCTAATACAAGCTCTTCTCCTGTAACTATATATACAGACGCAACATCAAATACTGTAGAAACTACAGAAGATGGAACAGCATCGGACAACAGAACATGGAAAACAGGACTTACTAATTGGATACCACCCTCATTTGGTGCAACGTATCAGGTTAAAGTTTATGCAACCACAACAGGTTCAGGAACTCCACAAAGTGCAAGTCAGTTATTTGAAACAGGTTCAGGTAACGATGACCAATGGTACTTTGACTACTCATCAGGTGTACTACATTTTATAGGAACTAACTTACCATCTGCTATCTCAACAAGTGGTAGTAATGTAATATATGTTAGTGGTGCTAGATATACTGGTACAACAGGTGTTGGAGACTCTAGTGCAAGTCAAACTTTTATTAAATCTAACCTAGCCGCAGTATATTCAGATAGCGATATTGCTACAGGAGATATTATTAAAGTAACTACTGATGCAGACGGAGAGTATGCAGTATACTTGGCAGACCAAGCCAACCCAACACAATTAAGTCACTTAACATTAATTAGTACAAAAGACGGTGCTGAAACAGACTCTAATACACTAAGAGCAAACGTTACTTACAATGGTGGAAACGTGACTTTAGGTGATGTTAGTACTACATCAAGACCACAAGAAGTAGTTGTAGACGTTACTACAGCATTTGACGGTAGTTCAACTATTAATATTGGTGACGATGGTGATAACGACAGACTAATGAGCGATTCATATATAGATTTAAGTACTGTAGGAACATATACTGTTACTCCTAAATTTGTATATATGGACACAATAGATGCAAATAATACTATTAAGGCTTATGTTGTTGCTGGTACTAGTTCGCAAGGTGCGGCTAGTATAATGATTAGTTATTCCTAAACTGTTCTAATATAAGTTCGCTTATAATTCCTATATCATCTCGTTCGAGATCGTATAAGTCACTCATATTATCTACGGCACTCTTTATACTTACTAAAGCATCTGACTTTGCTTCCTGAATATGTTTAAATACAAACCCTCCCTCTCTAAACTCTGGCTCAGTAAGTATTTCTTTTGCTAATTTATTATAATCTTTCATTGTGTATATGTAAATCCGTGATTCGTTTTTAACATCTCATAAAACAATGGTTCACCTTTAGCCATATTTTCCTGCCAATCCCCATCTGCATCTGAACTAGCATCGTCTGAAATGTATTTGTAGCAATGAAAGTCTTTGCCCATACTTGCACATACTTTTGCAAGGGCATAAGCCTCCATGTCTACTATGTTAAATTTATTGTCGTCTACTAAATGTTGGAATACATCAAGTATACTGATGTCTGTAACGAATTGGTCTTGTGTTCTACAAATAAATCCATCGTCTCCAAAACTTAATACACTTGCTATTGCTTCGTCGTCTCCAAATGTTATTCCAGGACCTCCTACTAATTCGCCACAGTTCATATCTCCTTGTAAAAATGTAGTACATTTATATAGATTACCCATCTCTACTTTATATGCTCCTCCGCCTGTTCCATAATTTATAACAGTTTTAACTTCAGGATGGTTTGTAAGATACCTTGTTAAACTATATGTTGCATTTACTTTGCCTACTCCTGTAAACAAACAATCTTCTGGTAGGCTCTCAGGCAGTTCTCCTGGTAATGCTACAACTACTAAATGTTCACCATTTGGTGATTTAAGATGTGGAAAAAGTTTTCCTTGTTTCATATTTTATACTCTAATATTTTTTCAATGTGTTTAATGTCTGAATGTTCTCTTACACTACAGAGTTCGTTTGCAAAATGTAACTCTATATTATTATCTATTGCAGATTTAAGTATTTCCTTTCTGCGTGATGCATTATCAGGTAACGAATAAATGCTACACAATACTATTGCATCAACATTATAACTAGTAATAAACTGCTCTAATGCTGGGTACCAATCTAAAAATTCATTTTCAAATTGATAATCGTTTATCTTTATATTGTTATTCCTACAGTATTCGTTTATAGTTGCTCTTTGCATTGGCAACGGAATACCACCACTCCAGGAATTGTTCCAACCTGCATAACTTATATATTCCTTTTCAGGATCTATAGTCCTAGTATCTGGTTTTTCTCCTATAAATCTAAAGTATCCTCCTGGTAATTTCCTGTGATACTCACCCCCTTTAGGAAGTATCCTGCCGTCCATACTCCATCTAGATATATCAGTTTCGTTATTTACGTTGCCATGTATATGATGCTGTTGAAATAAATGTGCTTGTCCTGGTTGTAACTCTACAGGAAAAGATTTCTTTACTGATTCTTGTTGTAATTTATCAAAACTCCATTCGTTTTTATAACAGTCATTCGTTATTTTATCAGAGTCTTCGCATGACAGTATCTGCATTGAGTTAGTACCATAACATTTAGTTATAGGAGTCCAAACTGTAAGTATTCCTAATCCATTTCCTGTCCATTCGTCTTTATGGAATTGCAAAAGCCTTCCTGCTTTTGCTTGATCTGGTATGACAATTCTTACTGTAAAGAATCGTTGTATCATATATTCGTTTTCTTCTATAAGTCCTGGTACGATAGACTCATAATAATTATCAACACGTTTTATAAATTCAGCACTACCAGTTGCTTTTTGTAAATGCTTTCCTAGTTGTACTATTTGATTAGGCTTTAATGTTTTATGTACAGTTTCTAAAGACTCTATACTAAAATACCTTTCTCTTGCAACTTCTAACCAGTACTCTGGCCAGTCGTGTGTTTGCAAATCGTAATTTGCAGTTTGGTTTTCCCATTGAGATCTTTTTTCGTTTATACTCATTTGTACTATTTATAGACTATAAATATCATTATGAAGATAGAACGGCTAACATTTGAGCAAATATTTGATGTATGGAATGATAAGTTATGGCCTGATAGACAAAGTCCTATAGAAACTCATAGTGCAATGACATGGCCTTTTGAGGGGAGCCCTCAACCAATAGATATGAATATTTTTACTTACACACCTACATTTTGGGGAATGTTTATAGATAATAAATTAATTGGTGTAAACTCAGGGCATAAAACTTCTGACACACAATATCGTAGTAGAGGTATTTGGGTTGACCCTGAATATAGAGGTAATGGATTAGCTCAATATCTATTTACTATTACAGAACATAGAGCAATACTAGAAAAATGTAATATGATTTGGAGTATTCCAAGAAAAACCGCCCTTAGTTCCTATACCAATTATGGTTTCGATACTGTAGGCGATTTTATAAAAACTGAAACTTCAGAAGCAAATATCTATGTCAAAAAGATAATTTAACTATCTTGCTCATTTAAATATTCTAACATTGTATAAACGTCAGATACCTCAAATGGGTCTCCATCTGCGTTATCACATAATCCTGGTTCAACAAACATCATTTCTACAATACCATTATTAATAATCATACTGTATCTCCAACTTCTCATACCGAAGCCAATGTTTCCTTTATCTACTAAGAATCCTAAACGTCTACTAAACTCTCCTGTTCCGTCTGGTACAGGTTTTACTTTAGATACTTCTTGTGCTGACATCCAACTGTTCATAACAAAAGTATCGTTTACACTTAAACAATATACTTCGTCAATACCAAACTCTTTAAGTTTGTCATATTCCATTTCATATCCAGGTAGGTGAGTACTTGAACATGTTGGTGTAAATGCACCTGGTAAAGCGAACAGTACAACTCTTTTATCAGCAAACATCTCTGTAGATGTTAAATCATACCATTCAAAACCTGGTGCTTCATCTATTTCACGTCTTGTTTTAAACGTAACATTAGGAACTGTGATATCAAATGACATTAATTGTCTCCTTTATTTAGGTAAGTTCTTTTGTTCTTCTTTTAATTCTGCAATACGTGGATTAATTCCCCACTGGTTGCTTTTTGTTTTAGCAGGCATTAGTGTCCAATATATAACTGGAACTATTCCAATAATTGTTAGACCCCATAGTTGATTCCAACCACTTCTGCCTCTGTCTTGTAAACGTCTGGCTGTTACGGCAATAGTTTGTACTATAATTAGTAATTGTGCTATCGTCGATACAGGACCGATTAACTTGCCATCTAGATTGTCAATGCCCATAACGGCTATATCAGCCATTCCTGTAACAAACCCAATTAAGGCACAACCTAGTGCAAACCACCAGTATTCACTTCTACTTGCTCTAGTTTTAAAGTCAAATTTCTTATCCCATAAGACTGTTTTCATCGCTGTTCTTAAATTCATATATTCCTTGTTATATTAAAAACTATATTTATTAGTATTTAAAGTATACCCATCTGATATTTGGCTTCATCAGACACGTGAGTATCAGGATTCCAGGGAGGATCAAATGTTAAATTTAGTTTTATTAAGTTTACACCTTCTGTACTGCGTACTGCAAACTCTGATTCCATCATAATCATATCCCCAAAAGGACAATTAGGTGCTGTTAGTGTCATTAAAACTTGGACATCGTTTTCTTCATTTACAGCAATATCATAAATTAATCCTAAATCGACTATGTTGATGCCGATCTCAGGATCAATTACTCTACGCAAATTACTGCGTACTTTGTCCTTTAAGTCAATTTCTTTATTGCTTTGCATAATGAATCTGATAGTTTTTGTATATCTTGTTTTGTATTGTAAATGCCAGGACTTATTCTAACAACACCTTTGCCACCACTAACTTTATTTACAATAGGATGGGCACACAATTTACCTACTCTTAATGCAATATTGTCTAGTCCTACTAAGGCACTTAAATCACTAGGATGATATCCATCGCAGGTAAAACTATATACATACCTGCCGTTTTGCCTATAACTAGGATAAATTAAATTTAAGCCTTTAATGTTAAATATTTCTGCATCGCTCATTGCAAAGTCAATAGCAGTAAAATGGTCCTTCATTTTATCATATCCAACCCAGTTAATATATTCTGCGGCAACACCAAGTCCATGTATTCCTGCAACATTGGGTGTACCTACTTCATGTTTGGTAGGACCGTCATAAAAGTCTACATTACCATTAAAGTCATAATGTGATATAGCACCGCCACCTAACCTGGTTGCTTTGTATCTTTCATAAGGCAATCTGCTATACATAAATCCTATGCCTGTTGGTCCATACATTTTATGCCCACTAAAAACAGCATGGTCAACAGTATATCTATCAAATTCATGAGTACCAATTGTTTGGCATCCATCAATTATAACTCTAATTCCTTTATCATGTGCGGCTTTAGTAAGTTTTTTATAGTCTGTGCCTATGCCTGTAACATTACTATGACTATGTATAGATAATACACTTGAAGGATACTGATCAAATAATTTACATGCTTCGTTTGTATCTATAGACCCTCTTTCGGTAATAGGTAACACTACTAGTCTACCGTTGTCAACAGTTCTGCCTTGTGCTATCCATGGTAGTATATTTGCAGTATGCTCTGCCTCTGTTACTATGACTGTAGGAGCATCTTTGTACCACTCTGCTATAATGTTTAATCCTTCAGTTGCACCTGCTGTAAACATTATTTGTTCTGGACTCGCCTTAATTAAATTCGCTACAGATTGTCTTGCTTCTTCTATTTGTGCAGATGCCTCTTGGCTTATTCTAAAATCACCTCTGTTTACATTACATCTTTTATGCTCATAGTATTGATTCATTGTGTCTAAAACTCTCTGATGAGTTTGAGTACTAGCCGCACTATCCAAATATACCAAACTTGGGTCGTTATGTAATGTTGGAAATTCTTGTTTTAGTTGTTCAAGAAGCATTGTTTTAAAGTTTCCTCGGCTATATTCGTTTCTATACCTCTGCTTTCTAAGAAGTATAATTGTTGTTTATCTATGTTGCTTACTGTACAGCCATGTGAACATGCAATCTCTTTTGTATTAATATCTAATTGAGGCTCAGTTATTGCTGTAGCAGTATTACTAATAAGTAAATTCTTATTTATTAATTGTGCGTCAGTTCCTATTGCTTCTTGATCAACTACTATAGAACCTAAAAAACTACTATGAGATGTATCGTCTACAATGCTTTTTACATCTATTCTGCTTGTACTATTTGAACCTATATGGTGTACTTCCACCAAAGTATTGTTAATGTAATCACCATACAAGTCATATGAACCTTTTATATTTGTTTTACATTCGTTATAAACATCTATAAACATAACATCTTGATTATGCTTACTTCCTTCTCCTGAGCCAGTAAAATTAAAAGTACTATTAGGGAATTGTATTACTGTAGAATCTATAATGTTAGACGAGTTATCTTTTTGTTCTACGTCATGTGATCTATCTAAAGTTAGTCTACTAAAGTCTCTTACTAAGTAAACAATCTTATATACTTTTAGTCCATCTTTATTTAAAAAGTTTTCATTTAAAGTCACATCAGAATTTTTACCTATATCAATTATCACAGTAACACAATTCATATCTTTATCCAGATATGTGTCGGCATACGCAACAGCAATATTGCTTCTGTTATTAGGCTTAAACTTTATTCCAACTGTACCAACAGAATGTGCTACAGCAAAGTCTGATATCCTGCCTGTTGGCTCAAAATACGGCTGATATTTTGCTAAATTACTTCTAGATATATAAGGGGATAATAATTTGTAGGTGGTGTTGTACCACATTTTAGTTGAGCCTTGATCTATAAGACCATCATCAATAATTACATCATAATCGTTTACACTTTCTAACTGCCATCTGTCTTTCTTAGTTACATTACTCTCTGCATAATTCATATGATCAATTAATGAAGGCATCTTCATACTCTTATACAGTTTATTATATACAGGATTACCATTTTTTATAATACTGTCTTTATTTTTGATAGCAACCTGGTGCATGTCTGATTTAGTATTAGAAAACATACTCTTGCGTAAACCCAACTCAAATAAGTTATGTAAATCAGCAATACTATATTCTATTTTGTCAGCCATAGAAACCGTTCTCTAATATGTCATATGCTACTTGTATATCATCATGCTGAGTTGCATGACCATCTTTATTAATTACTGTTACAGTATCTGGGTTAAGACTTGTAATTAATTGTGCATAATGACTTATAATAATTAGCACTTTGCCTTCTTGTTGTGCAAATGTATTTAATTTTTGTGTTAATACTTTAATGGCATCTATATCCAAACCACTATCAGGTTCGTCTAAAATGGCTACTTGAGGGTTTAACATCTCTAATTGTATTAGTTCGTTTTTCTTTTTCTCGCCACCACTTGCTTGAACATTTAATTGCTTTTTATCCCATTCGTCTGATAACCCTAGCTCAGCAGACATGCCTTTAAATTTATTTAAACTATCTCCTAATTTATCAGTTGATTGTAAAGAGTTTAATGCTTGTCGCATAAATTGAAAATTGCTCAATCCTTCAATAGGAGTAGGGTTTTGAAAACTTACAAACAAGCCTGCTCTGGCTCTTTCATATGTTTCCATTGCTAACAAGTCTTTGCCATTTAGTTCTACAGCACCAGATGTTTCTGTTGTTGGGGAGCCCATTAATCCATGAGCTAAAGTACTTTTGCCTACTCCATTAGGACCCATTACAACATGTACTCCAGGCCCATAAGTAAGATTGAGATCATTTAAAATTGTATAGTACCCGTCTATTTTTATACTAAATTCTTGTGTAACTAACATTAGTGGTTTCTGCCTCCATCAAATACACATACAAAATATAAGCCATAGTGTCCTGTGTTATGAACTCTGTGGAATTCTCCGTCCTCTATGCAAATAACATCACCTGCCTTTACACTAAATTTATTATCGTCTACTTCCATATCTCCTGTGCCGTCTACAAAAAAATATACTTCCTCTTGTCCTTTATGTTCGTGTCCATTTGTTGACTGGCCAGCTCTTAAAAATGTACTACTCAATACTAAGTTGTTTCCAAATGTATTATCTTTCAGTGTATACACATCAGTATCTTTTATTACATCGCCACCAATGTCTTTTATAGTAACTTGCTTCATCCTACTGCTCCTTCCAAAGTAACCTTTAATAATTGATTTGCCTCTGCGGCAAATTCCAATGGTAACTTCTGAAAGACGTCTTTACAAAATCCATTTACTACACAACTGACTGCGTCTTCTTCGTCTAATCCTCTACTCTGTAAATAGTATAAGGCTTCTTCTGATAACTTGCCTGTACTTGCTTCATGCTCTACTATACTGCTATTGTTGTATTGTTGTACAATTGGTAATGTTATTGCCCTGCTATTATCTAACATTAAACTGTCACATTGAGTATAGTTTCTACTTTTACTTGCGTTCTTTCCTATACGAACTTGACCCCTGTATGTGTTTGAACTATCTCCAAAACTTATGCCCTTGCTTATAATTGTGCTCTTAGTATTTTTACCTACATGTAGCATCTTTGTGCCTGTGTCTGCTTGTTGTTTGCCTTTAGTTACCGCAACACTATAGAACTCACCAACACTATTGTCGCCTCGTAATATACAACTTGGATATTTCCAAGTAACGGCACTACCTGTCTCAACCTGTGTCCAACTAATTTTACTGCTTTCACCTTTACATAATCCTCTCTTAGTTACAAAGTTTAGTACACCACCAACGCCATTTTCATCTCCTGGGTACCAATTTTGTACTGTGCTATATTTAATCTCCGCTCTGTCATGTGTTACTAATTCTACAACTGCGGCGTGTAATGTATTCTCATCGTATGCTGGTGCTGTACAACCTTCTAAGTAACTAACATAACTGTCCGCATCTGCTATAATCAGTGTTCTCTCAAACTGTCCTGTATTACGAGCATTGATGCGGAAGTATGTGTTCAATTCCATAGGACATCTTACGCCTTTTGGAATATAACAGAATG
>Ga0181402_1000760_pt1 | contig 11907 bp, 17 predicted proteins | sample 25SPOviralmetaG_FD_130131 | JGI IMG/M metagenome (GOLD analysis project Ga0181402, IMG submission 130131) | Marine viral communities from the oligotrophic San Pedro Time Series (SPOT) site, San Pedro Channel, CA, USA - 25 SPOT_SRF_2011-08-17 | ecosystem: Environmental > Aquatic > Marine > Strait...
AAGTACTCTAAGACTGTTTCTCCTAAATCTGTTAGAACAATACGTTTCTTTTGTTTAGTTAATCTCTTTTTATGAACACCTTTCGTAATATTATCTGATACATCTAATTTATGATAAGGTTCTTCTTTTTCTTCTCCATCAATATCTTTTGTCACTGTGTAATTACGGGTGTATAAAGTATTAACGATAGATGCGTATGTAGATGGTCTCCCTACACCAGATGATTCTAACTTTTTAACGATAGTTGATTCATTATAATACTGAGGTGGATTAGATTCCGTTTCTTTAATTTCAGTTTCAATTAATGTACATTGTTCAATATCATCAAAAGATGTCTTTTTTTCAACTGTTTGACCCGAATATTTTAAGAAACCTTCAAAAGATAATGATTTAGTTATTCCTTCATAATAACCCATATGATTTGTTTTATCATTTGTTAATTGAATCTTACATACATCATAAACAGCATGCTTCATATGAGATGTTATCGTGCGTTTCAAGATTATATTATATAATTTCTTATCTACATCTGAGTACTTATCGTTTAATACAACAGTTAAATCTGTTGGACGAATACATTCGTGAGCTTCTTGTGCTCCTTTCACCTTTTTTACCTTAGCTGAACGATAATAGTCTGATCCAAATTTATCTAAAACATATCTTTTTAATGTATCTTTAAAATCAGGAGCAATAAATGTTGAATCAGTTCTCATATAAGTAATCTTACCATTCTCATATAGCTTTTGAGCGATATCCATAGTCATTTTAATAGGAAATCCACATTCGTTCTGAGCAGCTTGCTGTAGCGTTGAGGTAATAAACGGTTGAGGAGGTGATTTCTTTTCTTGACTTTCCTTTCTATCACTAACATTGAATATACGATTATCTTTTAGCAAAGTTAAGATTTCCATACAATCTAATGAATCAATTAATTCATAATATTTATCATTAATCATGAATGTTGCTTCAATAATTCGTGATTCATCTTTTATATCGTGTAAAGACCCCGTAAAATCATATGAAAATTCTGGGATATAATTTTTTATTTTATTTTCATGATCTTGTAGCATCCTTAAAAGAGTACTTTGAACCCTACCCGCAGATAATCCTTTCTCTTTCGTTTGAATATGCTTCCATAGTAAAGGTGATAATTTAAATCCAATGATTAAATCTAACAGTTGTCTACATCGTTGTGATTGTACTGAATTCATATTAAGAGTTGTCCTATTTTGTAGAGAATTTTCAATTGCTTTTTTAGATATTTCATTAAAAGTAATGCGATTATGTTTGGTATAATCTGTTTTGAATAAATTTCCAGTGTGCCATGCTATCGCATCCCCTTCTCTATCATCATCGGCCGCTAAAATGATGTCTTTTCCTTTACCGAATGTTTTTAATTCTTTAATGACTTTAGATTTATCTCTTGATTGGAGATATATGGGTGTAAAATTAGTAGATATCATTTCATCTAGTTTCTTCGTGTCTAGATTATTGATGTGTCCATAAGAAGATAATACTTTTATATTAGTATCTTTTAAGAATTTTTGTATCTTTTTGGCTTTAGCGGGTGATTCAACTATCATTAAACTCATTGTAGTATTTATATGATTATTTATTTTATAATATAATCAAATTTATTGAATATCTTTGTAAATTAATTGAATGATAAATAATACACAAACTAATGCAACTATTATATCAACAACTCGTGTAATTTTGAAGTATTTACCTATAATATTGCTAGAATATCTACTAATTAAACCTGGTTTAATATATCGTACATCTACATACAAGTATAGGATAAATATTATTATATATATAATCGTTAAATAATTATGTTGATATATCCATATATTCATATAGTTTAAATTATATATTAATAATTTAAAAAATGGGTACTTTTAATCTATGCTATACTAAGATATAACTATATTATGACCCCGCAACAGATTGTACCTTTGATAGGTGGATGTATTTCTATTGGTGGAATAATTTTTCAAACAGGGAAACATGCTGATAAATTAGATATATTATGGTCAAAAGTAGAAGCTCAAGGAAAAAAAGAAGAATATATGAATTCTACATTATATGAAATTAAAGGTGATCTTAAAACATTAAGTCATGATATTACTTCTATTAAAGAAGATATTCATGAAATTAAAAGTTGTTGGAAAAAATAAATAATGTATCTATTAGTATGAAAGATATTTGTCCATTTAAACAATATAATGAGCTCTTTGGTAAAGTTGGACAACGAAAAAAGTATTTTAATGTTATTGGGTTAGATAATATTATGACTATAGCGGGTGCGATATTTTTAACATATCAATTTGATATACCATTTCCCATATCTATTATAGGTCTTTATGTGATAGGTATTCTTTTACATATATTATTTGGCGTTCAAACTAAAACGTTAACGTATATAGGTATTTCATGTTAATAAGTTAGTTTTTTATTTAAGATTATCATACACTATATATTATAAATGAAATCACCTTTTTATAAATTTTTAATTAATCAACATTTACTTAGAAATAAACATAATCCTCAAATTATAGGTAACACCATATTAGGTATTATGATTAAATATAATCGTAATGTATATATACCTTTATCTGAAAAATATGAAACTATAGATTTTACACCTAAAGGTTTATCTAAAGATTTATCTAAAGATTTATCTAAAGATTTATCTAAAGATTTATCTAAAGATTTAAAAAAAAGATAACTTATTAATATAAATGCAGGGTAATACATATTTACCTGATACAAGTTCAGACGAAGATTATTCATCTGATTCTAGTGGTGAAATACCAAAGAATAATAATATAGGTGTAAAATATGATATACCATCTAATTATGGTGAAGAACGATTTTTAGATCAATCTAGAAAGGACAAATATTTTAAGATTAGAAATGAATTATTTACAAGACCACTTGAAACAGGTAGAATATGTTTTTATACCAATTCAGCTGGAACAAGTGCTAGTGACTATAATAATGTGATAGATGTTGTTGATAATCTAAAATTAGGAAAAATAGATAATGTAATAGGCTTTGAATTAATAAGTGCTAATATTAATAATAATGGTACACAGGAAGTATTTGTAGACTTGCAAATACCTGAAATACCTCATAAAGCTTGTAAACAGAACGAACGTGGAATACCTATTATTTCTAGATTAAAATGTATAACTAGTTCAGATAATACTAATTTTTTTGAAACAGAACCACAAAGATCTTATAATAATTATTTTTCACCTATATCATTAAGTACATTAACCTTAAATTTATTTAAAGTTGATGGTGCTAAAATACAAAATGATGCAGGTTTTAAAGTATTTTATGAATTTGAAATTACTATATTAAATCAAAGTTTATCACAACGATAATTATTTTATAGTATATAGTATTATGGGTAAGAAAACAAACGTAAAGATACCATGTATGTATATAAATGGTATCCTATTATTCACTTTTATAGTTATTATAATAGGTATATCTTCTAGAAAAAAAAGCAGTAAAACTACTGAAGATGTAATAGAAGGAATAACTAATATGAATTGTTGTGGTGGAATATCACCGGGTGTTCACTATAAAGAAAGCGATACAAAACCACCGGTATTTGTACGTAGGTGTTTCAAATCTTCCGATGAAGGGGGGGAAACAGTATATCAGTGGAACGGATTCCCTTGTTCATCAAAAGAGAGTTCTGAATGTTGTGACGGAGGTGCAACCTACGGTGTAGGTGAGTGTATTGCAACAACACGTGGAGGATATTGTAGACAGAACGATAGTAGTGGTGGTACAAGTAATCGTAATTTTGTCTTTCAACGTAAATCAGATAAAGCAAAAGCATTTATTAAACGAGGTAATGATAGAATATTAGATGTAAATGATGCTGTTGATATGGAAGATTATTTCTTTTCTTTAGAAGAAAATGAAGATGAAGAAGAGATGTCTCCTCAAATGAGGGAATATTTAGAACGTAGTAAAATTAATAGAAAATATGTTCAATCCCACGTTGTAGATAGGGCACGTGAAAAATTAATTCAAGATACAAGTAAACACAACTTATTAACTGAAACAAAAGAATCTAATCAGATTAAAATATCAATTACTTTAATTCATATTTTATTATTATTAACCTTTGCAATAGTAATTAAAGAATTAATCATTCAAAGGATTGATAATTTTTATTCATTAATCGACTTAAAATATATGGAATTTACGGGTAAAACGGTTTAATTATCTTCATCACTTATTAGATTTGGATTAAATTCAGGCGATTCTTCATCACTTATTAGATTTGGATTAAATTCAGGCGATTCTTCTAATTCTTCATCTAGTACTTCTTCTTCAATTTTTTCTTCTTTTTCTACATCTATTTCAAGATGTACTTTATAATGTGTTATATTACCTTTCTTAAATTGCTTAATAATCTTATATTTATCATCTATATCAGATAAACCGTTTTGTTTCCAAGATGATTTATCTTCTTCTAATTTTTCCCATTTTCTCATTTCTTTTAATTTCTGTTGTTTAAGTTTAACCATTTTTTCAGGGAGTGTATATTTTTCTAAGTCTATTACTGGTTCGCTTGATTTAATTACCTTAATTTTATTATCTGTAAATCTTCTATTAAGTGCGTTATCTTCACCACCCCATCCCCAGAAGTTATTAGGATATCCATTTACTTTCTCAAAATCTTTTTTAGATACAGAAATGACTCCACCTAAGAATGTTTTATCATATCCATCTACATTATATCTCGTTCCAACATTACCCAAGTGGATAGGCTGTTTAGGATATGTTATATAATCTTTTACTAGTCCTACGCTAGGTAAAAGATCTACATCAGTTAATACATAGTACGTTTTATCAGTGTGTTTTTTTGATGCTTCCTTGAAACCGATATTTTTTAATAATCCTAAATTAAATTTAGCCATAGTAGTCCCCTCTTGTTTTAAGAGATCTGGTAATTTATCATAATCTTTTCTAGAAGACTCTTGTTCTACTATATAAATTTGAAGTTTTGTTTGATCTTTAAATATTTCTTGTATTTGCTCTTTGAAAATTTTAAGTTGTTCTTTCCTTGAACCATCACCAGGATCTCTGTAAGCCACGATAATTTTTAATGTTAAATTATTCATGGGTGTTTTAATTAAACTATCTAATTCTGGTATCAAATTTGATGGTAATTCTTCTTTTTTTTCCTTAATATCCTCTGTTTTTTGTGATATTGATCCTTCTTCAACTATCAAGAAATTATTAAGTGGTACATTTTGTTTAATTAATTCTTCATAATCTTCTTTAATTAATTTATTTATCTCTAAATATTCAGTTCTATAGTCATTCTTTTTAGATTCATTTGTTTCCTCTTTTATTTTTGTTAATAAAAGATTTTGTTCTTTTTTATATTTCATACGTAATCTATGTGTTTCTTTAATAGATGTTACACGTTTTGTTAAATTATTCTGTTGTTTATATGATTTATACAACTTAGATAATATTTTTTCATTTTTATTTATATATTCTTTATAATCATTTATTTCTTTTTCTGAAAATATATCTTTTAATTTTTCAATATTGAGGATAGACTTTATTTTTATATTTGTATCTTTTTTCATTTCAGGATAATGTAGATATTGAGATAAGTTAATTATATATTGATTACTACATTTAGAACTACATGTACATACTAATTTTCCAGACATTTCAACATATTTTACAGTATTATTACATTTTTGACATTTTTTAAATTTAGTTTTAATTAATGATTTTAATCTATCTTCATAAAATTTCTCAACAGTATCAAAATATTCATGGTTCATTATATATTACTAAGTATTATTATTTTGAGTAGTTAACATATCATTTATAATATGTTCTTTAAGATAATTATCAAATTTTTGTAATTTTAGTTTAGTATTTTTTTCATGTTCTTCTTTAGTTTTATAACGTCTATATAAATAATATAATCCGATAATAATAATCATTAATAATCCTATATTTAAATATAGATTAAGTTCTTCCTGTATTTGTATCTTAGTTTTATGAATTACTTGTTTTGGTTTTTCAATAAAATAAGTAAAATTTGTTAAATTAGGTTTAATCATTTATATAAGCTTGTAAAAAGATATCATTAAACATACTTACACAAGGTTGTATTAAACATACTTACACAAGGTTGTATTAAACATACTTACCATCTTTAAGAATCAACGCATAGTATGTAGTGAAACCAATGATCGTAATAATTATAAAAAAAGGAGTTATAGTTTCATCTTTAGTTAATCCAAATTGTTTAAATGTACCATCATCTTTGAACATACATTTAGGTTTTCTATCATATAAAAAATAACTCACAATTAATACCAATACTATAGTAATTTTTAAATTATCAGTTAATTCAATCATATATTATTATAAACATTAAAAATATAATTAAATAACTATGAAATCATCCTCATCACTTACCATAATCCAATCATTATATAAATTTTTAATATTATGTCTATCAATTAATTTATCTCCAATTAATTCTATATAAATAGATTCATTATTTTTAATAACTTTGTAAAAATTAAAATTAGTTAAGAAATTTATAATACTCCCATAAATACATTTTAGATATAAAGTGATAGTTTTTTTCTTATTACGATGATTTATTTTAATATGTTTGGTTCTCTGGTTCAATATAATAGTAAGTTCGGATAAAGATATCATATTATTTTTAGAATCTTCTAATATTTCTATAATATATTTGTGTGAAATGTCTTCTCCTTTTTTTTGCGATATATTCCACTTACTATTTTTATGAACCATTTTAACTTATTAAATATTTAAAATATTTAATAAAAATTGATAAAATAACTCTTAAAATAATATCTAAATTTAACTATTATGGGAAAATCAAAAAAACGTAAGCATAAATTCAATGTTTCTAAAAAACAATATCAACGTTTGTTATCTATGAAAAAAACTAAAAAAAAGATGTCTTTAAAAAATAAAAAAGATTTAAATAGAATGTTATATATTAAATATTGTCGATGTTTAAAATCATTTGAAGCGAAAGGAAACTCTAAATTAGGATATCCTGTCTGTATGAATACCGTATATAAAAAGAGACATATTAAACCACCGAAAAACGCCTCTAGACGTTGTATTGAATTATATAATAAAAATATTGTTCTTTAATATAATGCCTAGAGCCTCACAACCAATAGGGTTCACAGTACCGGGATCACTACCGGGATCACAACCTGGATTACAAACGGAACCACAACCTGGATCACAACCTGGATCACAACCGGGATCACAACAAGTCACTGTTACCCCATATAAAATAGTAGAACCAGCGTCAACCGAAAACCAGCGTAAATCACTAAAGTGGCTGTGGGTGATATTAGCAGGGGCAGCGCTGGTGATCGCAGTAGTATTTTTTAATGAGCAAAAAGGTACGTCTCCCGCAGATGATCCTGAGTCTACCGCAGATAGTGAGTCTACCACAGATGATCCTGAGTGTACTCCATCTTGTGCAAGCGAAGAAACATGTATAGAAGGTACATGTAGAACAAAGTGTGCCTCCTCCAAGTGTTCTACGGGATCATTTTGTGTTAAAGGATATCTAGAAGGAGACCTAGAAGGAGACCATACATTAAATGGAGCGAAAATAACAATAGCAAGTCCATCTATAGGCCCGATTGGTGGTGCGGGTACAGGATATTATTGTGTACCGTCAGATGAATTAGATGAAATTACAGAAACTTTTGTAAATTATATTTCTGAACCCATTAAAGAATTATATACATGGATTGCGGGTAGACCCGATGTGAATCAAGATTCTTCATTACAATTATTACCAGGTATGTAAATATATTTAAATAATAATATTATTATATTATAAATGGATCGTTTAGATATAAATACTCTTTATGGAGGAAAATCCGAATCACTTTTACAACCGACTAAAAAAAAGGTTCATATGTATACTCCTAAAGACACTGATTCAGAAACTAGTAACTCTTTGTCGAAGATGTTTAAGATAAATAGAGAAATGGGTGTTGAAAATAAATCATTAAAAAAAGAAAATGATAAACTAAACAAAGAATTACAACAAGAAAAACTAAAAAATGATAACTTACGTAAAAAACTTAATATACAATAAATTTGATTTAAACATATATTATTAAGTTATCATAAAATGGCTACATTAATATATGATTTTGAAACATCAGGTCTTAATACTTGTCATGATGATATTATAGAAATAGGATGTAGATGTTTAGAAACATCTGAATATTTCACATGTCTTGTTCAACCACTATCTGATAAGTTATTATCTGAAAAAATAGAATCAATCACGGGTATTACTAATAAATTATTAAAAAAAGAAGGAAAAACACCTAAAGAATCATTTAAATTATTCTTTGATTTATTAAAACACTATCATGATACATATGAATCTATTACAATGATTGCTCACAATGGTAGATCATTTGATGATATCTTTTTAAGAAGAATACATAGGTATCTTCAAGGTGAGGAACATTTTGAATATGATATAGTAATAAATAATATTAAATATATTGATACTTTAGCTGTTTCAAGATTACTTCACCCTGAAAGATTATCACATAGTATGAAATCAATGTGTATGATATATAATATTATAAATGAAAATGAACATAGAGCCATGGGTGATGTGGACGCATTAGCTAAATTATGGAGCGAATTACTAAAAAAACTGACATTAAAATATACTGATACATCTCCTACTTATATTAACTACCTAACTTATCATGAATAATTTAATCTAATAATTGTTTCATCATATTTAATACTTTCAAATCTTGACCAATTAGTTCAACATTTGATGATAATATTTTTTGTTTATATTTTTCTAAATATGTCAATGCTTCAGAACATGGTACAGATCCCCTCCAATATTCACTCCTCACAGTATAACTGGTTCGTTGAACTAAAGTAGGTGTGGTATTACCTGTGAGTTGTACTATTAATGGATTAGATTCGGGTTCGGGTTCAGGTTCAGGTTCAGGTTCAGGTTCAGGTTCAGGTTCAGATTCAGGTTCAATCGACGATGTATGCGATGGAGTTGGTGACGGTGGTAAAGGTGAAAGGGATAAAGGTTTTGGATTCTTAGGATTAAATTCATTAGTAGTGATATATTTACGAACTTGATTAAAGAATATGGTTTGTAGAGATTCAATACATCTTTGTAGATTTTTAGGAATATTTTTCCATTTAATATTGGCCTTATGCATATTTATTGAGAACATATGGTCTAAAATAGTAGTTGATTGTTCAGATATAGTTTTATATTCTAATACACCGATAATGTTTTTGGCACATAGGCGAAGATAATTATGACCTTGATTCATTTTTTTCTTCAGATCGTCAGTAGTTTCATATGAATTTAAGATAAATCCATTACGTTCTAAATACATTTTGTGTTCATTATTAGATGTTTCACCATAAGTATAATTACATGTTTGTGCAAAATTAATAGTTTCATATTCATTATTATATTCATTGTTTAGTTTATTAATACAATCAATACGTACTTCTTCTTTAGGACATCTTTTACCATTTTGCTTAAACATATACCATTCAATAGTACCATCACACATTACAGGCCATACTACAATACACGTTTGTAAATTACTATAAATACGAATTTCAGTATTTAGTTGCTTTTGAGGGATAATAATATTACGGCATAATACATCATAATATTTAATAGAGTTAGGATTCTCTCCTAATTTAAATGTCATACTTAAATTACAATCAATTAGGCGTTTATGACAATGTAATTGAATTTTATTCATAATAGATTCTTCACTATTTAATAGATTTCCATACATCTCATCAGTAAGCTGGATATATAATGATGTACCACTAGAATGATTCGCATGTGATTTTTCAAATTCAGAATTAAATGAAGAACATAACATTGAATCTGTATCCTCAACATAAGTAGGTTTAATAACACCATCCCAACCTTTCTCAAGTAGTTCTTTACTTTTCATATGATAACATAATGCTTTATCTGAAGGATGTTTAGAGATAACAACCACGCTTCCATCATGTGGAATATGTTTATCATTTACAAATTGAGTAATACCCGTTAGATAAATAGACCCTGCTTTACCTCCAAAATTAAATTTACCATGTACCTTATTAACCTCACCACGATGAAGTAAATGTAAACTATTACTCATTAATTCAGAATTCATACCAATACCATCATCACTAAATACTAACCAATTTTGTCGCTTGTATGTAATAATAGTAATATTAATATTCTTACTATCGGCATCATCGGAGTTTTGAAATAATTCAATAAGACTATCTATAATTGTAAAGGTTGTTTCTGAAAATAGTGATTTAACCATACCTATACCACACGTACGCGAACCTTGAATAGCGGACATTTGTTAGTTTGTTTGTTTGTTTGTTTGTTTGATAGTTTGTTTGTTTGATAGTTTGTTTGTTTGATATAGACATTGATTATTTGAATCAAATTTAAATCTAATTAAATATATAATGACTTTAAGAAAAAAAATAAAAACTTATAACCAACGAGGTGGTAAAAATAAGAAAAAACAGACAAAAAAAAAAATGAAAAAAATAAATTTAAAAGATCATATAGTCTTGAAACAGGTTGATGTTAATCTATTATATGATATAACCAAAAAAACTATTGATATATTAAATAATAATAATATTGAATATTGGGCTACGGATGGTACATTATTAGGGATTAAGCGGAGTAAAGGATTCATACCATGGGACGACGATGTAGATATTGCTATTGATAAAAAAGATAAACAAAACTTGCATTCATTAAAAGATAACTTCAAACATGAAGGTTTGGATCTTGTTAGTGTAGGTAAATATATGAAAGTAAAACATCCTAAAAATAAGAATGTTTGGATAGATATCTTTATTTTATCGAATGGTGTATGGCCACAAGATCATTATAAAGATATTGCTTTCAAAAAAGATGAATTATATCCTCTAAAAAAAGGTAAATTTGGTAAATTAACTATGAATATTCCTCATAAATCTGATAAATATTTAGATAGAATATTCAAAGATTGGAGAACTGTTGCTTACATATATAATCATCATACAAAAGGTAAAAAAAAGATATCTTTTAAAGATTATCCTACATTAAAAAAACCTAAGCTACCTACCTAAGATGTAGATCTATACCTCATACATTATAATTCTGGATTTAAGTCATCTTTTATTCACATTTTATTTTTTTGTCTTTTTGTTTTATTTGGGTTTCTTGGAATGTTGACTAATTCGGAAGAGTTCACCCTGTGGCCTCAAAGTGTTTCTTAGCACCTTCATTAGAGAAATCAATGACACCACCAAAAGAAGTACACCATTTACCGACTTCCACAAAATCAGCATTATAGATCGCCCCGTCCGTGCAGTCGCGTGTGTATTCTATACCGTCTCGGGAACAGTCTAAGAAATCCTTAATATAGAGAGTTCCGTCTGACAAGAGCACCTTTCGGGTGGCCTTAAACTCCTTTGTCTGATGAGGTTTGTGAGTGGTCTGGCGTGTGAGAGCCTGCTGGTTCCTCCACTCGGGGCGACGTTCGATTGACGGTAAAGCCTGCATGCCGGCCATTTCTCTGATAGGCTTGTGGGTTTCTCTTCCGAATTAACTGCGAAGTGTTGTTTCTGGAGGGATTTTGTATGTGGTTTTGTTACTGAATAACTGAGTTGTTTTGTTTTGCTTACTTAATTTCTAAAAAAGAATCAAATTTATTGGGAACACGTTCATTTTCTTTCATTATCAAACGCTTCGCAATAAATTTGATTCTTTTGTATCCTTTAAGTACATCATTATAATAACGACAA
>Ga0181402_1000762_pt1 | contig 11897 bp, 11 predicted proteins | sample 25SPOviralmetaG_FD_130131 | JGI IMG/M metagenome (GOLD analysis project Ga0181402, IMG submission 130131) | Marine viral communities from the oligotrophic San Pedro Time Series (SPOT) site, San Pedro Channel, CA, USA - 25 SPOT_SRF_2011-08-17 | ecosystem: Environmental > Aquatic > Marine > Strait...
ATGCTAAATTTACTGCTTCAATTAAATAAGGCATCAAAATACGATTTACTAGAAAGCCAGGTGAATCTTTTACGATCACAGGAAGTTTACCAGTCTTTTTAACAAACTGAGTTGCTTTGAGTACAGTTTCCTCGGAAGTGCATTCTCCACGAACAACCTCAACCAACTTCATTTTGTGAACAGGATTAAAATAGTGTATTCCAACCACTCGTTCTTTGTGTTGCATTTTATCAGCAATATCAACAATACTTAATGCTGATGTATTTGTTGCTAAAATTGTATCATCACGAACAAGTGTTTCAAGTTCCACGAATAAGTCCTGCTTGATTTCAAGTTGCTCAATCGCAGCTTCTACCACCAAGTCAATGTTCTTCATTGGCAATGACTCTGTGATTGGTGTAACATTATCTAATTTACTTGATGCTTCTGCTTTGGTCATTACTCGTTTGCTTACCGCATCCGAATACAACTTGTGTATGCTTGCAATTCCGTTTGCTACAAACTCTGGTTTAATATCCTTGAGCAATACTTTAATTCCTCTTGAACTAATCCATTGTGCGATTCCAGCACCCATAACCCCAGCACCTATAACTGCCGTATTAGTAACTTTGAAATCTTTGTCACTTTTGGTTTTCTTGCTTCTTTCTTGTAAAAAGAAAATATTAACCAAGTTGTTTGCTACGTCAGAAGTAAGGAGTTCTGCGAATGCTTGCTCTTCAAGTTTCAAAGACTCTTGATGACTTACACTCAAACCATTGATCATAACATCAATTGCTTTTAATGGAGCAGGATAAACACCACCTGTTAATTTCATTACATTCTTAATTGCTTTTGATTTTGCAATATACTTTAATGGAAAACGATTTAGTGTATGTTTTTTGTATTTCTTTTTTCCGTTGTGTAATAACGATTTAGCTGCTGAATCTAAATATTCTTTATACACAAGTTTGTCCACCATTTTATATTTGTATGCCAATTTTGGTACGACAACCTTTCCACCGAGAATGATATTCATAGCATTCGCAATTCCAATCATTCGTGGTAAACGAGTTGAACCACCCCACGCAGGAAGAATACCAAGCATCGTTTCAGGTAGACCTATCTTTGTACTTGAATCTAGAGTTGCTACACGATGATCACACGCAAGAGCAAGTTCATATCCACCACCAACACACGCACCATTTATTGCAGCCACAGTTGGTATACACAGATTTTCAATTCTATCAAAAATTTGTTGACCTAGTTTAATCAAATATGAAATACGTTCAGGTGTAGGATCATCTGCAAATGATTTTAAGTCGGCACCTGCGATAAAAATACTTGGTTTAGCACTTTTGAAAATAACACCACGAAAATCTTTTTGATTATTTTCAATAAATGTTAATTGTTCATCAAGTTCTGCAAACATATTTTCATTGAATACATTTGCACTTGAGTTTTCTTGGTCGAAAATGATAGTAACGACTTCATCGTGTTGTTCTCGTTTAATTGAGTTGCTCATATTAATCTCTTTCTAAAATGATTGCTCCACCTTGACCACCACCGATACAAAGTGAAATTAATGCTCGCTTACCACCACGACGTTCAAGTTCCTTTAAAGTAGTAAGTGCAATGCGTGATCCACTTGATCCAACTGGATGACCAAGAGCAATTGCTCCACCATTGACATTCAATATTGAATCATCAACTTCACCCAAGTCTGTGGTTTTTTTGAGTTGTTTACAAACTGCAAGAACTTGAGCAGCGAATGCTTCGTTGATTTCAATTAAATCAAAGTCATCAAGTTTATATCCTGTTTCTTCGCATACTTTCTGAATTGCATAAACTGGACCAAGACCCATTCGTTCAGGATCACATCCTGCGTATGCGTATGCTGAAATTCGTCCGAGTGGATTCCAATCGTTTTGTTTTACTGCTTGTTCATCTGCAATCAACAACGAAACTGCTCCGTCTGTAATTTGTGAAGCATTACCAGCAGTTACCGTTCCTTGTTTGCGATCAAACACAGGTTTAAGTTTTTCTAAAGCACCCATACTTTGTTCACCACGAATTCCATTGTCTGTATCAACAAATGTTCCGTTTGTGAAATAAAATGGGGAAATTTCCGATGACATTTTTTCTATTGCCACAAATGCTTTTAAATGAGATTCCAATGCAAATTTATCTTGATGATATCGTGTTACTCCACTTTCTCTTGCAATTAATTCAGCAGTTTCACCCATATTCATTCCAACGGTTATGTCACTCAATCCGAGTCGCAAACTAATTATTGGTGCGAAATCTTTTGGTCGGAAACTTAATACCGTATGTAGACGATCACGAAATGTTCTGCATTTACTAAGTTGTGTAAATTTATCAACTGCACTTGACTGATATAAAAATGGTGCCTGTGTCATATTCTCAGTTCCACCACTTAAATACACACTTCCTCTACCTGCATTTATTTTATCAGATGCTTGTGTAATTGATTCAAATCCACTCGCACAATTGCGATGCACCGTGTATGCAGGAACACTTTTTGGTACACCTGATTTGAGTGCAATTACTCTTGTAATATTAGCAGTATCTGCCGGTTGGCAAACACACCCCATTACACTTTCGTCAATAATATCAGGATTTAAATCCATCTTCGCAAATAATGATTTCGTTGCTGAAACACCGAGGTCTGCAGCTGATGTATTTGTGAATGTCGTACCCATCTTACAAAAAGGTGTGCGAGTACCATCTACTAGATATACTTTTTTATTCATAATCGTTACATTATATATAACACAATTTTATACATATCGTCAACTATATAACGAATATAATTGCAGTAGGGTTTATATTAATTTAGAAAATGTTTTTCTATAACATGAATCCATATTCCGATTGAATCAACAACCACGAAATAAAACGCAAGAGCTGCCAACCAATACATTTTTCTTCCTGCGAAAAAGATGATACTTAAAAAATTAACAATCGCAAAAACAACAAATCCCGAACCAATTAACTCAGGAAAAGGAAGTATTCCTCCTCCTATCATTCCTAATATTGCAATGACTATTTCAAATCGTTTGTTGTGTGTTGTTTCTGCCATCTATTAAATCCAAGTTTATTTAATTCTTCAAGCAACACATCTGAAATTTCGATTCCGTTTTTATGAACCTCAACCGAGGTATTATATTCAACTTCTCCAGGAATTAAAATTTCTTCACCTTGTTTGCTTTTGCTTGATTTTATTTCACGCATTACATCACCAACATTTTTTTTGAAATCTTTTAAGTCTGCAAAGTTTTCTGGATCAATGCAAATAAAGAAATGACCAATATCATAATTTGGGTTTTTGGTATCTCCTTCATAAAGTCCACTTAGTTTGCTCATATAAGCACCACTTTGAAATGCCGAACACATTAATTCTATTGCAATACTTAATCCAGAACCTTTGTGACCTCCGATGGGTGTTAAGGCTGCAATTCCACGTTCTAACCACCTCAGTGATCTTTCAAATGTAAGATTTTGATTATCTGAAACTATCGCACAATTTGGTACATAACTATCAGGTGTTTTTCTTGCCATCAGTTCCAAATCACCTCGTTGATAAACTGATGTTGCACAATCGATGCTAAACGGAAACTTTTCATCAGAAGGAAATGCTATTGCGTATGGATTAGTTCCCATTTTTGGTTCAATCCCGTTGAGTGGAGCAACTGCAGGACGAGCATTTGTAAAACTCATCCCAACTAAATTTTGCTGTGTTGCGTACCGACTATAATAACTTGCAATTCCGTAATGTGAAGAATTTCTAACTGCAACACAACTTATTCCATGTTCTTGCGTTTTTGCGATTGCTTGATTCATCGCACACTTTCCTACAATCTGACCAAGAGCATTATGACCATCAATCGTTACACACGATTTGTTGTCACGAACAATCTCAGGAGTCGCATTTACATCAATTACACCATCTTTAATTCGTTTTACATAATACCCAAGTCTGCTTAATCCATGAGACTTAAATCCAAGTTCATCTGCACTTAATAATACATCTGCACATACACTTGAATATTTGCTTGGTACTTTGTTTTTTTCAAACACCCACTCTGCAAACGCAATTGCGTCTTTAAGTTTTATTTTCATTTTGTTCTTTTGATTTTCTGACTGCACGTGATTTTCTGAGTTTTCTACGCATATAAGGTTTCAGAAAATAATGACCAATAAATCCTTTGATTGTTGGTTTACCTACCTGCACTCGTAATTTATTTTCATAACGTGTCATTGGACAATCCAATACTCGTGAGAACGAAATTAATATAATGAACGAACATAGAGGTAAGCATATATACCACGGATATCCAAGTGGAGATAAGCCTTGAAACGCAAGTATAAAAAATGCACTAAAGTTGCCAATTACAACTGCCCAATGTAGTAGAACTACAATAAGTAGTTTAAGATGCCTTAATGGATTGGTTGGTAAAAATCTAAGAAACCTTTTTTCGTCAGATGGTTCTGTTATGCTTTCATCGTTCTCCATATAGAATAAATATAAAAACTACTCAGTTTTATTTTCCAAATCTTTCAAGTTTTCTTTTAACCAATGAGAATGCCAATCATTTTTATGATGACAAACCCAAGACCACCTTGCCTTATCTTTTCCAATATCGGTACCTGTCTTCTCTGATTCAATCCACTTGTGTTTGTTGATTTCATTAGATTCATCAACAACGTGACGATAATATAAACTTCGTTCGTATAGCTCTTGGTCGTAATCCACTAACTATATATATGTATGTACCAATTAAAAATCGTCAACTAATGCAGATTCATCTTGATAATCGATAACTCTTGTTTCAAAAAAGTTCTTTTGTTTGCGAATATCAATAACTTCACTCAACCAAGGAAACGGATTGTTATCACTATCATAACGGTATTTCATATTTAGATTTTCCAATCTACGATTTGCAATAAACTGCATATACTCAACAAACATTTCAGAATTTAATCCAAGAATACCTCTAGGTAATACATCCTGTGCATATGCAATTTCCAATTCAACTGCTTGTTTTAAAACTTCTGTCAACTCGGTTTCAAATTTTTCGGTCATTAAATCAGGATTTTGTTCTCGGATTTTATTTAGTAAAGTTGTTCCGAATTTAATGTGAATACTTTCATCACGAAGTGTATATTGAATTTGCTCTGCGATACCAGGTATCTTGTCACTTAGTGCAAGTAACATTGCAAATCCACTGAAAAAGAATGTTCCTTCACATACAACCCAATATGTAAATGCAGCCTTGTACAACTCTCGTTTTCCTTCAATGGTGGATGTATCAATATTTGCTTCATTTAATCCACCTGTTACTTGTATAAGAAAATCATCCTTTGCTTTGATAGACGGAACCGTTTTATATGCTTCATATACCTCACCTATATCCAAGTCTAAACTATCACAGATATAAACTACAGTATGATTGTGCAAGCACTCTTCATACATCTGTCTTGCCATATATTGTCTACATTCTGGATCAGTAATATACTGAGATAATGTCATAAGGTTATTTGCAACCAAACTTTCACTTCCTGCAAAGAAACCAAGACATCTCTTGATTACCAATCGTTCATCTTCACTCAATGCATCATCAGGAGATGACTTCCAATTCTGAACATCTTTTGTCATTGGTACATCAGTTGGTACCCAGTTATTCTTGACACCTTGTTCATACAGATCCCATGCCCATTTGTGTTTATGTGGAAGGATTTGATTTACTCCTTCTGATTCTTTTCCTAATAGTTCTCCAGTTTTCATAATATATATAACGATTTAAGTTTTAAAAAAGTTTATAAAGATTTCAAATTTTGTTGTTTTAAACGATACACAAGTAGTCCAAGAATAGCAAGACCAACAAATGGTAATACATAATACCAGTTAATAACAGATTCATCTGATGTGGGGGTTGTTGTTTTATCAACAAGAGCAGTAAGTGGTGGTTGTTTAACAACAACCGGATCGTCAACTAAACTTATTACATTTTGTGAGGGTTGCTTGGGTACTCCCAAAGCACCACTAGTTGAGTTTAGTAACTTATCTTTAATACCACATGATACAAGTGTAGTTATGCATAATAATATTAATAAATTTTTCATATATAATTCTCCTTATTTAAAGAATCAATATACCACAATTTATTGTACAAGTAAAGCAATTAAATTATTTCTTGTCGTGACAAAGACAATCGCATTTATTATCTTTACAACATTTAACAAAAAAACATTTTATTTTACAAATTAGTTTTTTTAGACATTCCATTTATATAAATATCAAAGTTAGTGATTAAAGTCACGACATTCGCATTTTTTTATTTTACAATTAGGATCTATTATACCTGCTCGTTTGAATGTAAGTTTTACAAATTCTTCAAAAAAGAAAACATAAGCATCTGCATCATAATTGGTCATTGCTATTGAAGTTTCTTTTTCGTATATTCGCATCCACTTGGTATATTCATCAAATTTATCAGGATCGTAATGAGGTCCTTTCAAATCGTATTGATGAATCATTACTGCTAAATTTAATTTATTTTTTGTTAATGTTGCAAGTTTTGCAATATCTTTAGAAAACTTTGCTTTTTCTCGTTTTTCTTTTTCGTATGCTTCGTATGATGCTTGTAATCTTTGATCAATAGCATCTAACCAAGATTCTCCGTTGTTTATAAACCCATCACCCTTGGTACAATAAAGCACCAAGGGTGATAAAAAAAATAAAAATGTAACCTTTAAAATAGACCTAACGAGTCTCAATATTTCAACTCAAATTTAGGAGTGAAATCTTCAAGAGGCAATTGTCTTAATACTCGTTCAGGATTTCGTTCTCTATGATTAGGAAGAACTTTTATACGAAAAGGAAAATGCTTCTGAATTGATTTTTCATCGTCATCATCTTCATCTGCACTACGAATTACTCCCGAGTCTTCAATTTGCATTCCGAGAATATCATCCATACTTGGCATATCTTCTTTTGGATCAATTGCCCACATAATATCATTCTTTTTTGCCCACTCTTTCATTCTACGAACAGGTACCATTAAGTTGAATCCTTCTCCTGCTCCACGAACAATCATTCCGACATACTTTCCGTTTTGCAAATAAACTCCTCCACCTGAACTTCCTGGAAATGCAGTAACAGTGGTTTGATCATATTCGTATTTGTCAAGTGTTCTTCCTACTTGAGAAATGATACCAGTTGTCATTGAGTTTGCACCCATTTGCCCAAGCAACGAACCAACATGAAATAAACTCGTTCCGATTGGCACAATGCCATCATTAGCATCACTTAAATTAAACTCAACTCCTTCTTTTGCATAATCAGTAGCACGAACCATAAGAAGTGCCAAATCGTGACCATCTTTGTAATCTGAGTATTTGATTACTTTTGCATCCATTTTCATTTCACCCACTCGTCTACCTTTTTCTACAAGTTCTTTAACAATAGACGCATCATCAAATTCTACAAGTTTAACTGGACTCCCTCCCTCAATGACACTACGAACTTTACGAAGATTATCAACGACGTGTGCAGCCGTCCAAACAAAAGTAACTTTTTTTCCGTCTACCTCACGGATGATCATTGCTCCAGAACCTTCTGAACTACTATACTTTGCTTTTGCTTTTATAGTAACCGATACATCCTGTAAATGATCCGCAACTTCTCGTACTTGTTTAGCACTCGGAGCTCCTGTTGAAATGTTTACCGAAAATGCCGTAATGGCCACTACTACTAAAAGTTTGATTGCGTTCATGGATGATACCCCCCTGGGTTTGAGATTAATAATATATCTATATATATTAACCCAAACGCACTTTTAGGTCAAACTTTATTGTCTATTGACAACTTTCACATATCTCACCACGCATTTTTGCTTCTAAACTACACAACGATGGTTCGGTTGATTCTTGTGGAGTTTCTGCATCTGAATTATCTGCATTGTGTTCTTCTACATTCGATCCCGTTGACTTTTCAATTGAACTTGCCGCCAGATTACGCAAATAGTAAGTTGTTTTCAATCCACTTTTCCATGCGTGTGTATAAATGTCGTTCAAAAACTTCATACTACTTTTGTCGTTGTAAAGATTCAAACTTTGGCCTTGATCAATCCACTTTTGACGAGCAGCTGCACAATCAATTAATTTGAATTGATCTTGTTGAAACGCAGTAACATATTTTTCTTTTATCCATTGAGGAATTGAACCATTTAATTTGCTAAGATCACCATCAACAGTTTTAACCAAGTTGGCAAGTTCCTTTGTCCAAATTCCTTCTGCTTTCATATCATTAACAAAGTATTCGTTCATCATTGTAAACTCACCACTTAAAGTAGAATACACAAAAATAACTCCAAAGTTTGGTTCAATGCTTTGTGAACATCCTGCAATGTAACTAATTGTTGCAGTTGGAGCAATTGCCATTGTATTGGAATTACGCATTCCTTGTTTGGCAACTTTCTTTTTGAGTTTGTCCCAATTTTTTCTAAGATTCACTTCGTCAGAATTTCCACGAAGTTTCATAACCTCTTTCCAAGTATCAATCGGAAATGTTCCTTTGCTCCAAAGACTTCCTGTGTATGATTCGTAAGTTTCTTTTTCTACTGCCATATCAGACGAAGATTCAATTGCGAAATAAGAAATGTTTTCATAAATTTCATCACTAATACGAATTGCATCATCACTTCCGTAGTTGACACTAAACTCGTAAAACATATCATGCCAACCCATTGTTCCTAATCCAACAGGACGATGAGTCATATTACTTTTACGTGCTTCTTCTGTTGGATAATAATTTAAATCAATAACATTGTCTAACATACGCATTGCCATTTTAGTGCTTTTTTCTAATTTATCATAATCAATAAATTTTTCACCATTTTTATCTACACCTACGTGTCGTTTCAAATTGATGCTTGCCAAATTGCAAGTTGCAGTTTCTCCGTATTCTTTAACGGTGCGTGTGCCATCATCTGCGTGAATAGTTGGTTTGGTATGAAGAAGAATCTCTGTACACAAATTACTGCTATGCACCGTTCCTACGTGCTGATTACTATACCGAATGTTACTTGGGTCTTTGAAGGTTACCCACGGATGACCTGTTTCAAAAATACTTTTCAACATTTTCTTCCATAGATCTTTTGCTTTGAGTTCACGAAACACATTCAATTCTCCGGATTGACCTTTTTTTACATATTCCCAATACTTTGTTTCAAATTCTTCACCAAAGATTTCATGTAATTCAGGAACTTCATTTGGACTAAATAAATACCACGGACCATCTGCTTCTACTTGTTTCATAAACAAATCCGGAATCCAATTTGCAGTGTTCATATCATGACAACGCATTCTATCATCACCTACAGTTTTTCTTAATGCCAAAAAGTCTTCAATATCAGAATGCCATGTTTCAAGATAAGCACATCCTGCTCCTTTTCTTTTACCACCCTGATTAACTGCAACAAGCATATCATTGTAAAGTTTCCAAAAGTATACCGGTCCTTGATTGATTCCATTTGTTCCTTTGATGTAACTTCCCCTTGCACGGAAATTGGTAATATCAAATCCAAGACCACCTGCGAACTTGCTTTTTCGTGCTTCTTGCCAAATGCCATCAAAAATTCCATCGATAGAATCATCAAAGGTATTTAAATAGCAACTACTCAACTGACTATGAGTTGTTCCACTATTAAACAAAGTTGGTGTGGAACTTACTACATCAAAGCAACTAAGAGTTTCATAAAACTTTAATGCATATGCTTGTCGGTCTTCTGGTTTCTCGTTTAATGCCAACCCCATTGCAATACGCATCCACATTGCTTGTGGAGTTTCCATGCGACGTCCTTCTATGTGCAAAAGATACCGATCATAAATTGTTTGTATTCCAAGATACTTCCAATCTTTTTCTCTATCAATATTAAGTTTTGCACTAAGTTCACGTAAATCAAAACTTTCAAGAAGTTCTTCATTGAGAATTTCTTCTCGGACTAATCTACGCATATTCGTAATAAAACTTTTACGATACTGAAGTTCAAACGCATCACTATCTACTCCCTCTCCGAATACTTCTTTGTAAATTGTATTCAAAAGCATTCTCGCAGCCATATAAGCATAATTGGGTTCAAACTCAATTTTAGACCTAGCACTCATAATAAGTGACTTATCGATTTCAGTTGTTGTAACTTTATCGTACAACTTTATCTTGGCATCAATTAATACCTCACTTGCACTTACATTGTCAAGATTTTTTGATGCACGTTCGGCACATTCGTTGATTTTATCAACATTAAAATTTTCGAGTCTTCCGTTGCGTTTTTTTACTTTCACTTGTAACCTTTTTGTTAGAATTTTATATTAACATTATAATTTAATTATATAAATGCATTTACGAAATCTATCGTAAAAATACATACTATATATACAGAATTTTTTACCCAATATCCGACACATCTTCGTTATTATATGAATTTTTGTTGTTCATTTGGTCGTACTTAGATTTAAGAAGATTCTTTGCACCATTATCAGAATCATTCATTTCCACCATTATTTCTGCACCCTTTGTACTTTTTTCATCATATATTTCAATAACACCCGAAGACGTGTCAACTCTACTTGGAAATGTCAAACCATCGGGTCCAAACCGATTTTTAATGACATGAAATCTACCTGTGTTACTGACTTTGTCCGTTGCTTTCCTAGACAAACTTATCACAAAATCGGCCGTCATTATTTTCCGATAACTATCTGCAACTTTTTGTGCTTCAATAATATTATCTTCTAATGATGAACGACTTGCTTGTGATGCAGTCCATACAGGTACTCCGAGTTCACCCGCAAGGCCTCGGAGATCCTCATAAATTCCTCCTTGCTCAACATAACTGTTGGCATTATTTCCGTGATTACCAGGAGATAAAATATCTGCATAATCAATCACGACCATATCAACGGGATATCCCATTGTATTTGCTAAATTTGCGTGTGCAAGAATTGTACTAACTCCTACACTTTTTGTTGGATATTCTTTAATAAGAAGTTTTCCTTTAATGTTTGCTACAACATTTTTTACAGTTTCTTCGTGTTCAATGATATCTTGAAACGGAATACCAGTAAAGCAACTATCATAACGAAGACCAACATAGCACTCGTTGAGTTCCATTGTATAATGCAAAACATTTTTACCCATTTTCATTGCTGACTTACCGAGAGAAGCAAGACACCAACTTTTTCCACCACCAGCACTACTAATAATAACACCAAGTTCTCCTGGACCCAAACCTCCGTTTGTTAAATCATCAATGACTTCCCATCCAGTGCCTATTGTATCACGTGCAGTTTCTGACATTCTAAGTTCAATATCACGTGCATAATCGTGACCCATATCACGTGCAGTTCCTGCTTTTAATGCATCATCAACTATTCGTTTGATTGATTCGTATTGACCACCTTTAAGAAAGTCAACACTTTGCATAATTGCATTTTTCAACTTTTGGTTCTTACAAAAGTCTAAAAATTCGTTTTTAACGAACTCTGTATCATTCAGATCAACTTGCGTAAATATATTTCTTAGTTGATCTATGATTGCAGCTTTTAATGAATCAATTCCCACACCATCACATTTAATTTTAAATACATCTAATGTTGCAGTCTTTTTGTATTTTTGATGGTGCGTTAAAATTTCGTCAACAATCCATTTATGTGCTTCACTTTCCCAATACTCAGTTTCAATGATATCATGGGTTCTGTCCAAGAATTTTTTATCATCAATTAAAGCACGAATTGTTTTACTTTGAAATGCAGTTCCAAACTTTTGTAAGGTATCCACATTATTATTATTAGTCTCCGTCATATTTAATAAACTTTATCAGATGATTCTAAATGAA
>Ga0181402_1000774_pt1 | contig 11824 bp, 21 predicted proteins | sample 25SPOviralmetaG_FD_130131 | JGI IMG/M metagenome (GOLD analysis project Ga0181402, IMG submission 130131) | Marine viral communities from the oligotrophic San Pedro Time Series (SPOT) site, San Pedro Channel, CA, USA - 25 SPOT_SRF_2011-08-17 | ecosystem: Environmental > Aquatic > Marine > Strait...
AAGAACTTCCACACAAAAACAAAAGTAAACACAAACACTATACCGAATACTATGATGACAAAACAAAGCAAATCGTTGCGGAAAAATACGCAAAGGACATTGAGTATTTTGGTTATGAATTTGGAGAATAAGAAATGATAAGTCACAAACATAAATTTATATTTGTTCACATAGCGAAAACCGCAGGAACAACTATACGATTTGCAATGACTGAATATTACGATGAGTTACACGATCCCCATCATTCGGGTATATCTGAAATTAAAGAGAAATTGTCAGAACAAGTGTTTCAATCTTATTTTAAGTTTGGAGTTGTACGAAATCCTTGGGATCGTGAAGTTTCAAGGTATAAATTTATCAAGAAAAGCAAATCCAACGGCTTCAATAAGTACTGCCAAAATGGTTTCACCGAGTATTTATTTAAATTTGTTGAACTAGGTCTTGTTAATTATGATGCTCTAAAAATAGATGGTAAAATAGGAGTGGATTACATAATGAAATTCGAAAACCTACAACAAGACTTTGACGCTATCTGCGACAAAATCGGAATTCCCCAACAAGAACTTCCACACAAAAACAAAACAAAACACAAACACTACACCGAATATTATGATGAAGAAACAAAGCAAATCGTCGCGGAAAAATACGCAAAAGACATTGAGTATTTCGGGTATGAATTTGGAAAGTAATTTAACTTGCAAATAAATAAAAAGCATAATACAATGATAGAATGTTTGAAGATATTGTAATATGTGAACTAAATCATATTGATCCTGACGGAAAGGAATATTGCAATCCTCGTGAAATTGTTATAGGTGATACAAAGTCTGATGGAATGTTAATTTCATTGTTATTCAGAAACGAAGAAAAACGAAAAGGTTTATCACAAAGACAATGTGAACTTCCACTTGAAATTTTTGCGGAACTTATTCATAATGATAAAACTGAGTATAAAGACAAATACGATATACAAACAGGTGTAGAATTTACTATAACTGATAACAATGAAATGTATAAAATGCTTATTGGAAGCAACGGACAACATTTCCATTATTTTACAAATGTTCCTGCAATAAACAATACAACTGATTTTGGTGACACAATATTTTTACACTTTCCACATACAGTTGAAGGATTCACTTACAAAAATACAAACTACAAAATTTTCAAATGAATACTTATATTATATGAGTAATCCTGCATTTGAATTTTATGATAACAAAAGCAAAAATTTGATTATTGCTTATGCAAGCAACATTTCAAAGTTTGTTAACAATGAGTCGGTTTTTGAATTTCGCAGAAGTTTGAGCAATATGGATATCGATGCCAACTTTTTATTTGTTCGTGACGATCTTAAAAATTGGTATTTAAGTAAAATTGCAGGTATTGGAAACAATATAACTCATTCTATTTCTTTTTTTAAAAAGTATTTTGAATCACACGATAAAGTTATTACAATGGGAGTAAGTGCAGGTGGATTCGCTGCTTTGTTATTTGGTAGTTTATTAAATGCTGATATGGTAGTTGCATTTAATCCACAAACTGATCTTGAATATGCTTCTAAAGTATGCGAAAGGGCATGGGGAGTGCATATGTGTCCTCATTTAAAAAGAACCTCAAAACTTAAAACTTACGAAAAATACAAAAATCTTAAAAATATAATAGCACAAAATACAATCACTAAATATTATATTAATACAAAGTCAGCAGATACAGACGATGAACTGCACAATTATCATCATTATGAAAATGTGGAAACTTCGTCTACTTCTTTTTTCAAACCAAGTGTTAAAGATGGAATTAGTGATGGATTGCTTGAACAACTTTTAAAAAAATATTTATGAAAATTGCATACGACAAACAACTTCACTTTATTGCAGGATTATTAATTTCTTGTTTTGGTTTTATGCATCCAATATTATTTTCACTTGGTTTTTTGGCAGGAATCACCAAAGAAATTTATGATGCATATACAGGCAAAGGCAATCCTGAAGTGGGTGATGCTATATACACTTTTTTAGGTGCAAGTATACCTTGCATAATATATTTTTTATTTTAATGTATTTTGTCTGTTCATCGGAATACACATATAATAATATTTATATTAGTGATAGATCATAATTTAAAACTAATATTCATTGAAATTCCAAAAACTGCTACATCTACAATTGTAAAGAAATTCACGAATGATAGTGAACCGTGTGGTTGGAATCACGAGTGTATGTTATACAAACAACATCTTGGTATATCAGAATTACTAAAATACAATTATATAACAAAAAAGCAGTATCAGCAGTATTTCAAATTTACTTTTACACGAAATCCGTTTGAACGAGCTGTATCAGAGTATTTTTATCGTTGTCGTATTCACAAAGAATATAAATCATATTTTCCAACATTTTCAGATTTTATATTACAAAAACTTCAAAATACACAAAGACAACAATCAATCAAACAACACTTATTACCAAACTATAATTTTATATATCACGAAAATAATTGCGACTTAGATTTTGTTGGTAGATTTGAAAATCTTGAAAATGATTATGAAAAATTGTGTGGAATATTAAATAAATCAAAAAGTAAATTGAAAGTTAATAATTCCACAGAGCATAAGCATTATTCATATTATTACACAACTGAAATAAAAGAATTACTAATAAAAAAGTATAACTTGGATATTAAACATTTAAACTACACATTTGATTATGAATAATTTATCTATATTAAAATACAACTCAGTTTACCGTATCGGTGATTTGTTTTTGTGCAACGGGCCTAGATTTAAAAAAGATCGTGAACAAGTATTAAACAACGAAGTATATAAAAATTCTATAATGCGAAATTATTTGAATAACAAATCCACCGAACAAGACTATAAATGTTTAAATGATTGTATAAAATCATATGCACATAAACATAATCTTAATGTTCCAAGTTCCAATGAATTGGTTATTCATGTTAGATTAGGAGATATTGTAGGAAACACACTTCATCGCAAAAGTAAGTTCAGTTACGAAAAAACGGTGGAATTATATTCTGATATATTTTCTAATATTAATTTACATAAACATGATATTAAAAAAGTAACAATTGTTACTGCATTGCACTTTGGTAATGATAAGGCAAGAAATCTTTATATGTACGAAGATGATGCTAAAAATAAAAGTTACGAAATTATTGATGATATATTAAATCAATGTAAAAATAATAATTATAAAGCAAGTATATTATCAAGCAACGATATAGATACTGATTTTTGTTATATGGCAAATTCTAGTTTTTTTAAACAAAGTTTAGGTGGCTTTTCAAAAATTATATGTGAACTAGTGAAATACAATAACAATATAACGTTTGATCTATAATGAAATATTTATATCAAATAAACGAAAAATATAAATTTATATACTTTATCGTTCCCAAGTGTGCTACTCGTACAATGTTTAAAATATTTGATTTTCAACCTGTTAGATTTCGTGAATTACCAAACAACTATAACGATTATTATTCATGGACATTCGTAAGAAATCCGTATGATAGATTGTGTTCAGCATACACCGATAAAATCGTTAATAAGACAAAAGGAGGTTTATACTCATATAGAAGTTGCAAAGACTTTACAGAGTTCATAAATGCTATACAACATCAAAATGTTACCAAGTGTGATCGTCATATTCGTTTGCAAACATCATTGTTTCCATTGAATATTAATTTTGTGGGAAAACTAGAAAATTATGATAAAGATAGCAAATACATTTTCAACAAATTTAATAAAAAGAAATCTGAGCATATCAACATAAATTCTACTATACACAATAAATACCAAAATCTATATAACAAACACACTCAAAATATAGTAAGTAATATGTATCGTGATGATTTAAATACTCTTAATTATACATACGAAGCATGAACTTAAATGAACATACAATATGGATGTGTTGGTATCAAGGAATTCAAAATTTGAATACTCACGAAAAAAATTCTGCTTGCTATAATTCATGGATAAATTACTCAGAACACAACAATATCGTATTATTACACGATGATAATATCAAAGAGTATGCACCCGAATATTATGATATAATAACATCTTCACCTTATCGCAGAATACAAGCTAAATCAGATTTACTTCGTTTGATTTTACTAGAAAAATATGGAGGAACGTGGATTGATGCAAGTGTATATTGCAATGAAAAATTCGAGGAAATTTATTTAAATACAATGAATGATAGCAATTTTTTTGCTTATAGATACATTCCAAGAAGTATTAATATCAAAGGAAATAAAGAAGTTGCATCGTGGTATATTAGTAATAATACAATCAATAGTTATATAATAAAAGCATGGAAAACCAAATTTTTAAAACGATATATGCACGATAAAAATTGGAAATTATTTACGATTCACGAAACTTTATGCGAATTGTATGATACTGATATTAATATTAAAAATACATTAAATGATATGATTCAGTTAAATCAAATAGCACCACATTCAGCAAGCAAAGGGAAAAAATGTGAGCATTCGTATGTGTATAAACGACCCAATATATTTCATATAAATGCGTGGAATAACATTAAATAATCCTGGAAATTTTTTGTGGAAAATATTAATAATAAAGAAAAAAAGATATTTCTTATAGGATACAATAAGTGTGCTACACGTAGTATATGCAATCTTCTTGAACAATCATATAATATAAAATCAGAGCAAGTTCATCATCATCGTAAAGGTGAAATAGCAAGTCATATATTTAGTGATATACACAATAATGTATCTATTTTATCAAGATATCCTCGTATAAATAATGTTATTGCATTTGCCGATTTAGAGAATGTAAGCAAAACAAATGGTGGTTTACCTATAATGGCTAATGAGTATTTTAAAGAAATATATGCTTGTTTTCCATGTGCTTATTATATACTAAATATACGAAATGTTGATGATTGGTTGATTAGTAGAATTAATCATAATGCTAGTTTAGGTCATCATAGTTATTTGAAAAGATGGAAGAAACTGTATAAAATTAAAGATGAAGAAGTAATAGAAATGTGGAGAAATAGTTATATTCAGCATACACAAAATGTAAAGAATTTCTTCGTTGATGATAGAAAAAGAAGTTTATTAATATATGATATTGATAATGATAATCCAAGCAAAATTGTTTCCTTTTTAAGTGATTCTTATGTGTTTCCACATACTATAAAAATGCCCAAAATTAGGTAGTATTGCATGATTACAAAAATACTTAATTGAAAAATTATTATTGATTGCTTGATTACATTAAACAGTTGATATATATTATTATATGTCGAGCAAAATTTTTTTAGTATACAGTGGGTTATTGATTTTCACTAATATACTATTTTCTCGTATTTCTCCTCAAATGTCCGACTTTTTATGCGGATGTGAATATTGCGAAACCGTTGATCGTCATTCACCTTTGAACATTGGATATCATTTTTCTCGTTGTATCAGTTGGAAAGATTCGTGGGCAAAATCAAGACAAGCAATGATTGATTCTCAGAAACCCGATGTAGGCATTCCAATCAAAGATACTTTACCCGATCATTCGAGAAAAATTTTTGGGGAAAACAATAATGAAGATAATAGTAATAGTAATAACATTCATAAAAAGGATACTACATTAAAAGAACCTAATATGAATACTATTGATGATCCATATAACGACTATCAATGGAGATACATAGAAACTCAAGGATGGACATATTCTACTACACATCAAAGTACAACAACTACAGATGGATGGCTATATCGTGAAGATTTAGGATGGGTATGGACTTTCACAGAATCGAGGAAATTTTTATATAGTGAACAGTATGGATGGTTTTATACAATGCGGTATAACGACCGTAATTTGTTATATTATTACGACCGGAAATATTGGTTATATGCTTATGATTTTTGGTGGAAGAAATAGTATGCAATGATTCACTCAAAAGAAATAAATGCTTGCTTTCGCAACCATTTGATTTCTTCTTCTTTCATCATATAATTCAGCTTCGTTTTTTGCCCACCGAATTACCCATAAAAGGGAACTAATTATGGCCTGACAAAGTTCCCATTTTTTTGCGGAAATAATGTATACTGTTAATAATAGTAATAGTAATGATAAAGTAGATGATATACGCATAATGCATAATAGTAATAATATGTGTATAGGTAATAGTAATAGATTAAATGAAATAGTATGAGTATCGTCTAAATCGTCTATAAATGCTAAATGCGTATAACATCAGGTTGTTCGTGGATGCCCACCAACTGCATATAATATCAATCATCATCAATTATCATTCATATCATCAACTAACATCAATTATCATATACTTTGAATAACCTGATATAAGGTAATAGCATAATAGCATAAGATAGACAAATATAGACTACATTTAGGTAGGGCTATATGTCCCCAAAAATACCTTTTAACCTTGTATGCATGATAAACCTTGTATTATAGGTGTCAAATGCGTTCTAGGTGTCAAGGTGAGTATATTGATAGGCATATACATTTATTTATGTATAATATAATAGCTAACTGCTTTAAAATGATGAGAAGCTACCACACCTATAATTTAATATAGGGGGTTCTCGGATGCCCTTCACTTTTTTACTATAGCCAGCCATATCAAAAAGCAGTAGCTCTGTCAAGCACAATCTACATCCAATGCGTATCTATTAATTATGCTAATGATAATATCCATTGTTCCATCCTAGCAAGGCCTGATATATTATCACCAGCACCTAGAAAAAATAAAACGGCATTAACAATAGCACATAATATGCTGAGTAATAGCAACTTAGCAAAGCCCTAAAAATTATTTTTTCTAGGTGCTGGTGAAAATAATAAACTGAGTGGACATTGTGTATTACTATTACTATGTATGCGTATACGACTATTACTATTACTACTAGCTTTACTATTATCATTATTAGTGATTGACTTTTCGCAAAAAATTTGGTACAATCATGGGATTGTGGGAGGGGACAAAGCTAGACCTAAATAGACTTCATTTTTGTTGGGAAATATCTCATAAAAAAACTAAACAATATTACTTGACTTGTTGCACCTTATTGATGTAGATTATAGCATGATAGAATGGCACATAATAGCTATTGTAATACTTACCTTCGGTTGCATATGGGTGTTCATAGAATTACTAAAAAACAAATAAAGTTTTTATAAAAAGACTTGACAAATTCATCTTAATTTGGTAGAGTGTATGTATAGTGAGGAAAGCTCTGCTTTGAATGGGTTGAAAAACTTCTAGGGGCAACTTCCTCATTTTTTTGTGCGTTTTTATAATAATAGTCTTGACAAATTATAAAAACAACGTTACACTCTAAGGAGTGGGAGGGCGGGTTACCTGTAAATAACTTCGATTTTTCAAAAGACAAGCAGGACATCTCAAAAAAGATTTTCGCTTCTTTGCACATACTACTATACCTACAACGCATTATAAATCCTAATATGAGTAATATAAAATATTGCAATTACATTTTGTGCTATAATGCGATCTAAAGTCAATATTAGCATCATAAAATTATCGCCCTGCACGAACGTAGTGTGCTCGTTGTGCTCTGCATAATGTTGTTGACTAAATACAAATTATATTATAATATTAAGATATGATTAAAATAATAGAAAACGCATTAAAAGATTTGGCCGGAATGCAACTAAACATTGAAAGTGATGTTGCAAGAACATGGATTGCTCAAAAAGTAGAAAAAGCAATTGTAGCAAAACAAAAAGAATCCAATGATATTATTGCGGAAGTAAAAGCAGTTAATGTTAATACCACTATGAATGTAGATGATGTTATTGTATCTGCTATGGAGAAAAACGGATACAGCAAAGGTGATAGTGGATATGATTTTCGTAGTGGTAAACGTGATATTATCTTTCATGCTTCTAACAACGAAGAATACGAAGTAACTTTTCGTCAGTTGAATTTATGAGTGCTTCATTGAATCGTGTAGTACATAATGCTATACAAAAGTATTTAGATGACAATGGATATCATACTATAAGTCCAAATTTATTGAATGATAATATGCAACGTGAATTAGCACAAGATATAACTAAAGCTATATCTGCTTACATAGGACAAATAAAACATAAAAGTGCATGATTGAATATTTTTCATGTGCTATGTGTATACTGCTATTATGTGCAATGGTGTATGATATATTCACTAGCAATTAAATTTACCCCACAAAAAATATAAAGTGTTGATAATACGCAACTTACGAAAAAAACGTGAATTCTAAAAAAAAATTGAAAACCTTTAATGTAACTTATCGGCCGGATGCTGATAATAGGTACAACACTAAAACGGTTACCTATAAAGCAGAAAGCATGAAAGCTGCTGAACGAATGTTCTATAAAGAACATCCGGAACAAAAAGAACAACACTATCTTGAAATTCACTCTCCGTTAAGCAATTACGCAATAAATGCTGAAAATGAAAAAATTGCGGAAATCCAACCAGATAATAATAATACCACTACTAGTACAACAACCACTACCTCAATGAAAAAATTCAATATACTAAATGTATTCAAAATGATTAACGAGTATGTATATGCTATAACAATGCTTATAGTAGGATTAATACCACTGTTACTATTAGGTGTCGTGTTATTCGGTGATAACTTCTTTTTAGGCAACATCGTAGTATTCAATATACAAAATATACTAGATGACATGGGAGGCTTTGTAGGAATAATAACTTTACTGATTATAGTACACATATACTATAAGTTTTCTCTAAAAAAATAAATTACTTTTTAGGTAACAAATAACTTAGTGTGTGGCCACACACAGAAAATATAGCATATACACTTGCTAATACACACACAAAGCCGGTTAAAATCAATAATATATTGAATATAACCAAATAAGTAATAGAATTGTTCAAGTTATGCTTGATATAGTTCATTTTGAATTATTATTATCGCAAGAAAATTGAATATACGCAAGTAAAATGCGTTATATTGCGAATCAACCACACAAAATGCATTATTAGTTATTCTAATACTATAAAAACCGTTAAAAAGTAGTTTTTATAATATTTATAGTCATGGTACAGATGATAAAAAAAACAAAATCGGTGATTTTATCGGAAAATTCAATAAAAATAACAAAAAATGCAATAAAAATATCTGCAATTGTTGCAGTTGCGTTCTTGTGTAGTGGATAATTTCGTGGAAATTCTGCTTAATATACTAATTTATAGTATAGGAATAGCATTAATTGGCATAATAATTAAATTTTTAAGCACTTTTATAAATTGCAATTAAGTATATGCACGATATAGGTATAATATTATTAAATACTATTTTGATTTATATCTTCTTGTATATAGCATACACACTTATAGTGTATAGCATATAAGATATACTACTAACTTTTTTTTGTAACCCAGCGGCATAAACTCGAAAAAAGGTCGGGCCTAGTCTACTCGTGTGTGGATGCCCACTTTTTTGCCAGATATTTACTAATATCATTTTTTGGACACCAGATTTTTATTTTTTTTGGGTAAAATCTCCAAAAATCCAGATGACAATTTTTTTTTCCAAGATTTACTATTTTAAAAACAAACTAAATTATGTATATGAAGTTTATAAAGTTTATTTAATATTTATATTTAGTTTTTGCGAACATGAAATTACTAAATGGAAAAAAATATTTTACCAAATCAGATCTCAGTGATATTTTACTGCTTTCAAAAGAGATTGTTAAAAACCCGTACTCCCATAACAAGTTAGATTTCATTCATGCACTTGATTCAGATGAGAAAACTTGTATCATATTTGGTATGGATGCACTATTCAATACATTTTCTTGGGAATTTACAACTGAATCTGCTTTGAACTTATCAAAAATAGACTATCTTACAAAAACACTTGATATACCATCAACTGAAAAAATGGATTTTGATTCATATCAGTTATTATCACCCCCTGCAATTACTTCTAAAGTTCTAAAGCAATATGAAAATTGGTTGAAATCGGTTGGACACAAAATTTTTCTAAATGAAGTGAAAAAATCGTAAAATTATTAAAGATTAATATATATATTTATATGATTAATTTACTTGGATTGGGAAAAAACAAACCGAAGGGTGTAAAAGTGACAATTGAATATTGTCCGAGGAGTGTAACTCTACCCTATAAAATAAAAAAAATAATAAATGAAGCATCGGTCATAATTCCAGAACAAAACAATAGTGACCCGTTCGGATTCACTGACAAAGAAGTGCGAGTTGGAGAATTTTTAAACGAACTACAAGTTAAGCACCTTGTTAGTCAGACACGTAATTATCAAAACAATTACGAAACCGTAGAGATTATAGAACGTGACTACTCAGATGGAGATATATTATTAGATTAACATGAAACCAGTTGTACACTTAGAAAGAAATGTAACTCAAACAAAAAATGAGTTTTTTGTAATCAAAGACATTGAAAAAGTTACTAGCATTACAATCAATAAAATGATAAATTTAAAGCAAGGTGAAGGACCCCAAATCGAAATATGTGTTGGTGACACAATTACTCCCGAGCAATCAAAACTAATTAAGAAAAAATCAAAAGTTAAAATTACAGATTATGTTTCTCCTACTTTTGAAAAATGGTTAAATAAAAATGAACAATAAAAAAATTAAAATACATCTTACACGTTATGTGGGTAATCATCCTATTGCAAGTATATCACCTGATCGTGTATATGAAATTGCGGAAATGGAAAATGCAGTTGTAGTGAATGTTAATAAACACGCAAAAAAAGAATATGGAGATGGACCTCAAATAAGTGTTAGTGTCGGAGAACGTTTATCAAAGCAACAAGCAATACAAATAGCAGATACATACGAAACTACTTTAATTGCTATAACATCTGCTGAAGAAAATACTTCGTCGGTACTACATGGTTAACTTAGTTTAATTCTTGACTAATTTTGGGGAAAGTAGTATAATACCTACTTATGAAAGAACCAATAGTACATTTCAAACGTTACATATCTACTCATCCTTCAGCTATGCTAAGTGGAGACAAGTATTTTGAAATTCTTAAAATAGAAGGTGCTGTATTCTTTGAAGTAACTAAAGAAGAAGGCTCTAAAGCTATAAGATATGTAAGTGTAGGAGATCGTCTTACAATGGATCAAGCATATCAAGTATCTATTGATGCTCATGTTATTGTAGAACCTGTGTATCCCAACTAACTGCATCATAGAATTTTTGGGGGAATCTTTACCCAACCTACTTTATTCAGTTTTGCATAATTATAAAAATATTATAAAAAAGAGTTGACGTTCAAGGGGTGTTATGGTAAGATGTATACATAATCAAGAGAACGAGAGTAAGAAACTATAATATAACTATAATAAATGGTAATCCTTATTCAGACATTACTAATCAACTAACATATATTACATCAACTATCATCTATTATGCAGATTAAAACCAATCCAAACGTAGTAAGCAACACATTACACAATACTACTCAGTATTCAATCAAGGCATCAGCAAAGGCATTTAAGATATTAAGTGATGGTTTATATAGTGACAAAATAGCTGCTCCTATTAGAGAGTTATCTACTAACGCATATGATGCTCATGTAGCAAAAGGTAATACCAACATACCCTTCGATGTACACCTGCCTTCTGTAGCAGAGCCTTGGTTTGCTATAAGGGACTATGGCATCGGAATGAGCAAGCACGAACTTGAAACTACTTATACTACTTACTTTGATAGCAACAAAACTCATAGCAACGACTTTGTCGGCTGCATGGGATT
>Ga0181402_1000775_pt1 | contig 11824 bp, 7 predicted proteins | sample 25SPOviralmetaG_FD_130131 | JGI IMG/M metagenome (GOLD analysis project Ga0181402, IMG submission 130131) | Marine viral communities from the oligotrophic San Pedro Time Series (SPOT) site, San Pedro Channel, CA, USA - 25 SPOT_SRF_2011-08-17 | ecosystem: Environmental > Aquatic > Marine > Strait...
CTTCTTAAAGTCACAAGAAACTAAACGTATCGGGTTTGCATGCAAGTACATGCACCCGGACCAAACACAAAAGAAAAAGGTCTTAGAAGAGCTACAGCGTCCACTAACGGAACGTAGCACAACTATTACATGGCTTAATCGCCAAACAAGAGACGTAGCAGAAGAACGTATGTGGGATATTATGGAACACAACGGAGCGGCTGCACTACGTCTAATAGAATATGTAGGAGGATTACCAGATGCTCTTAGAATGGTACGTCTTGGAAGTAATCAGCTACCTGCTTATACTCAGCATGACTGGAGTTATTATTGGCATAAGCCTGATGTCAGACAAAGAGCAGAAAAACTCTATGCAAGAGTGGGTGAAGCTGCACGCCGCCTTGATGTTCGCTTGTCTATGCATCCTGGGCAGTTTACTGTCTTGGCAAGTGATAATCCTGATATTGTAAATAGAAGTATAGAGGAGTTTGAATATCATGCGGATATCATCAGGTGGATGGGCTACGGTCAAAAGTGGCAAGACTTCAAATGTAACGTCCACATCTCAGGCAGACAAGGTCCAGCCGGTATCAAAGCCGTCCTTCCAAGACTGTCTACAGAAGCACGAAACTGTATTACTATCGAAAACGACGAAAACTCGTGGGGACTCGACGCTAGCTTAGAACTAGAAAAAGATGTTGCACTCGTTGTAGACATTCATCACCATTGGGTAAACAGCGGAGGAGAATATATTGATGTTAATGATGACAGGATTAAGCGTGTACGTGACAGTTGGCGTGGTGTGCGTCCTACTATGCACTACAGCGTTAGTCGTGAAGACTACATTCCAGAGCATTCACCGAACACTCGTCCAGATTACCAGCAACTTATAGAAGCTGGATACAAAAAAGCCAAACTAAGAGCGCACAGCGATATGTGTTGGAACAAAGATGTTAATGATTGGGCCTTGAGTTTTTGGGACGATTTTGACATTATGGTAGAAGCTAAACACAAAAACTTAGCTAGTGCGCAATTGTATCAACACTATTTGTTAGCTAACGATCCTTTCACAGGAATGCCCAAAGCAGCATAAATATGTGTGTCCAATAGTACTCATGAAGAGGACTTATGCTGTACCCACAGCGTAGTGGCTAGAACCCACATAGGACTTCTTGAAGGAGAAAACAAATGGGAAGACCACTAAACAAGCGTTTATTTGCTGATGCCACTACAGGCCCAACAGCAGGTGGAAATGAAATAAAAGTAGACTTTCATAACGGCTCAGCAGTTAAAGAAGGTTTTATTGTACGTCAAAAAGGTAGTAAAAGATTTTTGTGTTCAGAAGCAGGAACAGCGGATACTACACACCTATGTACACTAGTAACTGGTAAATTACCAGCCGCACTAGCCGCAGGTGAAATGACCATCAGTGTAAAAGGTTCAGACAATGAAACATATGGCGTGAGTAAAATCTCAGGTCGTGTTGCTACATTGGTTAAGCCAAGTAATACTGGTTCAAACGCACTTGATCAAACTAGACAAGCGTGGGGTTTTGCTGTACCAGCCGCTGGTATTGCACAAATTGAAGAAGCTGGAGACGATGACGCCGCAGGTAGTGACGACGACGATTTCACAGCAGACGCATAAATTTACTTAAAAGTAAAAGAGCTATCCTTGGTAAATACATACAACATATATTTGCCAAGGATTTTTTATTATGCGATTACAAGAAATATTCTCAGAAGATAAACAAGTTGGATATAGCAATTGGGATCACGATTACCCGGTTGAGTATAGTCAACATTTAGAAAAAACATTTGGTGCGCCTGACGAAATTACAGACGAACAGACTGTATGGCATAACAAAGATGGATTCAAAAGAATTGTTGTAAGAGATGAGTATATACTCCACGGTTCACCTGCTCCACATTATGACTTTGTATATAGCTATGTAGATTTAGAAGTACCAGAAAGTTTAAGTGATGAACTAGCTGAATGTTCAGGTAGTATAATTATTGATCATCTTAAAAATGAAGTTGGAGCAAGATGCGGTAGTCTTACTGCTAATGCTGTAACACTTACATTTTGTATGGATGTTGTAGCAGGTAGAGTAGACCCTGTTAAAAAAGAATACGAAGCTCGTATAATAGCAATGAAGAACCAGTTTGAGGATGGCGAAACCTACGAAAATGATTGGTGGGAAGACTCTAGTGGAGATGCAGATCCAAAGAATGAATTCTATGCAGAAAGTATAACATTAGAAGACGACCAGGACTTTCACGAAGAGTTTGGATATCTAGCATATAGTATTGACGAAAATGATTTATTTGAAGCAGAGTACCAAGGACGCAAAGTAAAACTTAACAAACCTATGCGAGGCGATGTTAAGAAGTTTAAAGTTTATGTTAAAGATCCTAAAACAGGAAATGTTAAAAAAGTAAACTTTGGACATGGCGGAACAAGTGCAAAACGAAAAACTATGCGAATTAGAAAAAGTAATCCTGCGGCACGACGGAGTTTCAGAGCTAGACATAACTGTGATAATCCAGGTCCAAAGACTAAAGCACGTTACTGGTCTTGTAGGAAGTGGTAAATGAAAATAACTGATATCAATGAATGGGTGTGTGGTAAATGTAGCAGTGAACCCTGCCGTTGTGAGCCAGTGAAAGAACTAAAAATTGAAAAGCCCGATAGTGTTAATACCAAAGGTGTTAAACGTGCAGAGATGCCACAGATACACAAAAACGATTATAATGAATTTATTGACTATCTCCAAGACAATGGAGCAGAGTTTACCAAACAAACTATGCCAGCAAAACAACTAAAAGCTACACAAGGCGAGTTTAGTGATGCGGGCGTGATGAAACAAATAGACAAACAGATGCGTGGTGAACCACGCAAGCCTATTATTGCTAGCCAAGACAACTATATCATTGATGGGCATCATAGATGGTTAGTAGCATGGAATACTAGTGACACAGTTGATGTGTTTAAAGTGAACATAGATGCTGACGAACTACTTAAACTAGTAAAAAAGTTTCCAAAAACAACATACAAAGACATATACACAGAAGAACTATACGACTTTGACAAAGATGAACCAATGAAAAGCACAGTCGCAGTTCCAGGATATGGAACTATGAGTGTAGACGGACTTATGCAAAATTTAGTACAAAGTGTAACAGAACTACTTGGTAAAATGAAACAAGGCACTGATGGAATGCGTTTTGCTGATTATCAATTAAACAGTAACAAAGTACTTACAACAAAACTTGCATCACTAATACAAGCACTAGATGACCTACAAGCAATACGTAAAAAAGGCGGAAGCAATAGTCGTAATATACAAAAAGAACAAGAACAAGAACAGTTACCTATTGACACAGACAAAGTTTTCCGTTATATTCAACAATTAGAAAGTAGACAAAACATTCAACCCCAAGATGCTGACCTTATGCGTAGAGGAATACAAAGTCTGGTGTCTGCTAGACAAACAATGAACCCGCAGGCGATCCTGCAACTATTGACGATGTTAACATGAAAATAAACGAATTTGTACCAATGACCAAACGAACAGGCGCAGGCGGCAGTGTTACAACTGTTGGCGGCAACGAAGTATCTAGAAGCACTCCAAAAATTGGAGGACTACAAACTACTTCATATGCAGATGGGTCAGTGAAACAAACGTCTCAGACACAAACACCTGATGGAGCAAATATTCAACAAACAAGAGTGAATGGTAAACAAACAACTGGTAATATAGCATCAGGAAACATAAGTGTAGATACAGTTGGTGCTATGAAAGCTGGAACACCGCCAGCTGTGTCTAAAATGAGTTATAAAACAGGCACTGGTAAAACTATAAGTGCTACACCGGGTCGGAGAGCACAATGAAAATAGATGAAGTAGGAGGTGTAGGGAAAATAGTAAAAGGTGTAAACACAACACCTGATGTTCAGCCAGGGGAAACAGAACGTCAAGCTAAAAAGTTATTTCCTATGAACAAAAGTGGTAAGCCCAAATCATTGGGTGTACCTGGTGCATCACCTAACCAAGCATTTAATTTAGGACTAGTAGAGTCAGAAAAACAAAAAGATACACTCAAAGGAATGGATCCAAAAACTGTTAAAGCAGTTCAAAATTTACTAATTAAATTTCCACATGCAAAAGATCCTTTGACTGCTATTATTGCTGACATTGAAGATTCACAAGCTATTAGTATTAAAAACGATAAGAACAATGAACTCAGAGATAAAACACTTAAACATAGGATAGATAAATTAGAAATGCGTCTTAGTGATTTAGAAAATAAACCATCGACAAATGTTGCTGAAGACCAGGATGAGTTATCACTAATTCAACGTGCTGAAATGTTTGCTCAACAAGCACACAAGGATCACAAACGCAAATACACAGGTGAGCCATACTATGTGCATTTAGATGAAGTTAGACGTATTGTAAAAGCCGCAGGAGGTAGCGAAGATATGCAAGCCGCGGCACTACTACATGACACAGTTGAAGATACAGCAACTACTTCACAAGACATACTAAAAGAGTTTGGTCCGAAGATTGCAAAACTCGTAGTTGAACTTACAGATGTTAGTAAACCAGAAGATGGCAATAGAAAAGTACGTAAGGGTATCGATAGAGATAAACTATCGATGGTTAGTGCAGATGCACAAACTGTAAAATATGCTGACTTGATAAGCAATGGTAGAGATATAGGACAAAACGATCCCAAGTTTGCCAAAGTTTATCATGCTGAAAAAGCAGATTTATTAAGAGTTATGAAAAAAGGCAATAGCAACTTACGTAATGCCGCTATTGATATGTTACCTGATGATCTTAGAAGTATAGCAATGGAAAATATGAGTGTTACTGGCACTGAGCTTAGACGGGCGGAAAAGAAAAAAGGTATAGAAGTTGGTACACCAGAATGGTTTAAACATTGGTTTGATCTTCCATACCTAAGAGAAGACGCAGGCATACAAAAAGTTGATATACAACAACTTGAGCGTTTTGCAGACAAGTTGTTTGGCAAAGTTGGCATTGATGTAGAGTTTACTAGACATTTTATGGATAGAGTAAATGATGTACGTAATCAAAAGCCAATCACAATGAGTGAGCTAACAAGATTATTTAAACAAGAATACAAGCGTTGGGGAAAGCCTATTGCACAAATGGGACCTAACAGTCAAGCAGTAATGAAAGATTTACAAACAGATATTAACTTACCATTTGTACTTCAATGGGACGACAAGAACAACGAGTTGGATTTAATAGCTAAAACTGTAATGCGTAAAGCAGATTTCAAAACATCTAATAAAGAATTTCCTGTTGAGAATGTTCCAGCTACTAATCAAGCAGGTACTATAGGACAACATATCAATTGGGGTGGTAAAAATAAACCACCACAAACTAAAAAAGTTGCAACAAGAGGCACACAAAATCCTCAAAGTTGGTGGCAGTCGATGTTACAAAAAGGTAAAAATCTTTTTGATGACGAACAGCTAGACTTAAAAAAAAAGTTTGAAGTAACCGACGAACTTAAGAAACTTGCAAATATCTTTAATAGAGGCGGACATGAAATACGCATTGTTGGTGGTGCAGTAAGAGATCTTGCTTTAGATAAAACACCCAAGGATATTGACCTTGCAAGTGATGCAACTCCAACTGAAATGCAAAAGATGTTTGACAGTGCAGGTGTGCGTCATATACCCACAGGCATAGAACATGGAACTATTACCGCAGTAATAAATGGCGAAGAGTTTGAAATAACAACACTGAGAGCAGACAAAGAAACAGATGGCAGACATGCTGAAGTAGAGTTTGTTCGCAGTTGGGAAGAAGATGCTAAACGCAGAGATTTAACATACAATGCTATGAGTATGGACTTTGAAGGTAACTTGTATGACTATCATGGTGGCATGGATGACCTACAAGACAAAGTTACACGTTTTGTTGGTGATCCTGCAGAACGTATACAAGAAGATTACTTGCGTACACTACGCTACTTTAGATTTCAAGGTAGATTAGATACACCTACATTTGATAGAGAAACTATGCAAGCTATAGCTAACAACACAGCTGGACTAAAACAACTCAGTGTCGAACGTGTATGGATGGAGATGGGCAAAATACTCAGTGGTTCAAACATACAGCAAATACTAAGTGCAATGCAAAAGACTAGTGTACTTGATGCAATTGGGTTAAATGTTAAATCATCGCAAGATATAATGGACGGCGGAGATCCAATTATTAATCTAGCAAGAATAACTGACGATGAATCAATTGGTCCGCGTTGGAAAATGAGCAACGAAGAAAAAGGTAAGCTGGGTTTTCTTATCAGTCAAAAAGGTCAAACACACGATAAAAAGTGGTATACTGATCAGATGGCAGACGGCTTTGATAGAACACAATTAGATGCACTTGCTAGATACAATAACCAAGATGACATGATTGCATATATAAAATCTTTCAAAGCGCCTGAGTTTCCTGTAGATGGCAATGACCTAATAAAGATGGGACATGAGCGTGGACCTAAAATTGGACAAACATTGCAAGCGTTACGCAATCAATGGAAGAAAGGCAACTTCAGTGCAAACAAAGACGAACTGCTTAAAGGCTTAGATAAAAACAAAGTAGATGAATCATTGGATAATCCATATCCTTTTAAACTAGTAGGACCTAACAAAACAGGTACTTGGGTAGGAAAAGCAGACACACCAAATGGTCCGTTGGTTATGGACTTTGACGGAAATGAAAGCCAAGATGACTTTAGTATTGACTTTGCAGTTAACAACAGAATGGGCAACGAAGGTACTGGAGATGCATTTAGAATATTTGCTACAGTTATGGCAATAATGAATGAATGGATATCCAAGGTAGGTATTGAACATGTACAACAATTTGATTTTAATGCTGACAAAGACGAGCATGACAGTGACGGTAGGTCAAGATTATATACTCGTTATGCAAACAAACTTGCTAGTCAACTAGGCTGGGGTTTACGAAAATCTGAAGTAGGTAATGGTAGTGCAGATTTCTTTTCACTACAGAATCCAAACCCGCAAAAAAATGAAAACTTTGCTGATGGTAAAAATCCAGGACGCAAAGGACTTAGCAAACGTGTAGGCATACCCAAAGGTGCAACACTAGCACAACTAGAAAAAATCGCAAAAAGCTCTTCAGGTGAGCGTAGACGCATGGCACAGTGGCAACTAAACATGCGTCGAGGCAAAAACAAATCCAAATAATCATATAAATAACTATATGAAAGTATCAGAGATCATACAGGAAACTACTGTTTCTGGCGGAATGGCTACTGGAAATAAGCCTTTAATCAAAAGAAAAAAAGGCAAAGCACATCACAAAGCCGCTAAGAAATCAGTAGGACTAGAAGGCGCCAAAAAACCTGTAGATCCAGTATACAACAAAATGATCCGGAGAAAACCATGAGATTAGACAAAATATCAACTGAAAAAACTGTAGCTAAACCTAAGCTAGTAAAAGAAGGTTCTCAGTATAAAGTACTGGATGTAAATGGTGTTGAACGCAAAGTATTTGAAGACATAGATCTTGCAAATCTTTGGAAGAAGAAACATATGCCAGAACTTAAAGAAGGTAAAGAACCTGTGTTATATACCAGTGAATTAATGGAAGGTGTACTTGATGCAACTGACGAAGATGGCTGGATGGCAAAAAGTCAACTGTACAAATTAAGCAAGTATGCAATTGAATTACACGGTATGATAGGCGATACAGATAACTTAGAGCCTTGGGTACAAGCAAAAATTACTAAAGCATCTGATTACTTAGGTGCAGTAAAGCACTACATGGAATACCTTGCAGTAAACGACTACCCTGAGCAACCGCCAGTTGTAGTCGACGATATGCCTGAAGAGATGTAACATGCGTCTAGAAGAGCTGTTTGAGACTTTTATTAAAGAAGACCCCGACAGTACGTCTGGACGTACTGTTACAATGAGTCTTGCTGACCTGTACGACATGTCTAATACTCCTTATCCAAAAAAACCAGGTCCAAATGGCAACTTTATTGTGCCCGGTGGAAAAGAATTTTATGAAAAAAAGACTATGAAAGTTGGTGGAGAAAATGGTGTTGATGTAGAGATTGCTAATGGATATGAACAGTTTAAAGCTGGTGGAAGTGTTAAAGGTACCATATTAAAAAACGGTGAGAACAGACCATATAACGAAAACAATATACTTGTAGATCTAGGATGGCAATTAGCGGCTGGTACAACAGAACTTGTATCTACTTGGATCAAAGGTGGTGCATGGGTTGTCGACGATATAATTAATAAGTTTACAAGTGTAGGAAGAATGCATAAACTAGCTACTGGCGAGGACTTGGTTGACTTAGAAACTGCAACACTGTCTGGATATGAAAAAGATAAACAGTTTGTTTTAGATCGTTGGACAGATATATTAAAAAATAAAACAGACCAATCATTCAGAGACAATGTGGATTTCACAGCAGGTGCAGTTAACACAGTAGAGGAAATTGGAGATCTTGTTACAGGCGGAACAGGATTTAATCTTGAAGGTGCCGCTGGTATAATTATTGGTGAACTTCCTAGTGAAATTGTTGATGTAGTGGCAATGACTACTATGGGTCCACTAGCTGGTATGGCAACGACTGGGGCTCTTAATGCACTAGAAGCTGGTGGTGCCGCGGCACAAAGTATTACAGATAGAATAAATTATGCACACAAACAGGGCAAGCTACAAACTACTCCACAATATCAAATGTATTTAGAAGCCGCTAAAGAACAATTAATCAGTGAAGGAAGTGATCCAAGTGATCCCGAACTAAAAACAGAAGCGGCTGATCTAGCAAGAAAACAAGCTATTACTATGTCTATTCAAAATGCATTTTATCAAGTAGCAGTAACAGGCGGCGTTATAGATGCAGTGCAAAATAGAATATTATATAAAGGCCCAATCTCGGCAGGCTTCATGCGTAATGCTTTTATCAAAGGCGGAGCAAACACACTAGGAGAAGGTGTTAGTGAATACGTAGAACAGGTATTTGAAAATGTAGGTATCATGGATGGCGCTGGCAATATTACTTACAAAACAGAAGGTGCTCTCAATGCCGCATATAATGGTATAATTGCATCACAATCAGGTAATGTTATGGCTACTGGAACAGATGCCGCTATAAGAGCAAAAGGTGGACTTGCAAGATTCAGTAAATTTGTTATGGGCGGTAGTAGAGATCCAAAAGCTATACTAGATATAATGACAATAGATACGAGTGTTCTTACAAACAAAATTACTACTGTAGATGAAAACGGTGTAAGAAAATTTTCTGTTGGAGAGTTATTAAAATCTAGAATAATAACCACAGATCAACTTACAGACTCACAAAAGAAAGCATTAGCAAGAAAAGGTAGAACCACTGTAGATGGTGAGCAAATAACCAGTAAACAAATAAGAGAAAATGATAAAAATGTAGAACTAGTAAGTTTATTAGATAACATTGAAATAGATCCAAAAGAAGGACAAGCAGTTGTAAATTTAGGCACAGAAGCTGAAGTGCGTAGAATGGCACAACTCATCGGTGTAAAGATAGATGGTAAAAAAGTAGATAAAAAGACAGACATTAATAAGGTACTAGCAAGACTAGAAGATGTAAGAAAAATAGATGTTAGGGTAGCAGGCAGAAGTACACTTGAAGCTCCAATATACAGTGATTTAGATGACGCACAAAAAATGCAGTATTGGAAAGAAGGTAAGGTTGACTTTACAGGTGATACTGAAAGAGGCAATCAAACTTGGAGTAGAGCACAGATACTTAATAACAGTAGGCGAAATAACGATAACATTCCTAATGATGTTGCTAGCCTTGAAGCAAACACAGTAGCAAGGCCAAGTTTAAATGATGCTGAATACGCAGAAACAAGACGATTGCAAGACCAGATTGATAACAGTTATTCTTTACAACGTGCTAAAAGAGAGCTCAAAGCAGACCAGGATGCGTTTGACGAAGAGTTTGGAGCAACGCATAATCCAGATGGCACTGCTAAAGTTCGTAATACTCCTGATTTAGACTTCGGTAGACCAACTGCGAAGGAAGAAGGCGATCCATACGGATTTATAACTGCTAGAAACATATCTGCGCCATTACAAACGCAAATTAATCAAGCAAAAGCTAAACTTAAACAGGAACAAAAAGCCTGGGACGCTTCATATGGCGAAACGCATATGGTAGACGGTAGTATTAAAAAAGGACAAGCTATTTTCGATGAGGAATTTAAAAAGAAAATAGCAATACAGAAAAAATTACAAGCTGATCTTATCAACGCAAACCAAGATGCGGCTAATGAGGCTATGGGCTACATAGGACCAACAACACCAGTACTTGACTCCGGCGATCAAAATTATAGTCAAGCTAGAAAAAATGTAGTTGCTAGTACTAAACTAAAAATTGCAACAGCAGATATGGAAATAGAATCTGTACAATCAATGCTAAAAGCACATGAAAAAGTGTATCCTGGTATTACATCAGAAATAATATCCAATGAACAACTGGAAACATACAAAAAAGATCCTGTTACAGTTAAAGACAGTATAAGCAAAGAAGTTGTTGAAAATCCACCTGAGAACAATCCACAGCCAGCACTAACAAAACCACCAGTGGGTACAGTAGTTGAACAAGATGGTCAACCTTATGTGTGGCTTGGTGCTATGTGGGCTATGCAAAATCCTGACGGTAGCAGAGGCACAACAAATCATCAATTTCATAAACCTCTACTTAAACAATGGAATGACGGCACAATTTCAAAAGAAGTACCTAAACTTGCCGAACCAGCTGAACATGACGAAGCACCTGATCCTAGTATACAAACTAAACTGTTAAAGAAACAACTAGATAAATTTAAAGAAATAGAACGTAATGTAAAATCTGAAGATCAAACTGTTATCAAAGCACCTCCTGGTGTAGCACAAGACAATAATCCAAATACAGATGGCGGACAAGCAAGAAGCACAAGTCAGGGAAGTGACAATAATCCAAATACAGATGGCGGACAAGCAAGAAGCACAAGTGATATTGATACTACTATTACACCAGCTGACTTGACTGGCGATGGAGCCGGACAAGACAATAACCCAAACACTGATGATGGAGAAGCAAGATTATACAAAGGTGGTGAAGTATTTGATCCAAGTGCTGAAACAGAAATTGATGGACAGTTTTCTGATGTTGTAGTACCAAAATCAGTTAAAGACAAATATGCTGATGTACTTGCTACAAAGAATGGCATTAAAATAATGAACTTCTTAGACGGGTTGCCGCCAGAACAGGCAGGTAGTTTACGAGTTAATAATGCTCCTACAGATACAACAACTACACAAGGCGATGGTGCTGGACAAGACAATAATCCAAATACAGATGGTGGTCAAACAAGAGATAATATACCTGGATCAGATAACAACCCAAATACTGACGGTGGTCAAACAAGAGATAATATACCTGGATCAGATAACAACCCAAATACTGACGGTGGTCAAACAAGAACTTCACGTCAGGGAAGTGATAATAATCCTAACACTGACGGAGGTCAAACAAGAACTTCACGTCAAGGGAGTGACAATAATCCAAATATAGATGGTGGACAAACAAGGACCACAAGGCAAGGAAGTGACAATAATCCAAATACAGATGGTGGTCAAACAAGAACTTCACGTCAAGGACAAGACAATAATCCAAATACTGACGGTGGACAGAAAACAGATATTAAAATACCAGTCAATCCTGACGGTTCAGAAACTGGTCCTAAGTTTGAACCAATTACTGATCCTGCGATAGGAGGACAAC
>Ga0181402_1000776_pt1 | contig 11803 bp, 18 predicted proteins | sample 25SPOviralmetaG_FD_130131 | JGI IMG/M metagenome (GOLD analysis project Ga0181402, IMG submission 130131) | Marine viral communities from the oligotrophic San Pedro Time Series (SPOT) site, San Pedro Channel, CA, USA - 25 SPOT_SRF_2011-08-17 | ecosystem: Environmental > Aquatic > Marine > Strait...
TAATTGACAAGGAGGGGTGAATCCCTCAGTCTGCCTCCGAAGAGACAGAGGGAGAGAATCATATCATCTTATCTTTACGACAAGATTTTGTCTCATAGAAGTCTTTCATCTGTTCAAGAAATTCTTTTACAGATGTAGATCCTCCGAATGTGGTAGAGTCCACAGTCTTCCAATAAACATTACCTTCAGCATCAATCATTTCTTCCTGATACTCAAGGATATGTGCAGATAGTGTAGGAGTGTATGTCACTCGATCTACAGAAGAGTTTGGTGGATATAACCAAGGTTGAATAGTTGGCATGGTAGTAATGCAAAGGGACATAAATAGTTTATAGACATACTCAGGTCTATCATCATTCAGTTTCTGGTGGATATGATTTATCATCAGCTTCACGTTGTTCCATGTTTCTCTTTGCATCTTGAACAAGAGGATCATTATCGTTGTAAACAAACTCATCTTCTACCTCTTCAACAGTCTCAGGAACATCTGGTTTAATCCAGTCAGAAAGTTTCTGTCTGATGTCAATTGAAGCTGACTTAAGCTTTCTCTTAGCTTTGGTTGGAGAAGCTTTGTAGACAGCTACAACTACTACAGAGAGAGCAAAAATAGATAGAGGTGGAGTTAGTCTCATGAGTGCATCGAATAGTAATATTTTGATGAGCAGTTTGTAAACATGCTTAGGTTTCTTTGGTGGAACTTTTGGTGTAATCATGATTTACAATCTGGTTGATAATTTTGTAACCAAGCAAATTTTAATAGAGTATCTACTAAGATCTTTTCCTTCTCTATATATTTAGAGTGAAGTTCTTTAGATAACTCTTCGGCTTCTTTCTGAGTGAAGCCTTTATCTCTGAGTGCAGCATAAAAGTAAGTAGCAGTTCTTGTCATGATTAGTAATCCAATACGTTTACAGCTTTGAAGAAGTCTTTGTTACCAAGATGTATGTTGTGTTTGGTAGCTACTTGGCAAGCTTTCTTCATTAATCCACTAAAGGATCTAGAACAAATATGATCTAATGGAGGACCATAAGCAAATTGTTTAGTACCATCTTTTGTAATCACAGAAAAGTCTCCGAAAGAGTATACGTTCTTGTAACCTGCAAAGTCATGGTCTACAAATACACGTACCTTGTCGTAGGCAATGATGTCGTTATTTAACCAATCCATATAAATAAGTAGTAAGGGACAGGACCTGGACTCGTCAGGATAGGTAGGTCATTTCCTATCGACTCTCCCGAAGGAGAGTTTCGCCAGTTAGACAGCAAGTTCTTGCTGGGCTGGTGTTTCTGATACAGCTTTACGAGACAATCTTTCGATAGTGTCTGCATAAACTCTGAACTCAGGGTTCTTCAGTGTCTTGTTGACACCTTCTTGTGTGTAGTGTGATCTGATGGTAGCAAGATCAATAGTTCCTGCAACAACGATACGCTGACCTACAAGGTTCTCACCATCTTGAGCAGCTTTAAGTAAACCATTCTTGGTACGCACTGTTACACGCACACCATTGTCATTACTGTCATTAGTAGCAATGACAATTTTGAGGAATGGATTCTCAGCAGCTTCAACAATCTCTGCGAAAGTAATGTTGCCGGTGAAAGTAGTTTTGAAAAACATGGAAATCTCCATAAGTGTACAAAGGGATATGAGTCCCTCAGTCTGCCCTCGAAAGAGCAGAGGGAGAGAGTCAACTGACTTCATAAAGATCTTTAGCTAAACAAAGATCAATAGAATCACGAAGCTTATAACCTTTATTAACTAAAGGAACCAACTTCTTCTCAAGCAACTTTAAAGGTGCATACATATAAATATGTTTACTGGCACCAGTTGAAGGATTAACCATTAGAAGTTCAGCCATATCACCACGACGGGTGAATAGGCATGCGTCTGTGTCAGACTTTTGATAGAGATCAGCAATTCTGTTCATAGTACAAATAAGATAAGGAACATAATCATTTGAATCTTAAACATGGTAGTTAGAGACAAGGGACATGAGCAGTTTAAAGACATACTCAGGTCTAATGATTAATCGTAGTAACCACACATATGTTCCATTTGACGCATGAGTGCATCATCTTCTTCATCTGTAAGTTCTTGAATCTCTTCTTGTTGCTCAAAGAAGAATTGATAAGGATGACGTATCCAGTACATGATGTTTGTAAATCTTTTAAACATGGCAGATAAATAAATAAAAATTACATTGATCCGATCATTTAACCTGTAAACGTAGTCAGATAAATGTTATAATTATTGCAGTGAAAGATGTACTTAATTCCAGATTAATAACTGATGTAAAAGTTATATAAGAATTAAGCGAAGCAATAAGAACAACAAAACCTACAATTCCACAGGGTCTGCCGAATTTATAAGTTATTACCGACGCATCTCCAGGCGAGATCGGGCGGACAACCCTCTTCTTAATAGATTTTGGAGGGAAAATAGGGGAAAATACCCTATTATTGACTGAATTTGTAAGATTTAAGCGTAGTCAGAAGCACATAAACTTATAAACGTAGTCAGGTAGATGCAGAACATACATATGTGTATATTCTTTTTTTTCCTCGCAGACACCGCTGCGTAGGTACTACACCAGATGTCTCCACTATTTTTTACCCCAATTAGGGTCTCCCAACGGTCTTTTTGGGGGTAAATCATAGGTTGAGTCCACTTAAAATCTTTATATCAAAGACATTTACCGATAAATGGTCATATCTCCAAACGATTTTTCACTCTGGGCAAGGTTAACAGGTAATAAGTACCCTTCCACTCCTAAAGAAAGAGCCCAAAAGGGTCCTGAAGTACAGAATTTTATCCAGAATTTAGGTAAAGAAGGGATGATAGGGGGAAAAGAGGCTGATAAAAAAGAAAAAAAGAAAGGTTTACCTGAAAAATTAGCAACTGGAGCACTAATTGCTGGTGGAGTTGCTGCTTTAGGTGCTGCAGCAAGAGATCCTCGTGTTCAAGACATTGCACAAAGAGCTGCTGCCAGTACAAAAACAAAAATTGATGATTTTTTAGTTAATTTTGCACCTGCACAAGATGTTGATGTAGATATTGTCAATGCAAGTGGTGATGTAACTCCAGATCCAAAACAACAACAAGCAAATACAGCTCCAACTCAAAATACAGATGAAGTTGTAGGTTATGCCACATCAGTAAACCCATTCTCTAACAGAGATAACAGAATAGCAATGGGAAAAGCATATAATAAATCAGATCAATATCAAGAAGTAGCTGCAGGTCCAAGAATTCCAACAGGAGTAAGCAGTTTCCAACAGAATATATCTAAAGATAATTACACACCTTTAGTTCAAGGTGAAACTTCCTTTACAGAAGGTTCTATTAGTAAAGAAGATCCTTATGGAGATATTAGTAATCTAGAACAAAGAGTTGATCGTACATATGGAAAATATCTTAGTAATTTAAAACCAGAAGATGCTGCAACAACAAGAGCATCTCTAATAAGAGAAGCAGGAAGAGAAAGAGATTATGCACTTGGCATAATAAACTCTCGTGCAAGAGGAAGAACTGATGAACAAGCAACAATAACAGGACGCAAATTTGGTGGATATGATTTAAGTCCTGCTGTAAGAGCACAAACTCCATTCAGGAAAGCTCTCGGTGAATTAAAAATTGCTTCAACAGTTCCAGCAAAAATAGATGAGCTTTTAAACCTTGTAAAAACTGGACCAATAATAAATTTACCAGAAAGTGTACAAGAAGGGGGAGCATTGGTACAACTAGCAGCTGGTAGTACTCCTAGTAATAAAGTTCCTACAATAGGAGCAACTATTGGTGGACCTAGTTTGACTGATCAACTAGCTACAAAGATGAAAGTTGATAATGTTTTTGATGGTGTAAGAAAACAGTTATCAGGAGATGTAAGTGGACCAGTACCTATAACAGGAATTACATCTACAGGATTAAAAACTTTTGTTCAAGATGATAATCTTCGTCGTATGGAACCTACTCCAGAAGCAGTAAAAAGTTTAACAGAATCAAAACAAGAATTATCTCCTGAACCTCCTAATGATCCTACTTCTCGTGATGCACGAATAGATCGGCTTGCGAAAAGTTTAGCTGAGACAAGAGCAATGAGTGAAAACTTAGGAAGAGCTGGAGAACTATTAGCAAAATCATCTACTGGTGTCCCAGGATCTCCAAGTGTATCAATATTAGTTCCAGGTACAACTAGATTTGATAGTGCTAGAGCAGCTGGACTCACAAGTAGATCTGGTATAACACCAAGAATTACAAGTTCTAATTTTCAAGAAAATGTAAATTTAGGTAAGACAGTAGAAGCTGCTTTACCTACATCAAAACGTATATTTTATAGACAAGATTCAGAAGGAAACCCAATTCCAGAAACTGTAGAATTAAGAGATGAACGTGGTTCAATAAGAACAGATCCAAAAGGTGGTGGAGGAAGAAAAGCTGGTGAAACTGCTGGACCACCTAGAAGTCCTTTAGATACTTTAATAATTCAAGCTCAAAATCCTGCAGGGATGATGACAACAACAAGACCTGTTTTTGAAGAGATTGATAATACATCAAATAAGTCATTTGTTAATCCAGTACAGTCAGGAGGCTTAGAACAATCTCCACCTGATTTTGGTCAACCATCTGTATCTGGTAGATCTATAGGTAAGTATGGTGTTGAACTAGGTGACTTCCCACAAGCAAGAGAAGCACAGACTCCTACAGAAAGTCCTTCATCATTTACACAAGCACCTGGCAGAGCAAGAGGACCTGTAGATATTGTTGTATCAGGAGGTCGTGCAAATAATAATGAATTTGATACTCGTACTGGAGGGGGATATGAAGGATTTAAAACCAAGATAGATAACATCATTAATCAGATGGAAATACCTGAAGGTAAAACTATAAATATTATTAGTGGAGGAGCATCAGGTGTTGATTCATATGCAGAACAATATGCAAACGAAAAGATGGATCAGGGAGCAAATTTTACATCAGAAGTAATTAGACCTGATTGGACTAAAGGAGGAACTCTCCCACCTGCTGCAAAAGGACAGAAGCCTATACCAGATAAGCCAGGTCAGCCAGGTAATTATGATCCAGCAGCAGGAGGAATAAGAAATCAAAAGATGATAAATAAAGCAGAAGCAGCAATAGTATTTGAAGGAGGAACTGGTACTGAAGACTTTACAAGAAGAGCAGAAAGAACACAAAGAACAAAAAGATTACCTATATACAGAGCATCCGAAACAGGAGCATCGAAAAGTCGTTTTGCTGGTGAGTCATTTGATGTAGCTAGACAACTTCAGAAGATACAAACTGATCAGAGTGCTTCTCCAAGCCAAAGAAGAATCAATGCTGCTAATTTTATAAAAGATTTAGAAACTGATACTATCTTGAGATCAATAGATTAGAATTAAATTCAAGAACATAAAATCATGACTAAATTTTTATTACCAATCGCAATCAACGTCATAAACAAAGCTGTTGATAAAATCCCAGAAGACTTAGATGAACTTCTAAAGAAGTTTCTAATATCTATCTTAAAAAAAGCTGCAGCTAAGAGTGGTAACAAAGTTGACGACTTACTAGTTGCACAACTAGAAAAAGCTTTATTTGAATAAGGCTACTGTTAAAATAGATTTATCCAATGGCTGATAACTGGATCAAAGATGCTATCAAACGCCCTGGTGCTTTTACAAAGAAAGCAGAGAAAAGGGGAATGGATGTAAAAGAGTTTGCATCAAAGGTAACAGCTAATCCAGATGAGTATGATACTCGCACAGTCCGTCAGGCTAATTTAGCTAAAACTCTAAGTAAATTACGTAAACGTAAAAAGAAATAACTATGTCAGTATTTGATTACAAATTAAATCGTAGACAACAACTGGTTAAGAAGGGTGAGCCTATAGATAATAATATCGATTTTTCTGGCAGAACTAATACAGATTTTACAAATGCATTTGTATCAAAAATGAGAGATACAAATAATCTTTATACTAGAGAATCACCTGGACAGTTTAGTGATCCAGAAGCAGATGTTGTTAGAAAAAATTTATTAAGACAGAATGATAATTTTGGACAATTTAATGATCCCGGACAACAGATTAAGTCAGATGCTTTTTTAACTAAATTTAGAGATTCATTATTACTTACTAAAGATGAAAAACGTCTTACCAGCAGAGAAGGTGTTTTAGACTATATGCAAGGAGATCCAAAAGGTCCACCAGTTAATGGTCAGTTTCCAACAGACGGATTAAAAATAACATGAACCCAGCTATAGCAGCAGTAATAGGAAAAGCAACAGCTTTAGGAGCTAAGTATGGACCACAAGCAGTAGCAGCTGGTAAGAAAGCTGTAATGGCTGGACAGAAACTTGGTACTTATTTTACTAAAGAAGGTGCTACAAAACTTGGTCAACAAGCAGTAAAAGCTGCAACATCTGAAGGTGCTCAACAAGCTGGTAAAAGAGTTCTAAGAGATACTCTTCTTTATACAGCTGCTGAACAAGGTATACCTCGTGCTTTAGGACAACAAGCTCCTGATATAAGAGATACATTAGTTAGACAGGCTACAGGTAATATTATTGCTGAAGGTGCAACTGCTGGATTAGCAAAAGCTTTTCCTATGCCTAAAGGAGGTGGATTACTTGATGCATCTGGTAATCCTATGAGACCACAGGAAAAAGGATTATTTGGATTACCTGGTATGAAACCAGCAGATGCAAGAAAGATTGGAGAAGTAACAGGTCAGATAGGTGGACAGGCTATTGCACAGACAGTATTACCCGGTGAACAAGCTAACCCATTCTTACCATCTACATATATGCAAGAAGAAGGAGATATGCAGAATTATGAAGTAGGACCTACTGGTGCATATAGAGTTCCTTCAGAACCAGAATCAGCTGAGATAGTTAGACCATCAACTACAGATCTTTCTAACGTACAAGCAAGTGAAGCTATTGCAGCAAGAGAAAAATATGCATATCAATTACAACTAGCACAAATAGAAGCACAACCAAAACATACTTATATGCACTATGAATCTGCAAACCCTGGAGTAATGGGAGCTGAGATAGCAGGCAAGACTTTCTCTAATATAAAAGTTCCTCAGTATGGCTAAATGAGAGATGTAAATAATTATTTTTCAAACAGTGTAGAGTTTCTAAAAGATTTAGGACCTTCATTACTTGCTGCTTCTAAGAAAAGTAAGATACCAGAATACCTTCAGAAGAATATGAAAACTGCAGTAGACAATGCAGGTAAGTTTACTGGTGATGTAGCTCAAAAGGTAAGAGATGGAACATATACAACATTCTTTGGAAATCAGTCTTACAAAAGCGGTACACCTTTTAGTAGTGCATCTGGCACAGTAGCTGATGTCATAGGAAATACTGTTACTTCTGATAAATTCAGACAACAGTATGTCTGGCCGTATACAAATGCTTTTAGAGTTGTATCTAAAGCAGGAGCAGCAGCTGCAAACTTAACAGGATTAGAAGATCCAATGGCAAAGGCTGCAGTAGTAGCAGGAATTCCTTTGTTTATTCATACAATGACAGAAACGTCTGGACCAATAACTCAGGGACTAAGACCAAAAGGTTATAAAGCTGTAGCACCTGTATCTAAAGAAGAAGATCCAACTGGTGCAAAACCACGTAACATAATAGAAGAAGGAGCACTTAGATTTATTGGTGGACAAAAGAGTCAGCCTTTAGCTTATAGAGATTTTATAAAAGAACGTCCTGATGTAATGCCATCAACTATTAGTGATTACAGACGTTACATGAATAGAAAACCTGAAGCAGGTAAGCGAATAGATATAGATCCAGAAAAGCAAACATTCACTGCTTATGGTGGTTTTGTAAAAGGAACAGCTCGTGGTTTAAATGATCCGGAAGTAAGAGTCAGAGGAGTTCCTGTAACTGCTAGTTCTGTATTAGGAACTGCAGCTGGTGTAGCAACCATAGCAGCAGGTAAACAATTATTAGATCCAAAGATTGGAGTTACAGGTAGAGAACCTGTACAGGCATCTTTAACAAAAGATGTACTCCGAGATACAGATACTGGAAAAGAACTTAAAACAGATCTCGATACATATATTTCTAAGATGCAAAAAGAAAATAAAAATTATTCTCCTAATGTAGAGGTACTTGGACAAAGAAAAGATGTAGTCAATAGACCAGAGACTTATAAATTTAATATAGGTTTTGCAAAAGATGGTACAGGCTCAAAAGGAACACTTAAACAGAAGAAATATGGTGAAGGTCCCTTTATCAGAGAAGATGTTCCTGTAGGTAATATTCCTAGCATGATAAAGGAGATGAGAGGTAATAATCCACAAGATCCTGATATACAGACTTTAAAAGATAATGTAGCAGACTTTAAGAAAGAAACCTTTTCAAAAGCAGCTCAACAGTTCCAGAAGTTAGGAGACTATAAAGAACCAGCTTTAGTTGCTGGTGGATTAGTAGCTGCCATTGGTACTGCTGCTATAGCTAAAAAATTATTCCAGAAAGCTGAACAAGAAAGAATCAAAAAAGAAGACCCCTTACAATATAAGAAGTACAAACGTGGTGACTACACAGAGTAACAATGGGTTTAAATCTTTCTGGTATTAATCAATATAGTAATCCTTCAAGTAGTGCTGGGATGAACTTCAACACTTTTTCTGATAACTCTGGTAGCAGCAGTGGTAGTGGTAGTAGTGGTAGTGGTAGTAGACCTGAGAGAACTAGGTCTGGATTCTTTGGAGCTATAGCTGATGCAGCAGATGATAGAGCTAAAAGAGATGAAGATCTTGATGCTAAAGCCCAGAAAGCTAAAGAGTTAGCAAAACAATATCAAAAATCTACTTTAAAAGTAGGTCCTGACATTTCTGTAATGGAAGGAGATTCAGCTTCTGAATTTACAATGACCAACCCAGGACGTAAAGGTTTCGGTGGAGTAATCGGAGCTGGTCTTGGATACATGATACCAGGTGTGGGACCGGCTGTAGGGTCATCAATTGGTGGAATGTTCTAAGCTTACTACCTTTAAAATATTATTTAACAGGAGCTATTTAAAAAAATGGATGAGTTCAGACGCTATAAGCAATTAAAAGAGCAAATAAATGCTTTAGATCAGAAGCTGAAGAGAGTAGAAAAAGATAGAAATAGAATGGCAGGAGAAATATTTGCTGGAGGCGTAACTGCTAATGAACAACTTAATGAAAGAAATCAACCTTTAGTTTTAACATCACCTGAAGCTTCCGGTACTGCAGTTCCTATATTGCCACAGATTTCAGGAGCTGGTGTATTAAATCCTGTAGGTCCAGAGCAGACAGCTCGTGTATATAATTCACAACAGTATAGAGATCTATTAAATTCAAGTAGAAGATTCAAAGAAGATGATTTTCTTATAGGTGAAAAGTTCCGTAAGAACGAAATGGCACGTCAGAATGAAATGCTGCAACGTAGACAAAGAGTTGCAACACAGGCAACATTGCTACAACAAGGTCAGTTAGGTGCTCAATCAATGGCACAACAGTCTATGGGTAATATCGGAAGTGTTCTTGCTTCTACTCCTACTTATCAGTAATGTCTAAGAATAAGAAATTTGATCCTTCAGCTTACTATGACTTACGAGCCATTCCTGCTAGAGGTAGTTTTCTTGGGCTTCCAGACTTTGGTATTTCAGAATATCTTACAAGATTTGCAGGTCAACAACCAGATAAGGTTTTTCTAGGAAGTGGTTTTAATGCAAGACCTTATAAAGTAGATCCAGAAGCTAAAGTTGATTTACAAGATCAAGCAACTCTGTTTAATAGTGATGGAGATTATCTTGGAGGAACATTACCTTCTGGTTCTGGTGTAATTAAAAAAGGGGAAAAGAAAGATCCAGGTTTAGATTTAGACACAGGATCTCCTATATCTGATGATTTAAAAAAGACAGATAAATATAAAAATTTTGCTTTGAACTTTATAGAAAGAGGTCTTGTCCGTGGTCAAGATGAAAGATCTGCCTTAAGACTTGGACAAGGTTTAATTGATCAACAGACAGCTGCTCTTAGTGAAAGAAATAGAATGGCATTAGCTAATCAGCTGGCATATTCTAAATTTGATACGAGTGCTATTGCAAGAAATAGATTAAGAGCACAGCAGGGAGAAGCTGCTATGATGAATGCTATAGCTAATCAAACTACATCTTCTGCACAAGTAGGAGGTTTAGGAACTTCTAGAAGATATGGAAGATAAGAGTTTTTAGACTAAAATTAAATTAATAGATTAGATTTTTGTTATGGGAGGAAGACCACCAGCACCGAGAGTTGAATATATACCTGCTCCACCACCACCTGTTACGGTGTCTACACCAACGCAGTCTCTTCAAACTCAAGTTGAGTTAACGAAGATATCAGGTGAGCAGAATAGATTAAACATGGAAACTGGTGCAGAACTGGATCGTCTTAATGAAGAGTTCTATACTGGCCAGGATCTAAGAAGATACAGAGCCAGAGGTGCTGAAGAACGTCTTGCTACTGAAACAAAGGGAGAACAGGACAGAGCAACTATTGGTACTACAGGTGCAGAAACTAGAGCAACCAGAGAGACTGAAGGTGCTCAAACTAGACAGACTATTGGTACTACAGGTGCAGAAACCAGGCGTACCAGAGAAACAGAAGGTGCTCAGGACCGATTGACAACACAGACTAGAGGTCAAGAACAGAGAGCTACTGTTGGTAAGACTGCTGAAGAAACTAGAGAAACAAACTTGCAACAGGAGCAGTTTAGACGCTATAAAGAGAATAGAGATTTCCAACAGTCACGAGACGCTTACAAATCATAACCGACTGGTTAGATACTTTATCTGATAAAGAGAAAGAAACATATCTAGCTTTTTGCAAACAAACCAGTTCACCGATACAGATGTATCTTTATGCCCGTTTCTTAGGGTATCAAGGTTCTATAACTGATTGTCATCTTTGGGCTAAGGAAGAATTTAAAAAAAGAAACTTCAATGCAATACTTGAAGTAGAAATAGATGCAATGCAGATAGATATATCTAAACTTAGAGACAGTATTGATCTTGGAGTAGTTAAACAAGATATGGGTGCTGCTCGTATTGCAATGTTACAGAAAGAATTGAGAGCGAATATAAAACAACTGTCAGATGAAAAACATTTAACAGATAGACAAGGATTGATATTAGCTGGTGCTGACAGAGCATTAAGAGAAATACTTTTAATCTTTAGAGATGATCCTATAGAAGGACCATTACAGGAAGCATCAATGGGAGTCTGGACTAAAATTTTGCAAGAAGAATCATAAGCCTTAATGAGTTAGTCTTAAGACATGGCTGGAACTAGTATCTATTCGGTTTATCGCAGGACTGCTCGTGCTGCTGCTAAACAACAGGTTGTAAGAAAAACATCTTCTATTGATGTTGATAGAGCTAGAAAAGATTTTGCATACTTCTGTGATGTTGTAGGAGATAAACCTCCTGCAGAACACATGCAGTTATGGCATGAACATTTATATACACACCAAGATAGTGAATGTCTAATTGATATTGCCGGACCAAATGTAGATATACTTGCACCAAGAGGATCAGCAAAGTCTACAGTATTAGGTTTATTCACAGCATGGGCTATTGGTATTCATGCTCTTAATAAAAAACCCTTAAAGATTTTATATATCTCATATACGGTTGATGTTGCCAGACCTAAGAGTGCTGCAATAAAAAGGATCATTGAAGATAGTAAACTTTATAGAGAAATATTTCCTATGGTAAAAATTGCCAAAGGTATAAACTCTAATGAGTATTGGAGTATTGATTGGAAGTTTGCAGGGA
>Ga0181402_1000781_pt1 | contig 11762 bp, 9 predicted proteins | sample 25SPOviralmetaG_FD_130131 | JGI IMG/M metagenome (GOLD analysis project Ga0181402, IMG submission 130131) | Marine viral communities from the oligotrophic San Pedro Time Series (SPOT) site, San Pedro Channel, CA, USA - 25 SPOT_SRF_2011-08-17 | ecosystem: Environmental > Aquatic > Marine > Strait...
ATCAGCACTTCTATTTATTAAGTAAGGATTAAAACGTCTTGCCATAATTTATTGGTTTTGTAAGTATTCTAATAAAGCTGTATTTTGAGGAGCAGATCTTTGGTAGCTGCTAGCAGATCCTAACCCGGCTTGCTCATATAAAATCGCTCTTTCTTGTGGTGAAGGCAAACCTTGACCTAGCCCTTGGTAGTACTGCCCTAATGTTATAGCTCCTGGAACTTTAGGACCAGATGATTGATTAGGATCAACAGCAAATTGCATCATAGGATTAATTAACATGCCTTGACCACCACTACCAATACCAAAATCACTAGGCGTTACAGCATAATCTCCACCAGCTAAGTCTAAAGCTTGAACACCTCCAGTAAAATCAGTAGATTCTGGTAATTTCGCAGGAACTATTCCACCGGCTAGTGTTTGTGCCGCTGCACCTAAAGAACTCATAGCAGCTTGTGTAGAGTATATTTCTTGAGCTTTTAATAGGTCAGCTTGATCTTGTAATCTAGTTAAATCTGCTTCTGTTCTTCTTTCTTGCAACATCATAGTCTGCATTTGACCTTGAGCTTTTGCTAAATCTACTCTTTGCTGTCCTTGGGCTTGTAACCTTTGATTTTGAGTTTCTTGTTGTTGTATATTAGCTGTAACACCTTGTTTAGATTTTAAAGCAGCTTGAGCTAAAGCAGTTGCTCCACCAGCTCCAGTTTCTCTTAAGTTATCTAAAGTATTAGCTAAAGCAATATCTGTTTGCTCTGCTTGCATTTCCGCAGCTTTAGTGGCTACTTGTAAGTTAGCAAATGGGTTAGAAATATTAGCATAAGGATTATTTAACTGTTGTCTGTTTTCCATTAAATTATCTATTTCTATAACTTTATTACCGTAATCTCTTTTTGCTTTAATAGCTTGAAAACCAGCTAAAGCCGCGGGCGCAGCTTGAGCAGCGGCTTTCCACCCTGTTCCTTCAACAACTGTTAAGTCTCCACCGCTAGATGATGATACAAAATTTTCTAAAAAACCCATAATTATAATTTTATCTTGATGATACTACAAATTCTGTTGAGACAGCAAACAACTCTTTTAATCCGCCTAGATCTGTAGTTGTATCTGTCGACACTTTCACTGTTGCTAAATAACCTTTAATACCTGTAGTTGCGTCACCAAAGAAGACCTCTCCTGGTCTAGCTACACTGTTATTAATTAAATTAGCAAAATATTTATTTTCTTTTCTGTTAAAACCTGCTCTATAAGGTACACCACTTTCGGTATACAAACCTTCGTCAAAGCTTCTTACAAGTTTAGCAGAGTCGTTATATTGTTGTTGAGCGCTTGATTGTAAATCAAATCCTTCTGCATCTGATAAAAATGACTCAACTTGCCAACCGTTACTACCTTCATAGTTAACAGTTTTAAAATTCTTTATTATACTTGGGTTAGCATTGAATATAAACTCTATGCTTGAGTTAGATGTGACACCATAGAAAGTACTTCTAATGTGATTAGGACTTTGATCATAATGCTCATAAATATCAGCATCGTAAAAACTATAATACTTACTTTTTAAGCTACCAACAAATTTAGGTTCATAAGAATAAAAACTAGTCCAACCATTTAAGTCGTCTTCAAAACTTAAAGTACTATATGTATCAGGCGTAATAGTATCTTCGCTTTTGTCCTGTATAGATACTACATAGTTTTTATTATGAATATCCCAGCCACCTAATAATCTATCTTTTATAAATTTAGTAAAAGTAGCATTTTGTCCAACAGCTGGTGTTCCTGGGTCATTACTTAAATACAATATATTAGCATTAACTATGCCAATTATAGTTACTGATATAGGACTTCCACTTGTTTGGGGTATAGAAACTAACATACCTTTTTCTAAGTTAACTAAATCACTTGATGGATTTACTGTTAGCTTAGGTGGTGTAGCAGCTGAACCAGCAATAACACCTGTAAAAGTAAACTCTTTAAAATTACTGTTTATTTTAGCAAACTCTTCTCTAAAAAAAGTAGACATACCATATTGAGATATTTCAGTTAAACCATCTCTTGATAATCTCATTACAGCATTCCTGTATTTATCTGTAAAATATCTTCTATAACCATGGTAAGCAAAACTTTCTGGGTTGTTACTTATACCGTACTCACCAACATAAGGCGTTATTTGACCTATTACTAATCTTGTCGATGTTACAGACCCTGATCCTTCAGCTGAATAAATAGCATCTTTATCTATCAAAGCATTGCTAACTTTATTTTCTTGAAATATAGCTAAGTTACTATCTAACGCGTGAAGCTTTTGAATAGAACCATAATTAGGATCTACAGCTTTTGTTATCTCTTCTCCAACTGAAAATACGTTTGTTTCATTTAAATCAGTTCTTGAGTTGTAAACACCTGAGTATATTAAGGCATTTACTCTAACAGACTGTTCATTAGAGTTTTCAACTAAATAAGCTCTTGGCCCATAGCTAGTTGCAGTATTGTTGTAACCACCTCTTACCCTAGCTTCTTCTATTATCCAGTTTCTGTCACTAGTTGCCCCAGTGTTAGCTTCAAAATTAGGATAATCAGCAGGATTATTAGGTAATCCAGGAAATACAGGTTTATAAGCGGCATTACCCGAAGTAACGTTATTAACAGTCTTCTTTAAAACGAAAGAGTTAAAATACTTTATTTCAATTGCGCTCATATTATATTATCACTTGTTTTATTAATATATTACTGATCAGTAAACTCTATAGTTCTTGATATAAGATTAAGCCCAGCTGGTACGCTAGTTTCATTACTATCGTAAACTTTAATTTGTAAATTTATAGAGTAAGTGCTGTTAGGGTTGCTAGCAAAATGAGTATTAGCAGTGTTAGCATTTACTTTAACCACAAATTGGTTATTTGGTAATGTTGTTCCATTAGCTCTAATATTATCTACATAAAACCAATCACTTGAATATGGGTCTCCTATGTTGTCAGCAACTTTACAAACTAGTTGATCTGTATCTCTACTAGTATCAGCACTACCATTTTTAGCTGTAAACCTAAGAACTTCAAAATTTTGAATATTAGTTATATTTATCGGGCTTGAGTATAGAGGATTTGGAACTGAGGATAATTGACTACCAGTATTTAAATATATTTGAGATAAAACAGGTGGGTCATTAACTAACCTACAGTTGTTCAATGTTAAGTTATTTGTAAAACCATTAGCAGTTACAGATATAGTAAAAGTATAACTTTCTAGCGTAATAGCATTTTCACCATACATAAATAATCCGTTTGTTTTTATTCTAAACTCTTGTTGATTGCTTGGGTTTTGTTCAATAGCAAATTCAGTTGTTCTATTATTAGTAGGAGCAGACCCATCGACAACGCTCAATATAGACATAGTATTATTGTTATCATTACAGTCATTTCCACTAGAGTCAAAAGCCTTAAAATACAATGTAGCAGGAGAACCACTGGCATCATTTTCAGATTGTATATATTGTAAAGATCCAGTAACACTATCATTACCAGCTGAATCCCTTAAACTAAAAGGCGCAATTGTTGATACGTTAGCATTTATTTCTGATATTAATCCAGAAGTAGAACTTTCATAATAAATATCTAAAACAGATTTAGTAGGTCTAGTTTCAAAAACACCTAACTCTTGCCAAGAATTTTCAATACCTTCTTTACTGCCGTAAGTTGGAGTTGCACCTATTTGAAAGTCAGTCTCTATAGTAGCTATAAACGGGTTTGATTGAGCTTTAAAAAATATATCGTGAAAGTTATACTTAACGTCACCGCTATTACCTTTTGGAGGGTTTGGATTTGGAATATAAGGATACCAAGGTTGAGGAACACTTTCTGTATCTCCACTTGGGTACAGATCCCCTTTAGTTTTTGCCCAATCACCTAATTCTCTAAAAGGCTCTATAGAAACAACTTTTTCTCCTTGTTTGCTAACATTAGACTGAGTATTGTATTGTTTAGAAATTGATGGTCTTGGATTTACTCTATTATATAGTAAAACCCTACTACTAAAAGTAACATCATTACCGTTTACTTCTTCAAGTTCTCTAGGAACTTTATTTATATTGTCTCCAAATAAATTTATCATAGATATGCTTTCTATGTTTGAAAAAGAAGGTAATTGAGCTAATCTTTCCGCTGTAGATAAAAGATCAACATTGCCAGTTGGCGGTGTTCTTTCTATAGTACTAACGTTCCATGTTAAGTTTCCAGCTAAAGCACCTGGAGTATAGACATTGTAATATTCTTGCTCTTGTTGTTTAATAACTATCCTATAACTATAATAACCTAAAGGATTAGTTGTAGAATATAAACCTGGATAGCCTTGTTTACCTGATTCAGGTATAGGGTTTTTTAATGTAAATTCTAAAAAGTCTCCCCAATAATTAATAGAGTCGGTTCCAAAATTATTATAAGGAGCATATATAGTAGAATTATAAAATCCAGTAGTAGCCGCATCCGGATCAGATAATATCACATTGGAAGCCCTACCGTATCTATCGTACAGTACAACGCCAACTTGATAACTTCTATTTTGCTTAACAGTGTGATTAGGAAATTCTTTGGTAAAGTTATCATTTACTTTTTTATTGTATTGTAAAGCATAATCTAAATAATCAGGTGTAGCATGTTTGTCTATAAAGTTACCATATATTAATCTATTACCTGAAACTTCCTGTGTCAACGCTCTTACAGGTATTTTATCTGAAACCCTAATTAAATCAGCTTCTGGTAAAACTTTTATAGGTTTTGATGATAAATACTCATAAACGTAGTTAACACTGGTATTAGATGACAGTTTAGATGTTGGAACATCTTCTACAACTCTTACTGCTAATTCATCTGAATTTTTAACTAGTATTTGTATTTCTTGTATCTTAAGTCTTGTATCAATTAAATTAGCATCTTCAGGTAGTTTAATATTTAATTTAACTTTTGTAACAGAGTTTTCCATAAACTTAACATTACCAGTTTGCAATGTTATGCTTTCATCGTCACTTGTGAAATGCCCAAATTGATCAGGTATAAAAGCTGCTTGAGTAAATGGTGCCATTAAGGAATATTCACCATCATCATATTTAAATCTATAACTAAATCTAGCAAATTTATCTTTTAATAAGTTTTTATCTCCTTTATAATTAACGTCATATATAGGATTTTTTCTTTGTATTTCAAAAACAGCATTTTGAACTATATCTTGACCTGCGGTTGTTGGGCCTATACCTACAACACTAGCTGTTGGACTACCTGTTATAGTGAATTTTAACTCAGACTCTATAGGTATAGATAAATCTTCTTGAACAGGAAAAACTATTTGATCTCCAGCTTTTAAATCAGGGTTATTTCCAGCTGTAATATATGGTGATCCATTAAGATGAAAGTATGAACCAGTATTAGTAGTGTTTTGAGATAAAGTATTTATTATGTGGCTAGGTAAAAACTCTGTAGAAACGTTTAATAAACCAGATTCATTTGAAGTATCTAAAAAGCTAGGTGCTTCAAATGGAGCAAATTTAGCGACTGATATATGATCTTCATTGTAATAATAAGCATTACCAGTACCTGACAGTTCATAGCTATCATTATTAGCAAAATCAACATTTATTTTCCTTGGCTGGTTTCTATTATCTGTCCAAAATAACATGTTTTCTATCATGTTAACATTTATTATTGGATGCGTTTTGGAAAAATTAAGAAAGTTACCACCAAGAAGAACTCTATATACATTGTTAGAAACATTGTATTGAACTATATAACAAGCAGCGCCTTTAGCGTTAAAAGTTATTTGTAAAGGTGGTTGAGGATTTCCTGAAGGTTGAAAACTAGTAAGTGTGTCTGATGGAGCGTAGTTACTTAACCTGTCATTTGAAGAATCTGAATAATCTGTTAAAAATAAAAATATCCTATCATTAGTTACATCCATGTAGTAACCTAATACTTCTAAGCCGTTTAAAACAACATCACCATCTGTAGCATAATACTTAGCATTGTTTTTAGCATCTTCTAAATAACCTAAGTCAGTTTTTAAGCTAGTTAGTTTTCTGTTACCTAATACATTTTCTAAAGCACCTACGTCTGCACCTTCAGATCTACTAATACTTACATTTTTAGCATCTCTATATTCACCATTAGGTATAAGTCTAGAATCTAAGGTTTTATTCATCTTAGATCTTAGAAAAGTATTTTTAATTTCTGGCATACTTAATGTTTAATCCATTTAGACTTGTTTCTAAACACTTGAGCTATCTCTTCTATCTTTATGTTGCTTAAACGTATTTTAGCATTTCTAAGAGCGCTAGAACGATCTCTTTTGAATCTATTTACTATATATTCTGGAATACCTGTTCTACCTGACAATATAGAATAAGCTATATGCATATACATTGCTTGCTCTGCCATTTTAGGTAGTTTCATATCAGAATCATAAGCTAAATTATCAGATATATATTCTAGTATTATTAATTTACCGGCTAAATCACTTGAAAAAGAAAAAGTACCTGTTCTTTCGTTTATAGTAAACATACCGTTAACTTGAGCTTCTTCAGTTAATGATTGTTGTGATAGTAGATTAACGCCTGCTTGATCTTGAGTTGGTTCACCCGTGTTATCTTGTATTGGAAGTTCACTTGGATTAGAAGTAACTCTAGTTGGGTAAATAACATGTTTAGCACCTGCGTTATCTATCCAAGATAATTTAACGTAGTTAACATAGTCTTGAGGTATTGCTAATGACAAGCTCGGTGGTATAGTTAACTCTTGAGATTTAATAACTTTTAAAGTATCATAGCTAAATTCTTGTAAACCTCTTTTAGCATGAAACATTATATCAGTTCTTTTAGCAGATGGTATTAATTTACCAGCTCCAATATATGCTACTATAAAGTTATTTATAATATCATCTAGACTTATATATATATAACTACCGTAATTATTTCCAGTGTAATATTCAGCATTAGTTTCTGTTATAAGTCCCATTTATTATGATTTTTCGTTTACTTCTTCTTGTTGTACTCTCGACGCTGCAACTTGTACAATTTGTGGATCTCTTATCACTACACCTTGATACAATAATACTTTTAAAACAACTTCAGTTCTTTCAGAGTTATGTAGTTCAAAATCAGTAGAATTAGCAGAATCGTACACTAATTGACCTAAAGAACCAGTTGTAAAAGCCCATTTAATATCAGTTGGTTTTTTTACATATTGCATTTTAATATGAGTAGGATCAACTATTGTTTCAGGGTAAACTAAAGCTTGGTTATCTTCGTATAAATATATTGGGTAGTTAGTAGTAGGTGCAGTTAAAGGAGCTTTTCTAATATTATATATTTCAGCTCTACCTACTCTTTGTATTTCTTTGTATGTACTTGTGTTTGGTTCATAAGTTATTGAACCTAGTCTATATAGATCAACTGGCACTTTAAAAGGATTTGTGCCTGTCGCATTGCTTTCGGTTTTAAATTCTGCAATTTTTTCATCTGTAATGGCAACTCTATCTGAATATTCTACATCAGACTGAGGTATACGTAGTTGTTGATTTAAGTCTTCAAAGTAAGCCTCAAATATTTCTCTTTGTACTTGACTACCTATTTTATTAAATTCATCAGGTGTCATATAACCCCTTTGTTCTTTATTTAAAATAAGTAATACAGTTTTATATACAGTATCTACGCTTATTGCCATTTTTTAATATTTTAAAAAGAGGCTACATTAGTAGCCCCTCATAATTATAGTCACTTGTTATTTGAACTTTTTCTCGATAGACTTGTAAACTTCAAGACCTTCATCAGTTTTAAACCACGCAGCTAATGCTGAATATGGGTTTTCATCAAAAGGAACTGTCATTAATTTTCTACCATTACTAGCCCAAGTAAATGTTCTTTGATCACTAGCTAATTTTATAATGCTAACTTCAACAGCTCTTATTCCAAAGTTTCTAAGTTCGACGTTTTCGTCATTAGAAAGCTCTATAAATAATTCTGGATTATCTTGAGCAAATAGTAGTAAATCTCTTTTAAGCTCTTTAGTACTCATCTTAGTTACATCAGAACCTAATTCAACTCTCATTATAGCTTCTGCTTTATCTATGTCCATGTCTTTAGCTAAATTTAAAGCTTCTATTTGTAAGTTTAAATCATCTAATTCATCGACAGCTTCAACTACTGAGTCAAATTCATAATACTTTTTATCTTTAAAAGGATGGTATAAAGATAATAATTTTTGTAATGATTGTTGATTTTTAGGTACATAAAGCACACCATTACTAAATACAATATGACCAAGCATAGCTTGACCATCTTGTTCATCAACAAATGGAGATTTTTGATTAGTAGCATATCTAAGTTCTCTATTATGCCCTTTTTCCTCATCAAAATACAACAAAGGTTGTCTTCTATTAGATCTAGACCTTAATATAAAATTTAAAGGTTTCATACCTTTTAAAAGATAATGCCTATCTTTTATCTCCCACTTTTTTTCTTTTGTTTCCATAATATAATATAATATAATAATTAAAATAAAGGTGGCCTTTCGACCACCTTGTAATTGTTTTGCTTAGGCTTGGAATAACACAAAGTTATTTGCACCTTGAACACATAAACATCTTTCTGATAAGAAATTAACTTTCATAGCATCAAGACTTGAAGTATAAGCACCACCAACAGAGCCAGTGATCCAAGACTTCATTCTTCTGTCTTCAGTTTCAGAAGCTCTATATCTTACATGTAAGAAAGGACGTCTGATATTTTGACCTAATATTTGATCATAAACAGTTGAAGTTCCAGCAGGAACTAAAACACCTTCAACAGTGTTTCCAGGAGCTATAGCAGTTAAACCTAAAACACCTCTTGTAGAAGCATCATTTAAGTATTTCCAGTCTGACTTATAGAAGTCATAAGAACCTCTTCTAAATCCTGAAAATCCTAAGTTAAGCGCCATTTCTGATTCATTGTTAAATAAACCAAATGAAGCACCTAGTGAAGCCGCTAAGCCACTTACAGATCCATTAACAGCACCTAACATATCATCAACGTCTAGAGCCATTTGTCTGTTTAAGAAAAGCATATTTTCTTCAATAGAACCTTCTTTGTCTAATTGCTTTAGTATTAAATCAAAATCAGCTAAAGCGCCTGTACCTTCAATAGCAGCACCAAAACCGTCCATAACTTGACCTCTATCCTTAATAGCAGCAAATAAACCTTCAGATCCATCAACAGTTACAGTAGAAGTACCTGATTTTTTCTCAGCTTCTACCATTGACATTTCCATATAGTCTTCAAATCTTAGTCTAGTTTCAGACTCAGCTTTTAAATACCATAAGTATCCAGAAGCTCCATCTTCAGTAGCTATTTCAACCCAACCAATTTGAGCAGCGTCAGAACCATTGACTTCAAACTCGTCTCTTAGTATAATAGGCTTGTTGTTATGCTGAGTGAAAGAAGGTGTTAACGTTCCATCAGCTGCAGCAGAACCTTTAGCATATTCAGAACCGTATACAAATACAGTTACAGCAGCTCCTTGAGCGAATAAACCATTTGCACCAGCAACAAAATCAGCATTTGTATAAGGTAAGCAAGTAATAGTTACTGTAGTAGCACCACCACCAGCGTTAGCAGGCACAGCGGTTACTAAAGCTGTCATTTCACCAGTTGCACCTTGCACAACTATCGTTTGATTAACTTTTATAGCACAGTCTTTGTTAGCTTCTGTGGTAATTACAATTTTGTCGTGATTACCAGCTCCACCAATTGCAGCCGTGTCGTAAGATACGTGAAGTCTATTTTGTTCAGACCAAACTACTTGATCAGAAGTCATAGGCATTTCAGCTCCTACCATTCTCAAAAAACCGCCTATTGTTCGGTTTCCGTATCTTTCTACTTCTGCTTCATAAAGCTCTGGTAAGTATTGCTGAGCAAAGTTTCCGCCAGCAGCGTCAGTGAAGCTTAAGTAATTAGAGTTTAATGCTTGCCCTTTAATTGGAGCAGGTACTAAACCCGGGGAGTTACTTGTTAATGTTCCCATTTTGTTTTAGTTTTAAGTTATTTGTTTTTATTTATTCTTAATTTTAACTTTGAACTATCTACACCGCTAATTGCTTTTACTTTCATACCATTTATAAATACATCACCCGTAGATGTTACTCTAGGTTCGTTACTTACATTTTTGGATTTAGCCATCACATCTTTTACGGCATCGGCTTTGCCTTGCTCATAGAAATGATTAGCTATTGTATCAGCGTTTTCAGCAGCGTAAATGGCTTTGTGGTAACCAGCATAATCTTTTACTTCACCTTTCTCGTTCAGGAACTTCCCAACAAAATTAGTTAGATCAGATTGGGTGTTAGCAACACCATCAGTATCCGAAACTCCATATCTAAATTTCTTTTCACCAATATTGAAGTCAAAACCTTTGAATTCTTGGTTAAAATAGTTTTTAGTGTTATTTTGGAACCTTTCGTGTTGATCTTGAACCATTTTCTGTTCTTCGTTATATCTATTGAAAAAGTCAGTAGCTTTTTGTTGGTCTTGAGTTACGCCGGGTCTCAACTTGATTTCGTCGTAGTATTTACTCTTAGTATCCTCTAAAAATTTACGGGCTTTAGCAATTTCTTCTTTGAAGGCAAGTTTCTTTTTCTTTATATCTCGCTCTTCATCCACATCTTCGTCAAATGAAAAGTTATCTTCTAATAAGAAGTTAACCTCTTCCATGTCTAAGTGTGGTTTAGTCTGTTTGTAGTATTCTCTAATTAAAGTATTGTCATCTACGTTGCTGTAATCAGCATTTAATCTAACGTAGTCTTCAACTGTGCCACCTGTTTCTTCCATGAACTTAACTAACTTTTCTACATTTTCTGGTAAGTTAATTTCTGGCTTAGCTGGCTCTGGAGCAGTTTCTATAACTGGCTCTTTCTTTTCTTCTACTTTTTCTTCTTCAGTAACCTCTTGTATTGGTGTCACTTTTTCTTCAGTAGCTTCTTCAGTTTTTTCTTCAACAACTTCTTTTATTGGCTCTTCTTTTATAGCCTCTTCCTTAGCTTCGTCAATAACAACTTTTGTTACTTCCTCTTCTACAGGGTCTTTTTTAGATAAATCTACTTTTATAGTTTCTTGTTGTTTGGTAAGTTTTTTAGGTCTACCTGGTTTCTTTTTTATTTTAAAAGAACCTTCCTCTTTTACTTCTTCTGACATAATATAATATAATAGTTATTAAAAATTACTTAGGGCCAAACTGCTCTAAGCCAAATCCGCCCATAGTATCATTACCTGCGGATTCAAAGTTCTTCGGTAATAAATCATTTTTTCTTTGATCTATTAACTCAGATTGTTGCGTTGCTTGTATTTTAGTTCGTTCGTCTTTACGATCTTCTTTAAATTCTTCTTGAGTCTTTTTACTTTGTCCTTGAGCTTGAGTAAGTTGCATATTGTAATTAAACTCTAGTTCCATTAACTGTTGTTTAATTTGTGCTTCTCTCTCCATTTTTTGTACTTCAAAATCAGATTTAGCTTTTTCAAGTTGCATCTTTTGCTCAGTTAGTATTTGTTGTTTCTGAGCTTCTGCCATAGCTGTTTGCTCTGCTAGCTGTGCATTAGACTGAGCTTGAGCTTGCATATTAGCTTGTTGCATTTGTTGATCTCTAGCTTGCTTATCTTTTCTACATTTTCTGGTAAGTTAATTTCTGGCTTAGCTGGCTCTGGAGCAGTTTCTATAACTGGCTCTTTCTTTTCTTCTACTTTTTCTTCTTCAGTAACC
>Ga0181402_1000782_pt1 | contig 11759 bp, 17 predicted proteins | sample 25SPOviralmetaG_FD_130131 | JGI IMG/M metagenome (GOLD analysis project Ga0181402, IMG submission 130131) | Marine viral communities from the oligotrophic San Pedro Time Series (SPOT) site, San Pedro Channel, CA, USA - 25 SPOT_SRF_2011-08-17 | ecosystem: Environmental > Aquatic > Marine > Strait...
ACAGTGGACGTAGATGTTGAAGTGTTATTATTATTGTTTGTATTTACACTTACAGAATTATTAGTATTGGTATTATTACTGGTATTAACATTTGTAGAAGTGTTATTATTCGTGTTCGTGTTCGTGGAGTTATTCGTATTCGTGCTAGTGTTGGTGTTATTGTTTGTATTGACATTAGTGTTGCTGTTAGTGTTATTATTTGTGTTATTGTTTGTATTGGTGTTTGTCGTCACCGTAGTGTTAATAGTAGTTAAACCATTATTTTCACAATACTGAGTACCTGCATCACAATCGCCTGTTTGATCACCAACAGCGTTTAGTGAAAAAAGTAGAGGGGTTAAAAAGAAAAGTTTTTTAAAATCTATATTCACACATGAATTATATCATGTGTGAATATAAAAAGTTGTTACTTTTTAAATTTAGATGTAACTTTATTCCAAAGCTCAGGTTTGAATTTTCTCATAGATAGTGCAATAACAAGCACCATTATGCCTAATGGTATTAATACGTCCATTATTTAGATTCCTCAGGTTTGTCTTGAAGTTCGTCAGTTTGCTCGTCAATATTTTCAACAACTGTAGTAATTACACCTTCGTAAGTTTCAGCTACTGTATTCACAACGCCACTAACATCTTTTAATGCTGCTCCTGAAATAGAGCCAGCAGTTTTTACAGTTGTATCAACTGTAGTCATAGCAATATTTTTTCCGCCATCAATAACAGAACCTACTGTTGCACATGAGGTGGCAAATAAACCGATTAAAATTAAATACACATTTTTCATAATTTACTCCTATGAAGTTTGATCAGGGGATGGTGGAAACTCAGGTAACGGTCTTGTTGGCGGATTATCATCATCAGGATCATCATCGCTGTAAACATACAAAGCCTGTAGCTCAGGTACTGTAGTACAAGCGTTAATCATCGTTACTTGGCTTTGGTAAGTCGTTCTAATTGACTCTCTCCAATTATCCCAATCCGTAGGTATCGCTGTTCCGTTTTCAGACTTACGCACCACATACCAATCACTAGGTTGTAATATGCCATAGGCTTCTTGATTTTGAACTGAGATAGCGTTTGATTTTAAACCTGGGGTTGTAGTTGTTTCACCAGTAACAGGATCAGTAGTTGTTGTATCGTCTAAAGACATAGGCGTAGCTGTTCCGTAAGCTCCTACGACTGTATCAGTATAAGTTGTACCACCTACGCTTACGCTGTCGTAATAAGTAAAAGTTTCGTTAGTATTAATATAGTAAGCAGGGTCTTCATAGTTGCTTGAATCAGTTACAACTGGGTAAACCCCTATTGTTGCTAATTCAGCATTTGACCAAGAAGTCATTACATTTTGAGGATAATTTACATCCCCATAGGTAATAGCTGTTGGTCTTGTATAAACCTTGGTTACGTTATCGCTTGTATCTACTGATGCCCACATAATTTTATTTTACCTCAAATTAATTATTTTACCTAGCTGTTGTTGGTATACCTGTTGATGTTACGAATGGATTTTCTGCAAATGCCATGTAGATGTAACCTACACCACTTCCATTATACGCTGTATCAGCAGTACGCATTTTAAAACCATTACTTACTGAATCTATTAAAACTTGAGAAGTGCTTTCTGCATTTGATAAATCAGGAAATAGTCTAGCATCCATTCCGTTGAAAGGATTTCTTGCTGTATCTAAAATTACCCAACTATCTGATGCTGTATCATATTTTTTAATTAAAACAAAAGCTGGAGCAAAGCCTGTATAGATGAACGCACCATCTGTATTAGTATTACCGACATACTTGCCAAACTTACTGTAGCCTTGTTTTTCTGCGAAGCAGTAGGCTATTTGAGAAGTTGAATTTACCCTGCTATTATTTCCCGTTCCAATACTAAAAACAGAAGAAGTAGGAGATGTATCGTTCCACCAAGCACTGCTAGTGGCTGCCGTAAATTCTTCATTTAATTGTATATATTGTGTATTACCCAAACTTTTGTGATACATAGACCAATCTCTATTAGCACTATTCCTTCTTTTTACTAAAACAACCTGTGGAACAACACCCAGCCCATGCCCTATAGTTTCTGCTGATGTATTATCACTTGAGTAAGTAACAATACTAAATCCTGCATCCGTATTGGCTTGTACTGTAGAGGTTACCGAGCCATCTGTATTGGAACTTGTTGTACCGCCATTAGCTTTCCAGTTCCAAGTAACAAATGATTGCTCATTATTATTAACAGCAGTATCACCATTGCCCAAAGTAAAACCATTTGTATCAAAACTTGTTACATAAGTTGATACTGTTGAATCAGCATTAGATGTAAATGTTGTTAAATATTTAGTAACCCCTCTGCTTGAGTCTGCTACATAAGTTCCTCTAGCCAAATCTCTGTTGCATTGCCACCACATATCAGGTTTCATATTATTCAAACCATCAAAAGTAATAGATTGTGCTGAACCTGTACCTGTATATATTTTTATTTGAAAATTTGCACTTGGGTCGTCTATATTTGTATAAGCCATTTATCCGTACTCCGCTAAATTCTTTGTGCATAAGGCGTAGCCAGATTTTGTATCAAACTCAAAATTACCATAGCCATTGGGGTCTGTATTTCCTGAAGATACTGTAGCATCAAATGGATTACCAAAATTGCAAAATGCTTTCATACCTGTGTTGTAAATAAAAACTATTGGGAAATAAAAATCATTTTCAAAATCGTAAGAAGTTGCAGTGTGCCTAGTTGTAAATAATGTGTCGTTTTTATAAATTTTTAAATTTGGATTTGATGAGTCGCATTGAAGTAAAAAACCAAAAACATCGCCATCTGCACCAGTTCCTTCGCCAGGTGGGTCATAATCAAAAGAAGTCCATATTTGAAAACCCGCACTATTTCCTGCTGTTGCTTTATCTGCTGTAGTGCTTTGTATAATTGAAGTTGCTAACCATCCAGCACCTAACTCTATTCCGTCTCCATTATTGTTTGCAGATAATTCTACTTCCCAATACCATTTAGCACTTCCCACAAATGGGTTAATTCCTATAGTACCTAATGCACCATTGTAAGAACTACTGCCACCTTGCCTTGTAGTTGCTCCTTGTGTAAAAGTTGTGGCATCACTACCTTGTATGTAGCCTGTATTAAAATTAAGCGTACAAAAATTATTAGTCGGAGTATCTGTAGCTTGGTCTGCTGATGTGATGTTGTATGTAGTAAAATTTCTATCGTCTCCTTTTGCTTGTGCGCCTAAGTCTGAAGAGTCTTGAAAATCTAAATAAAAACTATTATTAGGGAAAGAACCTGTATATTCTATAGGCTTCCATATACCACTATCTTCATCAAACTCACCAAACGCTGTGGGTGCTAAAGCAGAACCATCAATATTATAAACTTGTGCTATATATCCACAAAATTTTCCATAAACAGTTCCTGCTGATTTATATGCGCCTATATTATTAGCGTAAGTTGAACTTTGAGCTTTATTGTTGCCAGTATCAAGGTTTTGTGCAGGATTATTTCTAGAAGCATATTCTGTTTCTAATACACCATTTACATATAACTTGAACCTGTCAGTAGCTGTAGCTTGTGTTGTATCAACAGCAAGAACAATATGATACCAAGCAGAGGTATCACGAAATTTTCTTTGTGTATAACTTCTATTTTGTGTTGTACCTATTCCTATTCCTATTTGCAAAGCATCTACATTACTAGTTGTTCCTGTATTAAATCTAAGTATTACTGCTTCGTTACCATAAGCACCCCCAAAGAAAAAAGTATGCCCAAAACCATCTACGGAACTATTTACTTCTGTTCTTTTTACCCAAGCACTTATTGTAAAAGTTTTTTGATTTCCCTGTGTAGTAATAACCCTATCCATATACTCAGAATTATCAGCCTCTAACTTCAAAGAGTTATCAATATTATACCCTGTAGATATGCTTCCTCTATTTGCTGTACGCTGTAGCGTTTCCATATTAAGTTTGTGCTAGGTTTTGAACTCTGCCAATTTCCTGCCACACGCTGCCATTATAACGAAACGCTAGTATGTCAGTTTTGTTGGCTGTAGCTGTAATGGTGGGTGCAGTTGAAGCAGCAAATTCAAAGACTGTGTTCCAAGCTATTGTTCTTGCTGTGCCACCTTGAGCTATTTCTACAGAAATAATTGCACCTTCTACAGCGTTACTTGGGGCTGAGAAAGTCGTATTTTCTGTTGTAACATGATATGCGTTTGCGGCAGCTCTTGCATCCCAAGCTACTGCATTAGAGCTTGAGGTAATAGCTACTTGGCTAATATTAGCTGAAGTAGAAGCTGTAACTTTTTTAGGCATAGTAACAAACTGGTTTTCATCTATTGAAATACCAGGAGTTGTGCCTACTGCTGAACCAAGACCTATAACTAAATCATCGGTACTATCATCCAGTCCTACATAGTAGTCTTGAGCATTACCATCAAATACTATTTTAGTATCTTCGGCTGTTGCGTCACCTATTGTTAGCGTTGGACCATTTAAAGTTAAGCTGTCAGAAAGTTGTAAATCGGTAAGTACATCTAAAACTGCTGCACCTGCACCTGCTCCGTCTAATTGAACGATAGCCACTTTTCCATTAGCAATAGTTACGTTAGCTCCTGAGCCTTGCGAAATAATAATATTTTGCGATCCACTAGTAGCGTTTTCAATTATTTGAACTCGCTTCATGGTGTTTGGACCAATCGTAATCGTACAAGCTGAGTCTAACGTGCCTGTATATTTAAGATACATGGCTCGACCAGCATCTGCTGATCCGTCTGCGACTGTAGTTGTATGAGTATCTGCGTTAGTAGTAATAGCTTCAGTACCTATACCAAGAGCTTCACCAATTAATTCTAAGTTGGTATTTGTAGAAGTACCCCAAGTTCCGCTTTCGTCACCTGTAGCGATTTCTTTGAGTCTTAAATTGTTAACGTAGGTTGCCATAATTCGTTCCTATAGTTTATATAATAAATCAAAAAGGGAAAAGTTTATACCTTTATTATGCTGCTATTTCCCTCCAGTTTGGTGTTTGACTGTCATCAACAGGTTGCCAAATATTTGTAGTACCTACTACCCCTGTAGCCGATACGCCTGTTATTGTAAAATTACATGCTGCATTAACCGTTGGATTAACAAACGGATCAGAGCCACGGAGGTTGCCAAGGGTTCCGCTTACACTAAATCTATTATCTGTAATGGTGCTAGCTGTTCCTATAGCGCTTGTTCCTGCTACCCCTGTAACAGATACATTAGCCTCACCATCTACATCTACCGATACTGAGCCTAAACTTGATGTCAGACCTCCAAGTGATGCTACAGCAGAACAATTAACTCCAATACTACCTAAGGCAGAAGTTCCTGCTAAGCCTGAAACATTTAAAGTATTGTTAGAAACAGTGGTGGCTGTACCTAAAGCAGACGTTCCTGCTAAACCATTAACCCCAACTACACCACCAGCATCAACTGCAACACCGCCATTGGTAGCAGTTACGCTTAAACCTGTAAGAGTAACTGTTGCTGCTGCATTAGGAGTTACTGTGCCTAGTGCAGAGGTCGCTGCGGAAGGTGCAGTAAGTGTAAGTGGTATGGGTTCGCCCCACGTGAGTTGCCCCCACGTGCCTCTACCCCAACCGTTAACGATAGCCATTTAAGGCTAGGCGATTCTTATAATCGCTGTGCTGGCTGCTGCTGCAGGAAATACAATTGTAAAATCCCCAGCAGTAGAAGTTTTATCGCCACCAAAATCAATAGTAGCTACAGATCTATCAGCGTTAGTGTCGTTGTAAATCATGCAACCTCTAGCAGTAATAGTCGCTGTACCAAAAGTTAAATCAGCGAAGTCAGTAAAACCAGTAGTTCCTGAACTTGTTGGGTTTACGTTAGTTAAAGCTGAGCCACCTGAAGTATAGTTTGTACCAGACGCTTGACCTGTTGTAGTAAAAGCTGTTGTGGTAGCTCCTAAAGTTGCTGATGATGTATATAACGCTAGTTTAAAAGAATTACCGCCAGACGCCAAAAAATTATGTTTAGCTTCTAATAGCTCTTTTTTAAAGCTAGTTGTTAATGTAGATGTAATTGCCATGTTAAAGTTCCTTTAATATTTTAGCTAGGTCTTCGTGACCTTGTTGTTCCAATAGATTACGCATCGTGCATCGTTCACTATTGATTGCCTGCTTTATATAATAAACGATTACGTTGTAAATAGCTAGTTTATATGCTTCTGCTTGTTGCCTAATGTGTGGTGCAGCATTGTCACTTATACCACATATTCTGTCAGTAAGTTTTTCTGCCCAAAACTCAGGTGGGTGTCCTCTATTTTGCTGTGTTTCTACTATAATAGAACCGATGTCACCTAACGTTGTGTTGTCTATCATTTTAATACCGTTTTGCTTCTGGTGGTGTGTCCATCACAGTTCTTACTTCTGTGATGTTTTTTAATTGTTCTTCATGTAAAAGTTTATTGTAGACAGAAAGTTTAATTTGTCTATACGTTCCTTCATCATCTACAATTAATATATCTGGGTCATCCAGTCTGTGGTAACCATAAACTCTTTTTTCTATAGGGCAATCTGTATCAAGTAACCCTGACCTAGCTGCAACATTTACAGTCATTCCTCTTTCTATACATTTAGCTAACCAAAACTCACAACAAGCTTTTCCTGCTTCTGCAAAATGTAGATTACCCCTATAACTAAAATCTATACCAAATAAATTTATACTACCAACTTTATTGTATAAAGCAAAAGCAAAAGCAAAAGGCACAGTATTATTTAAGTACGCACAATCTGCATCTTGTGCAACTTCCTCTAAGGGATAAAGAACTGCTGAAGGACACCTCTCATCTAATTCACAAGTGTATATAGGTATATCAGCTACAGGTAACCATCTCCTCATGATGTCTGTCTGGCTTCCTGCGTCATCTGTGTCCATAAATCTACTTACTGGATCCATCATAAATATTCTATCACATTTAGTAATAGCTCCCATGCAGTTGATTCCCCAGACTTCGTCATAGGTTTTTGAATGTACTAAACTAAGGTGAAAATCTAATTGACTTTCTCCCATAGCAACTATGGCAATATTCTTGCCCTCGAGTTCTTTTATTCTCATGCTTGTGGTTGTCTCCGTATCTCATCGTACCTGTATTGGTCTCTAGTTGATTTAGCTTCACCAAGATTTTTTAACCCTAGTAAAGCCTCCTGAAACTTAGATTCGTATGCTGGTATTGCTTCGTAATTTTTGAGATACGTGCATGCTTCGACTAAACTGCCATATAAGATAGCATTAGGAGCATTTTTAGACAGCCATGTTGTTTCATTACCTGTAGTGGTAGTGAGTGATGCTGGTCTATAGTAGTAATGCAGTTCAACCTCGTAGGTTGAGTCTGGGGTAGGTGCGACTATAAAAGTATTGTCGTCAAATTCTGCGTAATATTTTGGTAGTCCTGTTGTGGACGCATTGGGAGTAAAATCCCTAATGAAAGAAACTTGTTTTAATAGTAGGTAGTTATAATTACTGCTGCTATCTATAACAGCTAAACTAAAAGGTGCTAAGTAATCAGTTGGGCACTCAAGATAAGTTCCTGATGCTGTTAAATTTCCAACTTGGTTTTTTCTAAAATCATCTAACTGTACATTTTTAAATATACGTTCTTCCGCTGTTGTAATAAACGTAGGTAGATTAGTTACAAAACTAGACTCTGTACTTTCTAGATAATCTTGTATAGCTGTTTTTAAAGTTGTGTATGTAAAACTCATGTTGTATATATTATACCCCCCATTCCACTATGATTAGTACAATAATAATATAAAGTTGGTGCTCCTGATGCTACTTCTATCTGAGTGTACGCTCCAGAACTTCCTGGAGTTCCACTAGTTGTTACCCCTGTTGTGTATTCGGATCCACCAGCATGCGTACCGTTTGATGTTGTTGATAATCTTAACGGATGGCTGCTATTAGTACTATCTGATTGATCAAATTTATATGTTTGTCCTTCAGTTACTGTTAAAGCTGCAGCTCTTGAACCATCTATATAAAAATAGTTAGAACCTAAATAACTTGCTACCGTGACAGTATAAGTTGTTGTAGATGGCGATGGTGTTGGAGCTGGTGTGGGGCTAGGGGTTGCAGCTACTCCTGATATTGTTACTTCTCCTACATTACCACTTAATGCAGACATATTGTACATCGAACCTATTGTGTCGCTATTTTGTGCCCACATAATAGGAGAGCTAATACCTGCAGAGTTTTTTGGGTTAGAAACTATAGCGTAACCTTGTCCTGTTGTGGGGGCTGGGTTAGTTGGTCGTGGTTGGTAGAGTGATTCAGGGTCAGTTACATGGTGAGAAGGTTCAAGTTGTGGGGACTTAGGTTCATAACATTCGCCACAAACTTTAAATCCAGTCCATTCTTTTCTAAGTTCTGAATATGGTACATCAAAACCGCATCGGTCGCATATCGCTCGTGCGTATTTACCCTGAGCGTAAGCCATTAATAGAATCTCCTAGAGGGCGTCAACATAAGTGAAGCCCTATTTCTATCCTCGTCTGCTGCTAATTTAAAATCTTGTTCGTATTGTTGTTTTAATATTCCTGCTTTTTGAGGATTCTTTTTTAATGCAATATAGTAAGCTAAACCACTTACCATACAAGGTATAAATCTTGAAGGTACTTCAGGATTTTCAGCGGATGTATTTACATCATCAATACGTTGTATTCTATAAGAAACTAACTTGTAGTTAGCACTGTCTGGTGTTGGCCATATATTTATAACTGGTGTGATTTGTCTGTCTACAAAATATTGTGTAGGTCTAGCTTGAGTAGTTTTATTAGGAATATTTAAAAATTCTTGTCTACCGATTCTATCTATTTCAATATCTGTTGAAGGACTAGTGCTGCTGTCTCGTATAACAGCAGAAAGTATATCAATATCATATGCGTTCATATTGTATTGATTTGTGCCTTGAACTAAATCTAAAGAAATTTCCTCTATAGTCCAAAGATTAACACCTCTGTTCGCCCAGTCTGCAAACATGATGTTTAAAGAACGTCTAGCAGTTCTAGCATCGTACCCTGTACGTTGTTCTAGTCCTGCTAGTTCGTAAGCCTCTTCTATAGTATCAGCTATATCTAAGGCAAAAGTTTTAGTGCCTGAAAAAGCCATTTACTTAAAACTCTTTAAATAGAGTTAGTACTATAACGTACGAGTCGCCACTTGAGGCACCTGTAGTTGTTAGTAGTATATCTCCTGTTTTTCCACCTGATGCAGCAGTATTTCTTATACCGCCAAATTCTGTAAAATCTTCGTCAGTAGTGTAGTCTGAATTTAGATCCCAACAGATAGTATTAGTAGTAGCGTCCCACAAAAGTTTGACACTCATCCCAAAAGTTGAATAAACAATTTTAGCTAACCTTACACCAGTACATGTTGCTCCATCACTAGTTCTAGTTGCTAAACCACTTACATCAACCTTATTTACTGCTGCCTCGCCAGTTCCATCGGATGTGTTGGTCAGCTGAATAACAACTGACCTATCACTATCTGACAGAGTTGTTGAAGTTACTGCGTCTGCCATATTAAACTCCTAAAATTAAGAACCAGAGAATGGTGTTACTAGAGTTCCTGAACCTAAAGTAATTCCTTCTACAACATACTTAGCAGCAGCAGCAGCATGTACTTTAATAATACTTCCTGCCAATCCACCTTTAGTTGTACCATTCAAAGTAATAATATCATTAGCAGCACCAGAAATAAAAGTTTTACCTGTTGCGTCTGATACACCTGTGTATAATCCACCAACAAACTTATCTGTTCCGTCTGTAATGATGGTCATACCAGTTGCTGCTGTTATGACTAAGAATGTAAAACTAGCTCCTAAGTTATTAAGTTGATTAGGGTCTGTAGGATCGCTAGGTGCAGTAGTAACAATTGAAGGTAAAGTAAATGCACCGTCTGCATCATTACACAACAAAAGTTTACCTGCGTGATCATCTACAGTTAGTGTTGTATTAGCTGTTAAGCTAACTACCGCAGTGTTACCTGCAGAAATAAAACCAGATAAAGATTTAACTGGTCCTGAAAAAGTTGATTTAGCCATTATTGTCTCCTAACTAAATTTGTTGCCCCATCTTGGAGTAAGTCTGCCGAGTCAGTTGGTGCAACGAGTTACCTCGGTTTATATTTATTGTAATGTAGTAGTGAATAAAAAGAAAGGGGAACATAATGTTCCCCTTAAAAGACGTAAAACGTCTACCCCGAAAGGATTAAGCTCCAGGTGAACCGTACATTCCACGCCAGTCACTAAAGCCGAAAGAATATCTTTCTCTTGCTTTGTATCTTACGTTTCCTGTTTCAAAGTCACCTTCCATGCCAGTTGACATTGGAGATCTTACGAAATGCTTCATGCCGTTAGGAGCGTCAGTCTTGATGAAGAATGCATCAGTGTCAGTCAGATAGTGGTTGACAACATAGCCTTCTGGGAACATTCCCATGTTCTTCATAGCGTTGATGTCATTATCGGATGTACCGACTCTACCTGGAGATTGAAGTACTCTGTCAGCCACAAATTGTAACTGAGGTGGTACGATCAATTTTCTAGCCTGAACATTGATTTTGATACCTCTTTCATCTTTATAACCTGAAATATCAATCAATGCATTCTCAAGAGAAGTCTCGTTCAAGTCTGCAGCAGTACTTGGTTCGTTAGCTAAATCACCAGCTGTTAAAGTTGGATGATCTGTAGCGAATAATGCTTTTCCGTCACCACCTGGGAAGGTAGCTGAGAAACCATTATTAAGTACGTTTGCAGCTTTTACTTGCTTCGTGCTCGCCATAGAACGTGCTAAAGCTTTAGTATATCTAGAAGAAAGAGAATCATATAAATTATCCTCAATTGCTTCTTCTGTCAATGCAAAAGCTAACGCCACTGTTTCATGGGTATAACGAGAAGTGAAAGTTTCTTGAGCTGTGTCATAAGATACCATAGCACCTTCCCCTTTTACAGGAGCTTGCGCAAAGCCTGATAACATAACTTCTTCTTCAAAAGCTCTCTCAGAATTTTCTGAATCGAAAATTTCTGCATGTTCGTTTTCGTAACGATCGTATTCAAGACCAAAAAGTGCATTTAGTCCTGGCTCTAATTCTTTAACTAGTTGTGCTCTGTTAATTGCCATTTATATCACCTATTAGTCGTTACCGAAAGTTGAAGCTGGGAATATGAATAAACCTCTAGCATATTGCCCAATTGAGTTGTCTGGTCTATCGACGAAGCCAACCTGTTTAGCAATACCACTAGCAGTCGTAGTAGTCACACCTTCTTTCGAACGGTTGTTATTAGTATCACCTGCAGTTGTAGAGATAGTATGTACTTTACCGACGTCTGCTTGAGTTGGAGTACCTGTGTACTGTGCCTCGTAGACTATATCGGGATCAGCATATACGTATGCTTTAGCATCTGCAGAACCTAGAGTTGCGGTACCATCTGGCCATTTTCTGGACCAAACTGGAGTACCATCTGTTGCTGTGTATTGTACACCGTAAAACACACCTAGAGGAGCGTCTGTTGCACCACCTTGAAGAACGTAACCACTTGTCAATTTTACTACATCACCTGAAAAAATATCACCTGATGCACCACTTGCGATTGCGAACTCTGAAGGTCTAATAGTGCCACCACTCATATGGTATGCTGGTGTAAATCCGTTAGGATCATTTACATTAGCCATTTATATCACCTTTATTGTTAATATAAGTTCA
>Ga0181402_1000787_pt1 | contig 11738 bp, 5 predicted proteins | sample 25SPOviralmetaG_FD_130131 | JGI IMG/M metagenome (GOLD analysis project Ga0181402, IMG submission 130131) | Marine viral communities from the oligotrophic San Pedro Time Series (SPOT) site, San Pedro Channel, CA, USA - 25 SPOT_SRF_2011-08-17 | ecosystem: Environmental > Aquatic > Marine > Strait...
GTGGCATCAAACTACATGGTGAAACAGCAGCAGTTACTGGATTCATAAACACCGTTGGTGTATGATATTTAGGATCAAATTGAATGAAGCAAACTGCACTATATCCTATTGGTCCATGATTATGACATGAATGTAAACTATTTTTAGATGATCTTTCAAACCATGTAGAGTTTACAGAAATTGCCAAGTCTGAAGCATCAGCAAAATCTACTAATTCACTTTCAAAGATGTCAGTGATATCATCCGAATAATTATATTCATTATCAAAATTAGCATGATAATCAGTTTCTACATCATTCATACCTCCAGTTCTTTTTAACATGTTACTTTCTAATCTTTTATTATATAATTCCATCAATTTTTCTTTTTTCTCTGGCCAATTTTCTACTTTATAGTGAAATAAAGGAACTGAAAATATAGGAATTATATAATCTTCATTACCAGGATTGCTATCCTCATTTTCACCAAAATAAATTGAATAATCAACACTCATGATTACTTCCTTTTTTGTCTTTTTTGTAATTTTACCACATCTTTCATCGCAGTGTCAAATTTGCGATAAATTTTTCCCGTTGGTGTTCCCTTTAAGATAATTGAATATCTTACTTTCTTTCCTGCTAATGGAATTACTACAAAATTTCCATCATCTGAGCAGTATTGATCACGAAAGTTGGGATCTAGAACTGATGAGTTTGTATATTTATACTTCATGTTATCACTTCTTTACTACAGAAACAGCAGCATCACCTTTCTCAAAGACAATATCAACAACTGCTTGAACTTTTTTAGCAGTGCTGATACCTGAACTATTGAAGGTAGGGATGCAAACTAAACCATAAGACTTTGTGTATTGATTTAGTTGACCTGGAATAATTGTACCATTACGAAGACCTTTTGCATCATCTTTGTGTAAACGAATCACACGACCGATGGTTTGACTGATACCAATGTAATCCATGGATCTCATAAAAATAACAGCATTAAGACCAGAAACATTGATACCCTCAGAAAGAATGCTGTGGTGGAGTACAACAAACTTCTTCTCATCATCACGACCCCATGCACTCAAAGTATCAAAAAAGACCTCTCGATTGACTTTCTTACCATCAATCACAGCACCAGTCTTAGCAGTGATATACATGTAAGAATATCCACGCAATTCCAACTGAAAAGTAAAGTCAGACTGACCAATCAGATTGATAATGTTTTTAGTAGACTTAGAGCAGATCAGTGCTTTGTCAGCACCAGTCTCTTCAATGGTATTGATTAGATGAACAGAATCCCGTGCAGGAACATCAGGATAAAGAGAAGCATTGTCCAAGTGATTGACAACAACTTTGGGAGGAATAATGAAACCGTTGTTCACCAGTTCAGGTGCAGGAACTTGACAAATTACCTGACCATAAACTTCGGTATCATTCATACCAGGTTTAAAAATGGTAGCACTGTGCTTAGGAGTAGCAGTGAAAAAATAGCTACGATCAGAATTAGAAGCAAAGTATTCTGTAGCAGGGAAAAAGTTTCTCTGCACAGAATTATGCGCTTCATCAAAATAAATTGTATTGACCTCAACATCTGCTTCCTGCAAACGATGTAAGGAATGATAGGTGGTAAAGATAATTACATTTTCACCAGCAGTCCTAGCAGTATTTACAAATAAATTGATTTTTTCTGGTTTTGTTGTAGAGAAATGTGAAGTCTCTCCACTATGAATATGAAGAATATGAGTATAGTTAGTATTAACCAACTCAAGAAACTCACTACAAAGTTGCTCTGCAAGAAGAATACGAGGAGCAACAACGACAGTAGTAGTTCCAGTAGGAATTGCCTGCTGATGAATAGTATCTTGAATCATGCAGATAGTTTTGCCACCACCAGTAGGAACAATAATTTGACCAAGATTATTCTCTTGCATTGCTTCAACTGCACGAAACTGGTGGGGTCGAAGAGTGATGGTCAAGTGCTGTCCCTGTCAATGAACATAATATAAGGCATCTCAACCCGAAAGTCAAGATGCCTGTGACAGTTTTTAAATTGGTTCTAAAGACCAATCATTTTAATAGTTTCCTGTTGTTTAAAATATAATTTTACATATGACTTAAGCATATTTTTTAATTCTTTAACATCATTGACATTATCAATTTCTCTTGATAATTTTTCATATTCAAAAGATTTTGATGGTGATGTTAATGTTATTTCTGATGGTTCCATAAAAGTCTCCTTAAAGCTTATTTACCCTTCAACCCTAGCAGAGTTATCATAATTAAATTTGTTATTTTTGTCAAGCCCCAAAAGGAATTAATTGAGAAGGTTGAAACAATTCAATAATTTTGTATGGAATTACACATAACCAATGTAAAAACCATATTCCTGAGATGACAAATAGAAATTTCATGATATAATTTGATTACCTCTAGTTTATAGGGTAATCGTCTCAGTGGTTGTTTCAGTGGACACTTCAATAAGTGCCCCCATCTATTTCCACATTACCCAGAACAAGAACAGTATCGTCAGTTGCACTAGGTTCAAACAATGTTTTAACTCCGATTGTATTATTTAGAGTTAAAAGTAAGTTTTTAATTTCTAATTCTGAGGGTAATCCATTTAGTTGGAGTATACGATTTCTTCCAGTACCAGTCTGATCATCCTCTACATCAGTGCGAATTGCAATTCTTCCATTAGAATCATCAAAGAAAATACCGGCATATTTATGAGTTGAAAGACCAACATCATATCTTGCCATCAAGATACCAACATCACCAGTATTTCCTGTCGATACATTTGGTGGAATTAGTGATCCTTCTGTTGTAGGATCTTCAATCATACCAATTCTCAAGAGGTTATCTCTGATGTCAACATCTTGAACATTTAATCTTGCTTCTAATCCATTAAAGAACGCACTGTTAGCAGTTAAATCACTTGAAATTGCAACATTACCTGTTCCAACTTCAAGAGTTATACAATTAACTCCATCACCTGCTTGAATTGATCCAGCACCACCAACACGAATATCACCTTTAAATTCTGTTAAGAAATCACTATTAATTTCAATATTTGTTTGTCCATCACTAGAACGAATTTGATTACCATCAACTTGTATTGCACCAGCAAATCTTGTTAGCTGGTTGCTCTGCATTGTGATGTTTGTATTACCACTTCCTGCTTGAATAGTATCACCTTCAACTCTAATTGCACCAGTGAAACTTGTAAGTTCCTGGTTATCAAACATTTGAATGTTTATATTTCCATCACTGGATAGTATTTTATTACTATTAACCATGATGTCATTATAAAATTCAATCCTACCAACCTGTTTATCTAATGTTATTTGAGTTTCACCAAAACCAGTGTTTATGTGTATACCGGTTATTATTAAATCACCACTAGTTTGAACAAAAGTTGCACCTACACCAACCTCAATAACAGGTTCAGCATCACTTGATCTAATTTGATTTGCATTGAGTTGTAGTTTTTCAACTTCAGTAATAGTAGATCTTATAGTTGTAACTCCAGATGTTGTCTGTCCATCAGGACCAATTAGAATATCAGCCGCACCAGTAAATAATTTACCAGAATTCGGATCAGATGCAATCTCAAATTGATTACTAGTAGCAGCAATTTGCGTTCCACCAATAGTAACGCTACCAGTGAATATGGTATCAAGATTATCTAATGTGATACATGTACTTCCAACACTTGATTCAATATTATTTTGGAAAAGTCTAAGTTCTGATATATCTGTTCTACGAGTAAAAATAGTCGTAACACCAGTGGCACCTGCCTGCCCCATGGTGATTTGACTTGCTTCACCAGCAAGTTGTAACTGATCTACTCGATAATTTAGTACATCAAATCTTATTTCAGTTTCTCCACTAAATGGATCTGCATTGATAGCAGTTCCAAGAACATTTAAGTCATTTTGAATGTAGAGACTTGATCCAAAAGCATCTAGATAAAAACCAGGATTTACAAATAACAATGCACCAGCAGCAGTCTGAGTTTGACTGGAATTCACCATTGCTGGGAAGAAATATTCAGGATTAGCACTATTATTTGCGTCCTGCCTAGTAACATCTATCTGATTTGCATGGAAAGCAGTTGCTGCATATCCATTAAATGGAGCACCACTGCTTGTTATAACATTTAATTCTCCAAAAATTGTGGTGAAACCAACTAATTTATTATGTCCATTTGCTGAGAAATTTCTTACCTTAGTTGCACCAACCTGAACTTCAAAATCGAGAGCTTCAGTAGCATCTGCACCAGTTAAACCTATACCTGGAATAAATGCTCTTGAACTTGTTGTTACTCCAGATATTATTAAATCTTTTGCCAGTATTAGACCTCTAGCAGCACTACCACCAGCAGTTATGCTATTTGATATACCAACATCAACAAGATCAGCTGCGAAGATCTTTGGCCATGGACTACCGGCAGCATCACCTATAGAATTATTATTATCTAACAGTGGTAAAATATTAGATGCAACTCTGGAATTTACAAATCTAACTTGAGCATCATTGACACCATCATAAAGATGGTTAGTTGATGTAAAACCAAGTATTATTTCATCACCACCAATAGATATGTCTCCTCTTATATCATGAACAACATCACTCATGACGAGTGGGTCAAAACCACTTACAATATTGGTATCTCTTGTTAATCCAAAACCAACTTGTAGTCTTTCACCAACAGAGAAACCAAGTCCAACTTCACCAAATTTATCAACTAAAATACCACCACTGGTGTAAACCGCTGGATCTTTTTCGCTAAATGTGTCATCTCTATAGAAATTTCTTTCACGTGCACTATTGAATACTTTAAGATTTCCATCGGATTTATTTCCTGAACCATTGTCAAGGTTAGTTATATCAATGCCTTGAGCAGAAGTAATTTTATTATGGAAAAATGATTCCGGAACAACTACAAATGCAGTTCCTAAACCAGCATTATCATCTGGAGATCGTCCATTAAATTGTGTTCTTCCAAAAACTTGTAATGCAATATAATCGTCTCTATTTAAATCACCACCTTCATCTTGACTGATGATGACAGCAGCACGGGCAAATTCATTATCTGGTGAAAAGTTACCACCACCAACACCAAGATAATTATAGTTTGTTCCTGGATATGGAGTATCTGACTTACCTAATGCAGCGCTATCACCGATTTCAGTATTTAATGATCCAACATATAACGTTCCAATTCCAGTATCACCACCAAGTGTAGAGATACCTGTAACTGTTAAATTCTGTGTCGTTGTTAATCCTGCTACATTAAGGTGATTAAATGTTGATCCAGCAGATGTTATTGCTGCTGTCTGACCACCGTCAACATTTATATCTGCTTCAATATAAACTTTATCTAATAAGTAACTTTCATTGAAGTTGATTAGAGGATCTACAGCACCTCTTGCTGCAACTTCTGCACGATAATCTGCAACTGTGCTTCCAATTCCAATGCCACCAGGTTCGATGACTATTGATGTAATAATCCCGATATTTTGGTTGGCATCTCTAACATCAATAAAAGACGCAAATTGAGATAGTTCTCTACTATTTCTAGTCATCTATTTCTCTAGCTAGGTGGGTCTCTTAAGAGTATTTAGTGACTGGCGATCTCCTATTTATCCTAAAGAAAACGATGTTGATAAAGATCCTACAGTAATAACTAAATCATTTCCAACAACATTTAAAGAAACTGCTGTACTAGTTCCATTAGTACTAATACCACCGGTTACTAAAATTTCACCACTAACATCTAATGCTTTCTGTGGTTGTGTACTTCCAATACCTACTGAATATCCGCTACCAACAATAACATCTGATTGAACTTTACCTCCGATTGTTATATCCGCACTAACTGTAACATTAGTAGACCTTACATTACCATCAACTGTTAGAGTATCAGTAATAACTGTTGTTCCAATACCAACCTGTCCATTATTAATAGTAAGGCTTTCAACTTCATTAGAACCTGTCTTAAATACCCACTCATCATTGCGATAAGAGTAGATTGCCATCTGTTGCACGAAAGTGCCATCATTAGTGGTTTTTTCTATGGCAAAATATTGTCCACTACCACTTGCTATACTATTATTTAAGTGTGATAACTGAGTTCCATTGGATGAATTTAGAAGTTCAACTCTTGAACCTCTGAATTCAGATGTATTATTTGTATATAAAATTAATTCTGGATCATTTTTGATATCATCACTACCTGTTATAGTTGCTGTCTGATTACCAGTAACTGATTGTATATGGTCATCTGCTGTTACTTTACCAGTTACATCAATGCCTATAGCAGTAGTTTCAAACTTCTTAGAGTTATTATAGAAGAGACTTACACCAGCACCTACTCTAAAGGATGCCATTTCTGCGGTAGTTCCATACTGTCCAAGCGTGATAGATGGATTTGCATCAATGTTTATTCCACCATTACCTTGATCTTCAATGTAACTATTTGATCCATCAGAATAAATATGTAGATCATTTCCAGAACCAAAGACTGCTGAGATACTATCTCCAAACTGAGCATTACCTTGTAGAGTTACACCACTGGTAAATGTTGAGACACCTGTTACTTGTAATCCTCTGGTGCTAGTAACTCCAGCAACCGAGAATTGACCATTATTGGGATTAAATTGTAACTTATGACCTAAATCAAATCTGTTAAATGAATGACCACCTTGAGTAGGATCAAGGAATAATGCAATATCATAATCATCACTGTTAGATACACCTGCGGTAAAGACTTTATGTTGACCAGTTAGATCACCATCAAATCCGGTTGCAGTAATAATACCAGATAATTGTAAGTTTGCAGTTTGAGCAACAGTATCTGCAGATAGTGTAAAACCAGCACCGATTCTGATCTGATCATTGACACCATCAATTATAATACTTGAATCACCAACAGTTAGAATACCAGTAACTCTTGCGTTACCATTGACCCATAGTTGTGTTCCAGCAGCACCAACATATCCAATTTCTGTTTGGAATCGTGGATTTGTTGTGCCTAGACCAACAGCAGCACTGTCGGTGAAAATACCAACAGCAGAATCATCATTTACTTCACCAAATAATCCATCCTGACCAGAATCATCTTGACCTAATCCAACACCATATCCTGTAATGTTGAGTGTAGAGATGCCAGTGATATTAGAACCACTACCATAGAAACCTGTTGCAGTAACAAAACCAGTAATATTTACATCACCAGTTCCTGTAATATCACTGGAATTTAAATCTAAATTTCCACCAAGTTGTGGTGATGGATCACTTAAAACATCACTTAGACCACCAGAATCTATATGTACTGTACAAATACCTGCTCGTCCATCTAGTGTTACACCAAGACCAACGAAATCAAAAATTCTTACCTGTCCTGTTGATCCACTATCAATACCTGCTTTTCTTGCAGTAACACCTAAAATACCAGTTGTTCCTGCACCAATACCAGCAGCACCATGAGCAATAACTTCAATTTCTTCTTGACCAAATGCAGCAGCAAATAATGCAATTGAACCACCACCAACATCGATGGAATAATCTCCAACAGTTAATTTAACACCATCTAAGTAAACACTTGTTAAATCTTGTTCTGTTAATGTAAAGTCTGGAAAAGTTCCAGTTTCAGGAACTCTTAATTGTCCAGCTGTTAAAGTATATCTAACTGTATTTCTGCTGATAGGAAAAGATTCCCATTCCCATCCTTGACCTGTAGATTTTAAATATTGTCCAACTACACCACCAGTTTCTCCAGAAGATACGATTCTCCCTTCAATTTTTATATCATCTTGAACATCTAGACCATATTCAGGAAAAGCAGTATTGATTCCTACTTTATTTTGAAAATCATTTGCATAAATCAGATCAGTTGCAACTTCTAATCCATTACGAACAACGAAATTCTTATTAATTCCCATTAGATCTCCTGAGGTTCACTATCCCCTCGATATTTTCTAATATTTATATTAGAAACATATTGGCATCTATTAGAAATCTATGAGAGGAAAAACATTTCCACAATTATCTTCTGATCTTGTATTTTTAATATCAGCAATTTTACCTTTCATATAAATTTCAAACTCACCTAAACTCTGTCCAGTTAGATCTGGTCTATCTTTAAACAGATTATAGTATACTTTAAGTTCTTCAAATGTCGGTGCTCTACCGATGTCGTCCCAGTGAGTTCTTCTGATAGTATCTACAACTTGAGCTTTGGTATAGTCTGGGAAATCAAATTTCCATAAAATTTTTGCATGACCATTTCCACCATTTCCTCCTCTACCAAGATCAACAGTACCATTTCTTAATTTTTTAGATTGACCTCCACCACCTCCAGCACCGAAACCACCTCCATTAGCATCACCTCCATTATTGGTTCTACTCATACAATTATCTCCCTTACATTCTCCTCCAGAAATAGTGCTACCTTTACCGGAACCTCCTCCAAATCCTGTATTTCCACAATCGGATCCATCGTCACATTTACCACCTATAGGAATTCCCGATCCACCTCCATGTCCAGTTTTGTTTGAACTTCCTTGTACACCAGAACCTCCGTTTCCACCAGTTAATCCATCTGAAGGTGATCCACTAAAAATACCACCCTGTCCACCTCTTGTCGAACCTGCCTTTCCACCGAAGGCAGTAATAAATGGTTCTAATGGGATATCTATTGGTGTTTTACCTGTATGTCCTGCAATCCAATTTTCTGATGTTGCCATACTTCTTTCTACAATTGTAAATTCTGCTGCAGCAGTTTTTTCAAAGAAAAGTGTAATTGAATCTTCAACAGATGATCTTTTCATACTTCCAGAATCATCAATACTTAAAGAAATTAAAGTTCCTCTACCAAATTTCTTTAGATCAAGTAAGTCAAACCAATCAGTAACCACATCGATGCCTCTCCCATCCTGCCTTCCAACTTGAATTGGACCATATGATAATTTGTCATTATTCCATGAAGATGGAAGTGTAATCTGATTTGCTGTTCTTCCTGGCTGTAGTATATAAAATGGTTGCCCTGGAAATTCTGCCTGAAAATTAGCATAAGCGTTATCTACAGTCTGTTGTTTTTTAAAGGATGAAGCTTCATCAATAACACTAATGAAAATTGCAGAAGTTCCAGAAATTTTTCCAGGATTTATTTCTGTTTTTCCACCAGTGGGAAAAGAATCTACATTTCCCCCAGCACCAACAGTAATGAAAAATTCTGTTCCTGATGCAACTGTTGTGGTTTCTAGTTGAGCTGCTCCTCCACCTCCACCTCCACTTCCTGGTATTAACTTGGTTTGTCTAACATTATCTTGCCGCCCTTTACCTCTTGTTTTTGTATATTTTACTTTACCTGTACTTCCAGCACCTCCACCACCAATTGCTTGGAATATAACTTCTGATATCCCAGAAGGCGCAGTCCAAGTATAATCTGTTTGTGTGTTATTAACACATGGAAACTCTTGATATGCAGGTGTTGCCTCACCAAATCTTTTAATTAAATCTTGACCACCACTTTTAATATCAAGGAAAGCAAGATCATTAAATATTCTTGTATTTTTTGAATTGAAGTGGAATAATCTTCGCATATTCCAAACCATACCGTCAAGAGTTTCTGTTGAGTTTTCAACAATACATTTATCAGTGCTGGCAGAAACTGAGTCTGATTTATCTCCAATTGCTAATGATACAATATGCTCAACATTAAAGTCATCAGAAGCATTAAAGAAGAATTTTAGATCATTTGTAGGTGTACCATTTTCAACATTTAAAGTTGTAGAATTATTTTTAGTGAATTTTGGATTTCCTTGCCCAGTTAATGTTGCTACTAGAGATACTCCCGGAGATAATCCACCTAAAGAATTTGGATCTCCTTCAGTAAATACTGGTTGAGTTTCTACCCTTTGACCACGATTTAAATTATCAAAACTATCTGGATCTAGTCTAAACGAAAATGGTGATATATCTTCAATAACATTAATATTCGTAGAATCTGATGTTTGCACCCCATCAGTATCTCTTACAGTGATACCAAAAGTAAAATTACCTCTGGTTGTAGGTGTTACATTTAAAGTTCCACTTAAATCTCTTGTACTAAATCCACTGGAGTTCGCAACTTCTGTAGCAAATTCTGATGTCCAAGAAAGTGTTACACTTTCTCCAAGAATAATTGAATCTCTGTCAGTGCTTATATCTACAAATGGTCTTAGATTTGCTGTATGAGTTGCTGTTGCTGTTGGAGCTGGATTTCCTGCACCAATAGCAGTAATTGTAAATACTTTATCATCTTCTATCAAATTTTCTATTAATATATTTCCATTTTGTTTTCCTCCAGTAGAAAAATCTGGAGATTCTGTTCTAACACAATTTGTAGTTTTCCAGAATAATCTAATACTTCCACCTTTATTATTATTTGATGTATTTGAACAAGTTGATGTATCAGATGGACATAAAGAGATTGTTGGATTTGGTGGAACTCCAACAATTACATCAACATTATCAGAAGTGGAACCTGTCGAGTTACTGACAGTCATCGTGAAATTAGTTGTTCCAGCAGGAAGATTTATTCGTGTTGCACTTCCAGATTTACTTCCACTTGATAATGTATTAATAGGAACTGAAATAACTCCAAAATTAGTTGTAACCGTTGCATTAGTTACAAAATTATAAACATAATTTAATATTGCTGTACCACCATTTGGGAAAACAAACGCAACATTTCTATCAACAGCATTTAAATCTAGTTCTGGTAATGGGGGACTAACTGGTCCAATAGACCAATCAGCACTTCTAGAAGTTCCAAAAGAAGATGTTAGAGTAACTGTCGTAGTTCTTGTTTGATCAAAATATGGTGTACTCATATACACTTCTATGATATCACCAATAGCAACATTATCTAAAGATGTTCCTTGACGATTTCCAATTTTTAAATATGAGTTTGGATTGGAAGTTGTAGCAGTTATTCCACAATCTTCATCAAAACCAGTAGAAACAAATGAAGTCTCTGCCAATTCTCCTGGTTGCAATCCTCCAGAATCTCCAACTTGATTTGTGAGACTGAATATATCAATTGAGCAAGTTCTTAATGCGGATATTACACTCCATGTTGAAGTTGTTGATCCATTAACACCACTCAATACAGTGAAAGTATTTGTTCCAGCAACTGTAAATGTTGCGGAGACATCTCCTAATGAATTTGGTGATGTAGTTACTCTTAATTGTATCTTATCTCCCAGTTGTACTTGAGAAGAACTAGAACTATAATCTCTAACTATTTCATCATTTCGTATTACTTTAAACTCAGCATTTGTACCATTTGTACCAGAAATTGATGCAGTTCCTTCATCACCAAATGCTGTCATACCAGCAAGAACTACTTCATTACTACTTACAACTACATTTCTTTTTTGATCAATTATATTATTAAAAGCAAATTGATCTGGAATTGTATCAATCGGTCTTGGTCTTGTTGTTATTCTAAAAGTTGAAGATTGATTTGAAACTGTTAGTGTCGTACTTACTTCTGTAGAAAACTCTGTAGAAGAAGTTTGTCTAACAGTGATTACATCTCCATTTTCAACAGTTCCAGCAACATCGGTAAACTGTGTTACAATTGTACCACCACGGGTTACTTTATATTGACCACCAGATGTAATTGAAATTGGTAGTGGATTATTATTGTTTATACTTGGATCTGCACCACTGATTGTAATTGTGGTAGAATCTTGTGATACA
>Ga0181402_1000788_pt1 | contig 11733 bp, 4 predicted proteins | sample 25SPOviralmetaG_FD_130131 | JGI IMG/M metagenome (GOLD analysis project Ga0181402, IMG submission 130131) | Marine viral communities from the oligotrophic San Pedro Time Series (SPOT) site, San Pedro Channel, CA, USA - 25 SPOT_SRF_2011-08-17 | ecosystem: Environmental > Aquatic > Marine > Strait...
AATTTATTAGGTTTTAGTAGTAACTGGTGTCGTCCCGAATGGTTAATCTGTTCTGTATTTCCAGTTCCTCCACCCGCAATGAGACCTACAGTAAAACAAGGTGATTCTCAACGGATGGATGATGATTTAACACATAAATTATCTGAAATTGTAAAATATAATAATACTCTTAAGAGTAAAATTAATAGTTTTGCTCGTAAAGAAATCATAGATGATTGGTATAATATGGTTGTTTATCATATTATTACATTTATTGATAATGAACAACAAGGTATTAGTCAAGCAACTCATCGTTCAGGAAGACCTATTAAAGCAATTAGGCAGAGGTTAAAAGGTAAAGAAGGTCGTTTAAGATCTAATCTTATGGGTAAACGAGTAGATTTCTCTGCTAGAAGTGTTATTACCCCTGATCCTAATATTGATTTAGACCAGTTAGGAGTTCCTATTAAAATAGCATTAAATTTAACATTTCCCGAAATAGTAAATACTTTTAATATTGAAGATTTAAAATCTTATATTAAAAATGGACCAGATGTTTGGCCCGGTGCAAAGAGTATTATCAAACGAGATGGTAATAGATATACAATTAATGATAATAATAAAAATGATATTGTATTAGAAATCGGTGATAAAGTTAATCGTCATATTGTAGATAATGATTATGTCTTATTTAACAGACAACCTTCACTTCATAAAATGAGTATGATGGGTCATAGAGTAAAAGTAATGAAAGGTGATACATTTAGATTAAATGTAAGTGTTACACCTCCTTATAATGCTGATTTTGATGGTGATGAAATGAATATGCACGTTCCTCAGAGTGTTCAAGCTATGAGTGAATTAATTAATATTGCTTCTGTTAATCATCAAATCGTTTCACCAAGAGAAAATAAACCTATTATTACTGTTGTTCAAGATACTCTTTTAGGTTTATATAAATTAACTCAATCTGAAATAATTAGATTTAATCCTGGTAATAATATTACATACAACTCAAGTGCGAATATTTATGATACATCTAGTTCTCCTGAAAATTATAAATGTGTTGATAGTTGTATTTATACTAAAAAACAAATGATTAATATTATTTCACAATTATCTACTTATAATGGTCATTATCCTAAACATGATAATTCTTATGAAAAGAATGGTAAAATTGTTGAAACTTGGTCTGGTAAATGTATACTATCTTATATATTACCCGAACATATTAACCTAGAAATGAAAAATGGTAGTTATGATAATGTATCTTCAGATGATACTAATCCTCTAAAAAAATTAATATCAGAAAATACAGATAAGATAAACAATGTTAAAATTGTAAAGGGTAAGATACAGCAAGGAACATTTGATAAAGGCTTATTTAGTAAAACATCAAAGGGATTAATTCATACTATTTATAATGATTTAGGACCTGAAAGAACAAATGATTTTATAAATGATTTACAAAAGATAACAAGTAATATCTTATTAGTTGAAGGTTTTAGTATCGGTATCAGTGATATGATTGCTGATAATTCTACAAATGAAAAAATAGGTAATATTATTAATCAAAGAAAATCTCAAATTGAGGGAATTATGCAAGAATTTCACCTGAATATATTTGAAGGTATTCCTGGTCAAAGTAACCGAGATTATTTTGAAAGTAAAGTAAATAGTATTCTTAATAAAACTATTAATGAAACTGGTAAAATTGGTTTAGCTAATTTAGATCCTAAAAATCGTGCTACTTATATGATTAATTCAGGTAGTAAAGGTAAATTAACTAATATTGCTCAAATGATTGCTTGTTTAGGTCAACAAAATGTTGATGGCAAACGTATTCCTTATGGTTTTGAAGGCAGAACATTACCTCATTATTATAAATATGATGATTCATCAGAAGCAAGAGGATTTGTAGAAAATTCATTTATCTCCGGTCAAACACCACAAGAGTTCTTCTTTCATGCTATGGGTGGTAGAGAAGGTTTAATTGATACTGCTGTAAAAACAGCACAAACTGGTTATGTTCAGAGAAAACTTGTAAAAGCAATGGAAGATTTAACTGTTAATTATGATTACTCCGTAAGAAGTAGTAGTGGAACTATTGTTCAATTTATATATGGTAATGATGGTATGGATGGAACAAATGTAGAATCACAATCTTTATATCTTACTAAACTAACACCTGAAAAATTAATGGATAAATACTATTTTGATAGTAAAACAAACTGGTCAAAATATTATAATAAAAATATCGCTGATAAATGTAAAAATATGAATAAAGATATTCTTGATAATATGTTTTATGAATTATTAGATCATAGAGAATATTTAGTCTCAAAATTATATAATGGTAATATTCAAAATAATATAAATTATCCTGTTCATATTGAAAGAATAGTAGATAATCTTACTGATAAAAAGGGTAAAAGTAATATGATGCCTCTTGATATTTATAAAGGCAATGAAAAACTATCAAAATCATTATTTATTACAGATTCATTTAAAAATAATAAGATTATGAAAATATTAATTGATGTTCATTTAAGTCCTAAAGTATTAATTGATAAATTTAAAATCAAAAGAAATGAATATAAACTTATATGTAATACTATTAAAGAAAAGTATTATAAATCTAAGATTTCACCTGGTGAAATGGTAGGAGCATTAGCTGCTCAGAGTATTGGTGAACCTGCTACACAAATGACTCTTAATACTTTTCACTTTGCTGGTGTATCTGCTAAATCTAATGTTACTCGTGGTATTCCTCGTTTAACAGAATTATTACACGTAAGTAAAAATATAAAATCTCCAAGCACAAATATTGCTATATATCCGGAATATAGTACGGATAATAATAAATTATCATTTGTTAAAAACAAATTAGAATATATTACTATGAAAGATATTTTAATATCAAGTAGTATCTATTATGATCCTGAAAACTCTAAATATGAAACGATTATTCAACAAGATAAAGAACTATTAAATATTTATAAAGAATTTCAAGATTTAGAAAATGATGATACAAATAAATATCCTTGGATTATCAGATTTGTCTTTGATAAAGAAAAAATGCTAGAATGTGGTATTATTATGGAAGATATTTATATGAAATTATTAGATTATGATTCTGAAAGAATTAATTTCATCTATACAGATGATAATAGCAAAGATTTAATTGGTCGTATATCAATTAACTGTGATACAGACCCAGATGAAATAATTAATGGTCTTCAAGATCAGAGTGATATCTTATCGATTATTAAAAGTATTAATGAAGATATTATTAATAATATTCCTATCAAAGGTATTAAAAATATTACTGATATTATTATTACCGAAGAAAGTGTTTCAAAAGTAAATGATGAAAAGAGCGAATTACATGATAAAAATTCTTATTCATTAGAATCTATAAAAAAGAAATATTTAGTATCAGATGGAATTAATCTTGTAAATATAATGAACTCTCCTTATGTAGATTATATTAATACTCATTCAAATGATATTATTGAAATATGTAATGTATTAGGTATTGAAGCTGGCAGACAAGTATTAATTGATGAGATGGTTAGTGTGGTAGATCATGCAGGAGAATATATAAATCTGAGACATATTGAACTACTATGTGATGTTATGACAAGTAAAGGAAGTCTTACTAGTATTAACAGACAAGGTATCAAAAGAGGTGATGTTGGACCTCTGGCAAAGAGTTCATTTGAAGATACTACAGACCAATTAATCAAAGCTGGTATATTCTCAGAGAGGGATAATCTTAAAGGGGTATCTAGTAATATCATGATGGGTCAGAAGATTAAATCTGGAACAGGAATGTGTGATATTTATCTTGATGAGGCAGAAATGTATAGTTATAATATTTCTAAAGATGATATGCATTTTGAAACTGAAGATGATATTGATAATCTCTTAAATATAGAAGAAGAGGGTCCTTGCCAAGAAGGAGATTTTAAATTTTCATTTGAGTAAACATTTCATTTGAGTAAGTATTTTAATATTAAATTTTACTAATTAAATTTTTTTTTATGAATAGTATTCACTTAAAAAATATTTAGTAATTAAGATTTAAAATGTGCGGTATATTCTGTCTTATCGGTGATAATTCATCTAAAATAGACATAAAACAAAATTTTGAAAGAATACAAAAAAGAGGACCTGATTATAGTATTTTAAAAAATATTAATAATATTACATTAGGATTTCACAGATTAGCGATAAATGATTTATCTGATGAAGGAAATCAACCCTTCTTTGATAATAATATTTATTCCATTTGTAATGGCGAAATATATAATCATAAGTTCCTCAAAGAAAAATATGATATTAATACCCGTTCTGATTCTGACTGCGAAGTAATCTTATATTTGTATCAAAAAATAGGTTTTGAAGAAACGTGTAATGCACTTGATGGGGTATTCGCATTAATAATATATGACACTAATACTAATAAGATTTATGTCGGTAGAGATCCTTATGGAGTAAGACCATTATTTATCGGTTATAATGAATACAATGATATATTTTTATCATCAGAACTAAAATCTATTCATGATTTAACATTATATACAAAGCAATTTACACCTGGTTATTATTTAGAGTATGATTTAAAACATAAATCTTCTATTCATAAAAATTATTATGATTTTAATTTAAAAAATGAATATTCTTGTGATATAAATTTTATTTTAGAAGGTATCAGAAATAGATTAATGGATTCTGTCAAAAAGAGATTATTATCTAACAGACCTATCGGAGCATTACTCTCCGGAGGACTTGATAGCTCACTTATATGTGGTATTATATCTAAAATTTATAAAGAAAATAAAAAAGGTATGTTAAATACATTTGCTATCGGAATAAAGGGGGCTACTGATCTTGAATATTCTTCTAATGTTGCTGAATATATAGGTTCTAATCATCATCAAGTAGAATGCGAAGAAAAAGATTTTATTAATGAGATACCAGAAGTAATTAAAGAGATTGAATCTTATGATACAACTTCTGTGAGAGCGAGTGTCGGCAATTATCTAATCGCGAAATATATTAAACAAAATACAGATATTACAGTTGTTTTTAACGGAGATGGAGCGGATGAAGTGTGTGGCGGTTATTATTATATGAGAAATGCTCCTTCTGAAAAAGAATTTCAAAATGAATGCAATAAACTGGTAAGAGAGATAAATTATTTTGATGGTTTAAGAAGTGACAGGAGTGTTTCAACACATCATAGTCTTGAAGCAAGAACACCCTTCTTAGATAAAGAATTCGTCAAATATTATATGAATATTAATCCTAAATTAAAAATGTATTCAGAAAAAAATCAAGAAAAATATTTATTAAGAAAAGCATTTGAATCTGAAAATATTATACCGAGTGATGTATTGTGGCGACCAAAAGAAGCCTTCTCAGACGGATGCTCTTCTGAAAAGAGATCTTGGCATAAGATTATTCAAGAATATGTTGATAGTATTATTACTGATGAAGAATTCACTGAAAATAAGGATAAATATAAATTTAATACTCCCATGATAAAAGAAAGTTATTATTATAGAAAACTTTTTGAAGAATATTATCCTCAGAAAAGTAATGTAATTCCTCATTTCTGGTTACCAAATTGGTCTTCAGAAATTGATCCAAGTGCGAGAGAATTAAAATAAATTTAAATTTTTAATGAATTCACTATAATAAATTTCTCATTTTATCAACTAATTTACTATATAAAACAGTAGAATAATCTTCATCGGAATCTATATTTAAATTATGTGTCATCATTTCTTCTCTTATGATTGAAATATTAAATAATGATTGTATTCTTTCTAGATTTTCCCTCATCGCATCTCTGTGATATTCAGCCATCTGTAACTGATCTATAATTTCTGCTTTTGATAAATCATTAATACTCATTTTTTTAATATTTATCTTTTATCTTTTTAAATATATATTGGTAAATTTGATAATATTTAAAATTTGTTATGTAAAATAATAATAATATAATGGAAAATGAAATTAGAATATACAATGGACAAAAACAAGTTAAAAAAGAAAAAGTATGGAGACCTTGTTGTACATATGAAGGATGTACGAATAGGACTAATAAAGGATTATGTCGCGAACATATTGAAAAAGAAATAAAAACTCCTCTAACACGAAAAATAAATAAAAGAGCGGATGATTGGAAACAGAAACTTACTGATAAATCTAAAGAAGATAAATCTAAAATCTTAAAAATCATAGCAACTGAAGATGAAAAAGAATATGACATAAACGAATTACCGTGTATTATACGAGATGATAAATGTAAATACTCATGTTATTGTGGTGAAGAAACTATAAGAAATATTAGATGTATACTAAAACATAATATGTATTGTAAAATTCATTCAAATGAAATAAAACAAACAAAAAGAATTCAAACAACACAAAAAAAATATGGCGAAAACATAACTTGTGTATCACAATTAGAAGAAGTAAAAAATAAAATGAAAAAAACAACTGAAATGAAATATGGAGAAGGTATAAATCATTATAGTCAACTTCATATATGTAAAGAACAAGTTCAAAAAACAAGAATTAAAAACAAGAAAATTAAGATTAATAATGAAAAAAATAAATTAATAAAAGATTTTGAATCTACATTAATGACAGATTATTATTCATCTATTGTAAGTTTTATACTAAAAAGTAAAGGGGATATAAAAAAATATAAATTAATTAAAATATCACAATTATATTTATTAATTAATGGATTCTATAAATATTTGGATAATTCAGAATATAAATTTAATTATGATGAATGTATTAAATTTTTGAAATCTTTCAAAATAACATCACAACAAAATTATCTGAACTATTTTAGAAATTATGAATTTTTACCGATTTATTTATCACCGAGTAAAAGATCATATCCAGATTTTAGTTGGAATACATATATATCAAAAGTATTTGTTTCATATGAAAAGATAAGTCAATATGCTAAAAATATTGTATATCCTTGGGGATTAGAAAATAATCTTGGACATAATTTAGGAGAACTATGGACAAACTATATTGATGAAATAGGTATTCCAGTAAATTTTCCAAAAGAACCTAGAAAATACTATAAAGAATGGAAGGAGAATGATAGTTGGAGTGGGTTTTTCGGAAAACCCCCAAAAATAATAAAAAGAAGAGTAAAGGGTAAAACACGAACTCTTTTATCAAAAGAAGTTAAACAAAAATTAATAAATGATAAAACAGAAAAATATAATAGTGTAAATCTACAACAAAATCAAGATGATTTATTATTTCCAGGTATATATTTATATATATTTCCAGGTGGTAAAAAATATGTAGGTCAAACAAAAGGAACAATAATAAATAGATGTAGTGGTCATATCAATGATGCTTTTAATAATAAACAGGGTGGTTGTATTATATTGGATAATAAATTTCGCGATGTTGTAAAAAAAACAAATAATGGTAATTTTCCAAAAGATAAAATAGAATGGGAAAGAATATTTTATAATAAAGTAGAAATTATTGTATTAGAAGTAATAGAACAAAATGATTTAACCGAACAAGAATATCACAATTTACTAAATGAAAGAGAAACATATTATATCAAGGAACATAAATGTTATAATAATTCTAAAGATTATGATGGTAAGATGGGTTTAAATTGTAAACCTGGAGAAATTGGAACAGAAATGCATAAAAGGAGTGAAAATAATTATTATGATCATAATAATAAATTATTACAATCAGGTGTAGAATCTATAAAAATTAGGAAAAAAATAGTTGGATATAAAAGTCGTATTAGAGGTAAGTTTAAAAATACAATTACATTGGGAAATAGTTATAAAGGGTCTCTTGATGAAAAACTAAAAATATGTATTGAATTTGCGAAATTAAAAATAACTTCAATTGAAAAAGAAAAACAAATTGTTAGTGATTTTAAGAAAAAATATAATATTAATGAAAACAAACATAACGGAACTACTAAATCTAGTAAAAAAATAGATCATAATGGTAAAAAGTTGCCAGCAAATATATTTTATGATAAAGAAAAAAAAGAATATAATGTAAGTATCAATAGAGAAGGTGTAGCTAAAAGGTTTTGTTTGAGGGATTTAGATAATTTAGACGAACAGTTGAAATATGCTGAATATTTCTTAACTGAAATTATTAAAATATCATTAGAAGACACAACCATAATTAATATGAATTATACTGATATTAAAAAATATATAAAAGAAAATGATATTCCTATAATGACATTAAATAAAAATAGAAAAAGGGTTTGTTTACCAATTATGTTAATAAAATTATTAAAATATAAAAATCTAGAAACAAAACAAGAAATTATACACGAATATAATAGTTTTAAAGAATGGCATGATGCCCCTGGTTTTCCAGAAGGATGGAAACAAATGTGGGGAGATTATAATGTAAAAAGAAAAGGTAATGGATGGAATAATGTTGGACATTTCACATTTAAAAATCCAGATAATATTTTATTCTTCTTTGAAAAAGTAGCAAAAAAACATGTAGATACCTCTTTACCAGATTTTAATAAAATTGTAGATGAATTACCGGAAGAAATAAGTCATAATGAATTTAAAACCTGTTTTAATAAATACAAATGGCCTTCAACTAAAGGATGGGAACCATATATAAGTGATACTTGGAAAAAGTATGTAGAAAAACACTCGGATCAAGGGCCACAAAAATACAAGGGTATTCGTTTTGATAAAGAATCAAAAAAATGGAGAGGGTCATTTAATTATAATGAGAAAACATATAACATTAAAACGTATTATTCACAAGATAAAGCAAAAGAAGAATTGGATAGAAAAATGATAGAAATAATTGGCTACACCCATAATAAAATGTAATTCAATTTTCATATCATATTAATTTTCAATATTCTTAGCGAGTTTTTAATGACTTGATGAATACTATTCACTAAAATATTATAAACTATAAATTTGATTTTTTTTGTTAAATCCTCAAAAGTATAATTGAGGATTTTTAACACTCATAAATAATTTCTCAGAAATTATTTAAAGTTAGTCTAATTTAATAAACTATACAGATGGATTCATCACGGAACACTTTCAAAAAATGTCGTCGTTGTAAAAAAAATAAAAATATTGATGATTTCCCTCTTAAAAATGATGGAAAACATAAGGCCACTTGTATTAAGTGTGAATTTAAAGATTCAGTTAAAGAAGTCTTAAAAAAAGCAACAGAAGAACAAGATAATATTACAAAAGCAATATTTAGTGGTTTTAATGTAAAAGTAGATGCTGTTGCTGGTAGTGGTAAAACAACAAGTATCTTACATATTGGTAAGAATTTCAGAGTCTCTAATATTTTAGTGATTACTTATAATAAGAAATTACAAGAAGAAACTAAAAAGAAACTAAAAAAATATGATTTAGATCAAAATATAGATATATTTACTTATCATGGTTCTTGCAATAAATTTTATACTAATAAACAGGGTGAATTAATTACTGATGAACATATTAAAGAAGTAGTTGAATTAAATACTAAAACAAACAAGATAAAATATGATATCATAATCGTTGATGAAGTACAAGATATGAATTTTAATTACTGTTATTATATTAATAAAATTATTCATGATAATAAAAAAGACGATCCATTTATTATTATCTTAGGCGATGAAAATCAATGCATTAATCAGTACAACGGCTCTGATGCTAGATTTTTAACACTCGGAGATCATATATTTAAAAATGATAAAAAATGGAAATCATTAAGGTTAACTGAAACATTTAGAGTTCCTCAAGAAATATGTGATTTTCTTAATAATTGTATGTTGAAAGAAGAAAGAATGGTTTCAAATGATGGAAATGGTAATCTAAATTATTCTGGATTTAAACCTAGATATTTCTTAAAAAGTTCATTCACTAATGTTGATAGTGGTTGTGATTATATTCTAAGAGAAATAGATTATTATTTAGATATCAAAAACGAAGATGGAACTAATCGGTATAAACCTGATGATATATTTATTCTCGCACCATCTGTGAAAAATAAAATTGATAATCAATCACCTGTTAATCAACTCTCAAATGCTTTATCTTCTTCGTATGGTTCTAAATATGGTTCTAAAAAATTAGTTTATGTAAATAATGATAGTGATTGTGTTGTTGATGATAAAGTATTAGTAAATAAAATAGTAATATCTACTCATAATTCTGTAAAAGGATTAGAAAGAAAGGTTATTATCATTATGAATTTTGATAATTCATATTTCCTTTATTATGATAAAGATTCAGATCCTAATGTTTGTCCAAATAGATTATATGTAGCAGTTACGCGATCAATGGAGAGATTAAGTTTATTTCATCACTATGAAGATGATTATTTACCATTCCTAGTAGGAAATTCAAGATGTCAGAAACTAGAAAATATTAAAAAATATTGTGATGTAAATCCAACGGGTAAAAAACCAGGTGTCGCATTTGAACTAAAAGTTAAAGATAAAGAACCAGATACCCCCCTTTATGCTGTAACTGACCTTGTAAAATATCTTAAAGTTGATGTAGTTTTAAAACTTAAAAAATTATATGAAACAAAAAAAATAAAAAGAGAACGAGATTATAATGATTTAAATTTAATAAATATCAGTGAACAGAATAAAAATCATTGGGAAGTTGTATCTGATATTAATGGAACAGCTATCCCTTTATATTTCGCTATGACAGAATGTGATTATGTTAATCCTACAGACGAGGTATTAGATGGAATTAATGATAATATTACTATTCTAAAAATAGCAAATATTGCGAATGCTATGGTAGATAATTCATATTATAAAGTAAATCAGATACTTAATTATAACTGGTTAAGTCAAGGACAACTTGATAATTCTGTTCAAAGATTAGTAAATCTTAAAAAAGAAGGTTTTATCAATGATACAGGGGCTTTTGAACATTATTCCCAAATAGAATCTGAAACATCTGATAAAGTTAAGTTTATACTTGGAGGACAAATGGATTATGCAAATAAATTAGATAAAACTATATTTGAATTCAAATGTGTAGAAAATCTTGATGATTCACATGTCTTACAAACACTACTCTATAAATATATTAATGGCGATGATTATGATAACTATTATCTTTATAATATTAAATCCGATGAATTAATTAAAGTCTCAGCAACAGATGAAAATTTACAGGGGATCGTTGATATATTAATTAATAACAAGAAAAAGGTAGAAATGGATAATCCAGAATTTTTAGAATTAGCAAATAAAGGATTGTCCACAGATTAATATTTCTGCCGAGTTTTTAACGATTACTTAAAATTTGATATAATATTATTTTTTATGTATCATAAATAAAATCTCCAAAATTTAATCATGGAACCACAAATGATTGATCATTATAATGAACTTCCAAATGGTGTTAATGTAATTGATGAGATGAATGGTGAACTTTCTGAAACACAATCAGAAAATGAAGAGCTAAAAAGAGAACTTGAAAAATACAAAATGATGATTCCTTATATCCCCGATTTTAATATTAAGATAATCACAAAAAGACAAGTAAATGACTATCTTGAATTATTCGATGAACTAGAAGAAAATATTAATAATCATCTTTATACATACAAAAAAGCAGGTGCAATTGCTGATGAAGAATACGATTTAAAAGATTTATGTGTGAATTCTCATGAACTCATTGAAATCTTGTTTGATGGATTAAATGAAAACGG
>Ga0181402_1000793_pt1 | contig 11695 bp, 21 predicted proteins | sample 25SPOviralmetaG_FD_130131 | JGI IMG/M metagenome (GOLD analysis project Ga0181402, IMG submission 130131) | Marine viral communities from the oligotrophic San Pedro Time Series (SPOT) site, San Pedro Channel, CA, USA - 25 SPOT_SRF_2011-08-17 | ecosystem: Environmental > Aquatic > Marine > Strait...
CACAGGAATCATTGCAGCAATTAGATCGGTTATTAAATTATTTGTGTTCATGTGTTTTTGTTTTAAATTATTAAAAGGGTTTATTATTGTCGAGTTCATCTAGTATTGGAAAAGCGTTTAAAGGCTTATTGTCAATTAATCTTTTTAAAGTTTCTTCAGCTTCAATCTTATCGATTTTAAAACCTTTAAATGAGTTAAAAGCTCTTTCATGGTCTTCAGTTGCTTTTTGATATTTGCGGCCACTTAAATAGGCTGTGACTTTGACATGATCTCCATCCTGAATGTTTTTCTTTTGCAAATTCTCAATGCCTTTTTGATTCCATTCAATATTAAAGTCGTCACTATATTCTTGTTTTTCTAAATCAGGAATGTGCAAAATCATGTTTTGACTAATCCATCCGCTTTTTTGTTCGATGGGGCTTCCTACCTTGTAGACTGTTCCCTGTAGTTGTAGTTCTATGCTCATAATTATTTGATTTGCCACCTGATTTCCAGGTGATTTTTTAATGCCTTCATGACATCTCTGTGGCTTAGTGATCCAAATAGATCAACTTCACCGTCTGCTATTTGATTAAATACATAAAGCAAATCTGAAATTTTTAAGGTTCCATACTTTAACATTATTGAATCAGCTAGTCTTTCAATTTCGTTTTCTTCTAGTTTATCTTTTATTTTAATTTTAATGTTTAGCTGCATAAGCATTGCAATGATCAAAGCTTTTGACTTGACCTCGCCTGTATCTCTAGACATTTTGTTTAGAGTGGGCAAATTAGACTTGACCGCTTGTGCGACAGTTGCAATTTTTGCAGACTGTATTGTTTTAAGACTGTAAATCTTTGACAATTCGCTCTGCGAACTCACGACTGACTCCGCTTGCATTTTTCTTACTTGTCCCATTTATGTTGTTTTTAGTTATTATTTCATCTAACCAGGCTTCCTGATTTAAGTAGGTTTGTGGATCCTTTCTAAAACTTTTGTCTGGTGTTGATTCTATGTATTTAGGAAGATGGACCATGATCATTTCTTTTGTGTTCTGATTAAGCCTAGACCATTTGTTTTCTATTTGTTTTCTACGTCCTCTTTTTTTATCATACAAATTCCAGAAATCGTCAAAGCCTGGATATATTTCAACTTCAATTTCATTTACAGTTATAGTTTCAGTTACAGTTTCAGTTTCAGTTTCTAAAGGCATTGCCATGGCATTGCCATTGGATAGAGTCTGTTTAGATGTATTATTATCTTTATTCCAACGCTTATAGGCGTTATCACGCTGTTTTGCAGAATGCTTTGCCCTTCTTTCTTTCTCACTTTCAATCCTAACATTGTAGTAAAGGCCGTTTTTGTCTATGCGAAATTTTGCCAAGACATCTGCATTGGGAATGCCACCGCATTGCAATCGCATAAGTTTTTCAGACAGTGGTCCTTTTTGATGCTGTAAACAAAGAAGTGTGATGAATTGGCCACGCTCTTCCATAGTAAGATCAGAAACACCTGTAAGGAAATCCGAGCTGTAGAATAAAAATGCAGGATCTTTAGTCATTTTTATTAATGTATTTTTCGAGCAACTCTTTTCGTCTTTCTGGCTTTATTTTTGCAGGTCTAGGATTTTCTCTTATGTCGCACATTGAAGCGTAATATCTGGCCCTGTCTGCTTCTGAACTTTTTTGCAGCATTTCTTGACAGGCGTGAAGCATTGGTTGCTTGTGTACCTGTGAATTTATATTGTAAAAAGTTCCAATTAAATTATCCGCTAGATCTCTGAATTCTCTACTGCTAAAGTATAAGTCATCATAAGTTTTGCATGCATGCAACACAGTCACATGATCTCTGTTTATAAAACGTCCAACAATTTCACATGGAATTCCTAAAAAATAATGTGAGTATTTGCAAAAAATTTTAGTTAGTTGGATTTTAAATTGATTCCTTCCATCTGCTGTAACATCAATTTTGTATTCATCTCTAATTGTGTTTGCAATTTCATTTAAATCTGTATTTATTTGTTTAAACTGTTGTTCTTTTGTTGTTGTATTTTGTTCCATATTTCTATTTTTAGAAGTGTCTGGGTGGCTTGTGTTATTTTCCAGATAGCCTGCCACCCTTATACTTTTGTTAAAACTATGCTTGATTTGTTGTATTTCCATTTGGGCAGCTTTTGGATAGTTCCATCAGCATCAATAAAGGAATGATTCTTTTCCAGAATTGTGTTTCCTTTAGTAACCCCTTCCAGGGCCGCTTTGTATTTTGCTTTCATTTGTTTTAAATGCTGTTCCATCATAACAATATCTTCACATTCAGAAAAGTCTACTGTCTTTGATCCTTCCCTTCTAGTAATTTTATAGTCTCCCCAGATATAGTGATCTGTTCCCACTAAAGAGTCCATCGTATATTCTTCCAATTGTAACTCAGTCAATTTAAACTGTTTTGCCAACTGCTTTAACTGTAAAGTCGCAAACTCTGGAGCAATTAGCCCTTGTTCTACTTTTAGAACTATGTCGTCCAGAAACATTTTAGCTGTTCTTTTTCTTGTTATTAGCTCTTTTTCTATGCTGTTAACTTCTTGAGCTTTTAGCTCCACTTTTTGTTTCATGTTTCTAGTTAATTTTGAAATTTGATTTGTAGCATGATTAAAATAATCTTGTGCTGTGTTACCTTTATAAATCATTTTGTGTTTGTTTTAAACAGGTTCTGCAATAGGGAATGTTTTGAAATAAATCTTTTGCACGCCCACCACATCTGCTGCATGTTTCGTCTTTTGTTTTGTAATATGTTTGTGGAAAACTCATTTACTAGTTTCTAGTTCATTTGATTCCCACTTATCATCAGCAGAAAAAACTCCGACATTTGAAAAGCCTGTCAAGTTTAAAATTGCTCTGGCCCTTCCTCTTTTTTCAGCCATACATGCTAAATAGCTAACTCTGCAATTCGCTTTGCTTGCTTCGCCTATTGTTTGATATTGAGCTTTATCACCCCATTTTGCATTGACCGTAAAAGAAACATGTTCACCAGGAACACAAAGAGCATCAATAGCACTAAAATCAACTTCAATGTTTTCTATTGCTTGAATTTTATCAATGCCGCTTTTTAGCATGAATGGAATTTCTATTGATCCATATTTTTGCATATGAAAGTCCGCACCTTCTAGGCCATAAACTTTGCTTAATTCTCTGAGTTTATCTTTTTTCATGATTTCGGATTTATATACTGATCGGCTGATTGTGCTGTCACTCTCTCTCTACCACCTCTGTGGACCACTTTTAAAACACCGTTGTCAATGTCTTTTTTTACAGTATTTCTGTGAAGCCCTGAAGCTTTTGCAACCTGTCTAATTGAAAGAGTTGTTGGTGTAGAATTTTCTATTAAAGGAATGCTTTCTAATTCCTTTAGTTTTAACAAAATAAGTTCTAGTCTTTTGTTAAAGGCTTGTTGCTGCAATTGCAACTGATATAGTTCTTGATTTATGTCCATTATACAGCAATTAATTTTCTAACAATTGGCTTTACTTTCGAAAGCTGTTTTGATGTAAAAGAATATTCTTTGTTGGGTTCTTCTGAATCATATACAGCTATAATCAAAAAGCTTTTTTCAGTTGTATGATGTGCTGAATACCAATTTTCGATACTACCAGAAACAATCATGTTAACACCATCTAATGGAATAATTTGATTTTTGTATTCCGTTCTGTAAGTGTCATTAGTTTTTTTTGTTCTTCCTGTCAATGTTAATTTGTTAATACTTTTTAGCTTCTTTAAGGCCTTTTTATATATTTCTTCTGTCATTTTTAAGTATTTTTAGTATTAGTTAAGTCCTTTTTATTAGACAATTTGTGTCATAAAAAAAGGGCGATGTTGTTACTTATCTGAGACAAATATATAAAATTTTATAATAAAAAGGACAAAATAGAACAAAATGAACAAAAAAAAGGGTGATCTTAATAAAAACCTAAGTCCACAAAGCAAAAGACTAAAACAATTTGTTGAAATAACAGGTTATACTGTTGCTGAATTCACCAGACAATGTCAAATTGCTTCGCCTAGAACAATGACAAAAATTTTGTCAGATGGAAATGCACCAACTCCAAAAGTGTTAGAGAAAATTATTGCACGATTTCCACAATTAAATCATGATTGGGTTGTTTTGGGCTATGGTGAAATGATTGTAAAGGGTTTACAAAACCAGGAAACAAGTGCAAATTCATTAGAAAAGTCTAGTGAATCTTCTTATCAATATATAATTCAGGCTCTTAGAGATCATGATTTTGGTATAAATGAACTAAGTAAATCAGTCGAAAAAGCAAATCAAAAAATAGATACAACTGCAAGCCTAGTAATTGAAACAGTTGGTTTATATCGAAAAGAACAAAAGGAAAGAGCAGTTGAATTCTTTGATAAAGTAGATTTAAAAATTGAAAGAGGGGAAAAATTTGTTGAAAATAAATTAGAGGGCATAAGAAAAAACGCTGAAAGAGTAGAAATTGCAAACAGAGCTTTAATACAAAAGCTAGATCATAAGCGTAAAGAGAGAAACCAGGAAAATTTTGACAAGCTGTCAAGAAAAATACATCAGTATTTAAAAGAGACGAGAGAGCTGGAGCAAAAATTAATCAAAGAACAATTAGCCCAGGGAGTTGAAGATCTTAAAAAAGCAATGCACGAAAACGCTGTAAAACAGACAGATTTTGCAATTAAAGCTCTATTAGACAAATTCTCTTTAAAAAAAATAATTCCAGGACTTGGGTCTCCAAATAAAGTGTCTAGTCCCAGGCCGAAAGAATAGCATCTGAAAGCCTGTCTTTGTCAATTCTTATATAGTTTTCAAGTGTTTTCAGGGACTTAATTCCTGTGACTTTCATAATTAGCGAATGACTGACGCCCCTCTGTTCTGTTAGCGTTATAAAGGTCCGTCTTGCTGTGTGGCTTGCAATAAGCTTGTATCTAGGTATTTCTTCAGTCACTTTCTTATTTCCAAAAAACCTTTCTCTGACAACTATTTCAGTAAAACCTGCAATTTTGCAGATTTCGTGTATATGTACATTAAATTTTTGTGAAGAAATAGTGTGCAATGTCCAATTATATTTGTCTAAAAGTCTTTTAAGTTTTTTACTGAGTGGTATGTAAGAAAATTGACCTGTTTTTTTAGCTCTGATTACAATGTTGTTCCCATCAACAAACTTTCTATTAAACCTTTTATAGTCTGAAAATCTCTGGCCTGAATAAACACCAATTAAAAATAGGTCACGATAATAATCTTTTGTTTTGTCGAGTTGTATGGTTTCTAAAATGTCTAGATCGGCCTGTGAAAGTGCAATGTGTGATGTTTCTCTGGGTTTTATCTTAGCATCTTTGTAGGCGGCATTCACAGGATAGCCATTTTTAACACACCAATTCAAAAAAGATTTAAAAAAACCTAGCTTTCTTCTTAGTGTGTTGTCTGATATGTTTTTAGTTTTCCTAAAGTAAGTGATTAGCTCATTAAAAAAAGCAACATCAAAGCTTGACAAATTGTAAGTTGTTTTATTTTTCTTTTGCAGCTCTAAAATTGCTGTGTGAATTCGTGTGTATTTTTGCCAGGAATCTTTTTGCAATGATTCACTGTCTTTTTTTTGTTGTATATAAATTTGAAAATAATCTGAATAAGTTAAAGACTTAGAAACTTTTGCAAGTTGAAAATGTTCGTCAAGCTTTGCTTTGACAATTTCTTTTGTAAGGCTTTCTTTGTAAAAGGCTTTTAAATTATCAAAAAATTTTTGATATTCATTTAGTACATGTGTGATCTGTCTATTATGTTCACCAATTTCACCCCTTCTTGCTTTTGGTCTTTGGATTTTTAAATCCCATTCAGATCTGTCAATTTTTATTTTTGTTGAATAAGTGTGTCTAATTCCTAAAATCCAGAAATTAAAATATATTAAACTATTTCTTTTTAAAAAAAAACTCATAAAGCGGACACACATTTGGACACACTTCAAAACTAAACAAAATGGTACAAATAAGCTATTTTGGTCATTTATTGTTATTTAAAAACACACAAACGCCCTAAAAGACTGATAATGTCGCAAAATGTATAATTGGTCCGAGTCCCTCTTTCTCCGCAAATACCTTTGCAAACCCCTGCTATCAGTAGGGGTTTTTTTTTATGGACACACATTTGGACACACTAGGGCCAAAAGTTATAGTTCCATCATGCAGTTTATTGCAGTTTTTCCACCAATAACAATTCCACATCCGATTGCTTGCTTTTTAAAGTGCTTTGCATAAGCTGCTGCATAACTTTTAGAATCAACACCACAGCCCACCTGGAACGCTAGAATTTTAAAATTAGCACCAACAAACCATTCAGAAAATGCCATTGTGTGGATATGGCCCTGTACTGTGCTAATTAGGTCATTTTTTGCTTTGGTCCTAGCGTTGCCGCCTTCACCATGTAAATATTGCACACCGTCATAGACAACACGCTCAGTCCAATTCCAATTGGTCCCCAAAACTTCATTATAAGATCTAATCCATTGCTTTGGAATATCTGAATCAAAAGAGCGTCTTGCAATAATCCTGTCATGGTTTCCAATTATTACATCGGCCACAGGAAATTGTTTGATCCACCTTTGAAGCCTGTTAATAGCAAATTGTAGCTCATCTCCACCGCCTAAACCATCTGGATCTGTAGGGTGAAAAGAGCTGTAATGATTGTCTAGAAGATCACCTATAAAGACAACCTGATTGCAGTCATATTTTTTATATTGTTCAACACAAAAATCAAAATATTCATTTAGATCAAAAGGACAATGAAGATCACCAATTACAAGGATCCGTCTTTCTTTTTGTTTTTGGAAATGTTCTGTTTTTAAATTAGGATTTAATTCATTCCAATTCATCTAGTTTTATCTTTAAGCTTTTCAAATGTTCTCATTCCGCCTAGTCCTAGCATTCCCAATAAAACAGTAAATAAAGGCTCAGTCTCTAAAACAGGAAATTCAATTTCTGGATATATTGTTTTAATAATGGGAAACGCTACAAAATGATAAGCAAAGGCAAGTGAACAAACCCAACCCAGACTTGGCCTCCAACCAGAAACAAAAAGACTTCTGTGCTGTGCTTCTAGTTTGTTAATCTCAGATTGCAGCTCAATAAGCCTTTGCGGATCTAATTCTTTGCCTTTTATGGCTTCCCTGATATCAAGTGCTAGGCCGCCAATTGGTGACCTTCCAGAGCTGCTTTTCCCTAATAGACTAAGTAATGCTTTTATCATATAATTTTATAAGATGTTTTTCCGTTTACTTTTTCAGCTTTAAGACATCGACCTCTGTTTTCTTCCTGTGAAACATAGCTAACATGGACCCAATTAGGATTGATATCGTCACCAAATTCCCAAATTAATTGATCAAAGCTTAAATTGTTTTTTATATAGTAGAACATTTCAGCATTTGTTTTGTGGCCAAACGTATCATCCAGGTCAATTGCTCTACCCTCAATATGCTGTGACCGAGAACTTCCGCCAATGGCTTGATTCAAATTTTCGCATCTGAAAAAACTGTTTATTTTAATTGGTCCACCTACATATTTTCTAAGAGCTTCGAAAACATTTTGAGCAACACCAACCATATTAGTAACCTGATAAGCATCTGGATCGTTTTTTAAATTTAAACGTAAAGCAGTCCTGGATCTGACAGCTTCTTTAAATGATATGTTTGGACTAATCTTTTCCATTACTAAATTGAAACCATATCTGCTTCACTAAATATTCCAAAAGCCGAAATACTAGGTAAGATCCAAATATGTCGTAAAAAGTCATTTTATATGTGTTCCGTCACAGTTTCCGCTAGGATCTGATGTCTGGCCACATTGGCAAGGCTTAATCATTTTTTAATTTTTGATTTAACTTTCTTTTTTACTTCCTGGAATTTTTCTTCTACTTTGTCTGGAATTCCGTCTTTGTCTTTGTCTGCAAAAACACCATTGTAAGTAAGACCTACAACAATAGCAGCAGCAATCAATAATAGAGACAATGCTATAATCATTTTTTTGAATTTTTAGGGGGGTTGTTTTTTAGATCGTGTGTGATAGTTTGTGAAAGCAAAACTTTGTCTAAAGTGTTGTCATAATTTTCTAGAATTTGACCTTGTAGATTTATGATCATTGACTCTAATCTGTCTTTTTCTCTAATTAGTAAATCAATTTGATTTTCTTTTTTTTCAAGTTGTCCTTTTAAAGAATTAAGCTCGTCTGGTTTTGCACCTGTTATGCTTGAAATAACCATTGCAATTGATGCTGCTATCATTCCAATTAGTGTGTTGACAATCTGAGAGTTTTCTTTTGGGATTGTGTATTTTGTTAAATAGTACAAAATGAGAACGACAAGAACAAAAACAAATAATGCACCTAAATAGTGTCTGATCTCTTTGGCATTGCCATTGTGTTTTGGATCAAATATGTTCATTTTAACTTTTTATAAATACTAATTGTGGTATATGCAACTGCAAGACATAAAGAAATACTCTGAAGTATAGGATTCGCCTCACTTATAGAAATGCCCAAAGCAAAAAAGTTAACGAAACCTATCTTTAAATCTTCCATTTTTTATTCTGTAGGTATTGTGATACAGTTAATCCATTGTTGGTTTTCTTCATCCCATTCACAAGCAAATTTGCCACTTGGTTTTTCTATAGGACATTCCCAAAGACAAGTATTGGCATTTAAAGTCCAACTATCAAAAGGTTTAGGCGAAATAAAAGCATCTCTTGTGCCATTATATTTATATCCTATAGCTGCGAAGTTTTTTCTAAATGGTGTACCTCCTAATAAGTGTTTGTTTCCATAAGTATTATAAGAAGTTTGTTTCCACTTTTGACCTGTAGCTGTTGAGATTGCTACTTCGTCAATATTATCAGGAGCAGACAAAACTTGTATTACAATATTATTACTATTTAATCTCGCTATATGTGCCATTATGATAGAGTTATAGTTTGTGAAGAATCACTTGTTGCTGTTATTACTGAAAATTTGAATCCTGTTGCTCCTGCTGCATTTAAAGAACTTGTTGATACACCTGCTGAAGCTGATAATGTAAAAGCTTCAGGATATTTTAAAACTATAACTCCAGAGCCACCAGCTCCACCAGCACCATCTTGACCGCCACCGCCTCCGCCACCGCCTCGATTTGCTACTCCATTTGCTCCTGCACTTCCTGCTCCTTTACCACCGTTTCCGCCAATTGAAGAACCACCTGTTCCATTACTTGCGAAACTATTCCAAGCACCGCCACCACCACCACCTGCGTAGTAAAGTGTAGCGTTTGTTAAAGTTGATGATAATCCTGTACCTCCATTACCTGCATCATTGTTAGCTGGGGAGCCACCACCTGCTGCTGTTGCTCCACCACCACCTGCTGCTGCCCATTGACCAACACTTGCATTTCTACCATCGCCACCAGCGTTACCTTGTCCAGAAGTACCTCCTGCTCCGTTTGTAAAAGTATTATTGTTAGTAGAACCACCACCACCAGAGCCTCCAACTGTTGCTACTGTACCAGGATAATAACCTCCAGCACCCCCTCCTGTTGCTGTAATTCCTTCAAAAGTAGAAGAGTTTCCGTTATTTCCTTTATTAGCAATTCCACCTGTCGCAGCACCTGCTCCTACAATTACACTATAACTTTGACCATTATTAAAAGTGTATCCACTTGCAGTTTTATAACCACCAGCACCGCCACCTCCACCAGAACCTGCTGCACCGCCACCGCCAGAGCCTCCGCCTGCAACAATAAGATAGCTTAAAGTGCCTGTTGATGGAACTGCTGAAGGTCTTGCAATAGATAAAAATCTTCTTCCTAAACTCATATTTTATAATTTATATATCACTACTATCAGAAACAAACGTTCCTAAAGAATAAAAGAATATTGAATCTGTAGCTGAATCATCTACGCACTCAATTTGTAAAATGTTACTACTACTCCCATCATCGTTATAATCAACACCACCTATTTTATTGAATACATTTGTCGAACTTCCTTGACCTGCAAGATTTAAAGTTTGGTTTCCTTTTAATGGAAAAATAGTAACCATTTGTCCTTTTTTATAGTTAGTTAAACTTATAGTATAAGCACCTGTTAAATCCCCACTTAATTTAAAACTTGAACCTGCAGAACAATCAAAAGCAACTGTTCCTGTTAGAGTTGTAATTGAAACTATTTCTTTATATCTGTTTTCTAATTTAGCGTGTGTAACTCCATCATCTAAAAGTGAAATTGTTACAGCTCCTGTTGCTGAATCCCTCGAAATTGGTGCGGTTGCTGTTATACTCCCAACATCTCCTGCATCGTCTGTGTACAGTTCTGTAAACATTGAATTTATTTTCACCATTGAATCACGAAGCGGATCACCGTCCCCCTGATTTGCTGTGCCTACGTTAATTGTTTGCTGTGCCATTTAATATGTTGTTTTATCTGCTGTTATTAATGTTGTATCTATTGTGCTTGTTGTTGTATCTATTGTGAATGGAATTCCATCTGAATTAAAGGGGTAAACTTCACCCCATCCGAAGGCTTTACCTACATAGCCCCAAAAAGATTCTTCGTATATTTTTCCGTAACCACTCATAAGACCCAATCAATTTTGTAAGATTCATAATTTGGTGATACGTCATCGTTTGTATTTGAGTACCATTCTGGAAAATTAGCTGAAGCATAAAAAGCCATGTGATCCAGGAATCGTTCCTGATAGCTTTCTGCTCTGTCTCTTTCTACCTGTATAAGTTCTTTAATTTCTTCTGGACTTGGCTCACTTGAATTCTCACTTGTTCTTTTAAAGACTCCACCATTTGATATCGTGTAGGCTGCTGATTTTAAAAACTCCGCAGTTGTTAGATGGATCAGGATGGGTTTTATAAAATTTTCTAAAAGGTTTTTGTGATTTGTTGGAATTGGTGTTCCTGGTAATGCTTGAATTGCTGTGACATAATAATTATATAAATCAGTACCAATGATCTCTCTTAGGTACTGTGTTTGACTTAAATGAAGTGCAGGAATAATCTTGTCCGCATCAATATTTCCGTCCATTATAGGCGATCTTCTCACGATGTCTTCTTTACTCACAAATAATACTTCAGCCATATCTTAGTTTTTTCTTCCTTTGTCTGGTCTATCAATCATTTTTTCACTTACAATTGCAGGTTCTCCCTTTGTTCCTGATTTTGGCGGTGCTTTAATTCCTTTTGCAGCTTTTTCTGTTTTATAAATCAAATCTTTTGCTGCATTTGGATTGTTAGGATCAATTTTTTTATTGTCTTTTAATAAATAAGTCTTTCTCTGGAAAAAATGGTGGCAATTGACTCCGCCTTTAAATTTGAAAAGATTGTAACTGCTGCCACCACTAGGATTAAAGTCTTTATTTCCTTCAAACTCTCTGTCTAAATCTTCTTTACGATAAACTCTTTTTGCTCGGACCATTTTTTTGCAAAAGTCTCTAGAGTTTGCACTAACTGAAAGCGGTGCATATTGATATCTAACTAAATACTTTTGACCTTCTTTAGTTTCTCCATCTAGCTTGCTTGATTGAGTTGCTGTACCTCTCGGAGCTGTGGCCATTTGGATCTGCTTATCTAGGTCCTCTTCCTGGTCATAGTCAACCGCCCTTTCATCAATTAGCTGATATCCTAATTCGAAAAGCGTTTTTTCATTATCTCCTAGATCATTGACTAGTTCTTC
>Ga0181402_1000795_pt1 | contig 11684 bp, 1 predicted proteins | sample 25SPOviralmetaG_FD_130131 | JGI IMG/M metagenome (GOLD analysis project Ga0181402, IMG submission 130131) | Marine viral communities from the oligotrophic San Pedro Time Series (SPOT) site, San Pedro Channel, CA, USA - 25 SPOT_SRF_2011-08-17 | ecosystem: Environmental > Aquatic > Marine > Strait...
ATGCTGGCAACGGAACAGATAGTGGTCATACAAGAATTTATAGTTTCAATGAAACTGAGTGGATTCAATTAGGATCAGACATTGATGGAGAAGCAGAAGATGGATCGGGTTGTAGTGTATCATTGAGTGCTGATGGAAAAATCGTTGCAATTGGTGCAATTGGTGGGAATGACTATGACATCGGCAAAGAAAGTGGTCATACAAGAATTTATAGTTTCAATGAAACTGAATGGATTCAATTAGGATCAGACATTGCCAGGACCCCATTCGGTGATACTTATTGTTATAGTGTTTCATTGAGTGCCGATGGAAAAACCGTTGCAATTGGTGGAATTGCGTCTTCTGATGTCATCGGCAAAGCAAGTGGCCATACAAGAATTTATAGTTTCAATGAAACCGAGTGGATTCAATTAGGATCAGACATTAACGGAGAAGCATCATATAGTGCTTTCGGTCATAGTGTTTCATTGAGTGCCGATGGAAAAATCGTTGCAATTGGTGCAGGACATATCGATGACAACGGAACAAATAGTGGTCATACAAGAATTTATAGTTTACAACCAATTCCGACACCAACTCCTACACCAACACCAACTCCTACACCAACTGAAACACCTACTCCAACTGAAACACCTACTCCACGTGGAAGTCCTATTTACGAATTGTCTTTAGAACGAGAGTATCAAAGCACAGATCCAGACATCAAACCAGGTGATTATTTGTATAAAAAAAGAGATATAATTGCAACATTTAAAGTAATTGATGATAAAGGAATTAATAAATATTCATATGGCGATGACGGTACAGGACGATTCCCTAGGGCTTTACTTTTGTTGATTGACGAAGTAGATCATGGTGAAGAAACCGGTTACTTTGAAATTACGAGTAAGTGGAAATATGCCGTAGAAATGGGTGGTTTTAATATGGGAGAGTGTCAATATGGTTTTGAACCATATCATAATATGACTAATTGGAAAGGCATATGGAATCAATTTGATTTTAAAACAGAAAGTGAAATTTCTTTTAGAGTATACGAAGATACCGTATTAGTGAACTCCCACTCAGAAGAGTGTAAACCACTTCGTGATTTACTTATACCAAACAATAATTACTTTTTTAAAATAGTAGTTTTTGATCACATAGATGATTTTGGTCTATTCAATGAAACAAATACAGTTTCTTATGTAATACCTGAACCTTTAGAAACCCCTACACCAACTCCGACTCTAGTTCAAACACCAACTCCGACTCCAGTTCAAACACCAACTCCGACTCCAGTTCAAACACCAACTCCGACACCTACGGAAACTCCAACGGAAACTCCAACACCAACTGAAACTCCTACTGAAACTCCAACGGAAACTGAAACTCCAACACCAACTGAAACTCCTACTGAAACTCCAACGGAAACACAAACGCAAATAAATGGTCTTCAGTTTAGAATTCACAATATAAACAACAATAATGTTTTACAAGTTAAAAATAATTTAAAACCAACTCATCCAAATTTTTTAAATAGAGATACGGAACTAAACTGGAGTACATTATACTTTTTTAATCCACCTGGTCTTGGTATGGATGAAGATGACTATGATCTTGCACACGATTCATGGCCTGACATAGCAGTTTCGTTAGGTTATCCTGATTATCCTGAACCATGTAATTCAGATACACAACAATGCTTAGACGGCACTGTAGTTGATAGAAATATACATGATGATTGTAATTTCTTTCCGTGTCCGGAAATAGTATGTTGTGATTCAAACAAAATAAAAGTAAACGTACTTGCATCTGATCATGGTGGTTTAAACGGAGTATCGTTCGGAGATATACCGGCAAATGCCAACTCGTTTGCATACGATGGAGAATTATGTGTAGGAGAACCTTTGGGTGGACTTCCAAAAACCATTCATTTGTACACAAGAGAATTTACTAGTAATCAATTTCCAATTGGCAAAATAGATACATTAGGAGGATTAAATGATAATAATGTATCTTTTAAAGTTGCACGAAATGCTGATAATCCAAATTTTGTAGAAGATTTAGAAGGAAATTGTTTAAAAGGAGTTATAGATTCAAACGGCAATTGTGAGTTAACAATATCAAATGAAAATATAATTCCAGTGGATTTTGAAAGTAGTTTTCCTTCATTGAATGTTGATATTAATTTTCAAGGATATCACATTACTATGGAAAAACGAAATAATGATGGGTACTTGCAGGTATACGTAAATGGAAATGCAGTATTTATGTTTGTTGGTGACAATACCGATCCAAACAATTCAATGACAGGTGATAGTTCAGTTTGGCCAGTAGTAGCAGAAAGACCAACTCCTACCCCAACCCCAACTCCTACCCCAACTCCTACTCCTACACCCGTTCCAACTCCAACTCCAACTCCAACTATGACACCAACACCAACTCTTACACCAACACCACAAAAATTTTTGTGGATGGCATTTTCAGCAACAGATGTTCAAACAACCAACAAATTCAGTTCGTGGTTTCGTGTAAATTTTAATGAAACAGAAATTTTACCGATTGAGTTGGATAACATGAATGTGTATTTAAATTTTATTGATCAGTGTAATACTTGTGTTGTACCAATTCCGGGTATACAATGGAATACATCTACAATGAACATATCTGGATTGTATCCTATTTCACAATTACCTGCATCATTAAGTTCGTGGGAAGAATTGGATGGAAAAATGATATATTCATTGAACGATAAACTTTATGTTGATGTCCACCAAGATATAGGTTACTCAAGAATTACAATTGACGATGCAACTGAAGTTGCCAATATTTTAAATTCTTTTCAAGGAACAAATTTGTTAAATGTTGCAATGATAAACACAGAAAATCCAAATGTCTCGTTTGATGCAACACAAATATTTGGAAGTGATTATATTGATTTGTCTTGTAAGCCGTGTGGTGAAATATTACCAAGATTAATTATTGAGGACAACAATAACAATAAATTCATTTATACAGACAGAATCTTCAAAACAAACAATACTTGTGTAAATTCCAATCAATTATCTGCAAATCAAACAAGTGAGTGGTATGAAGCACCCGTAATATACAATACAATAAATGCTCCTCAAAAATCGGTTACAATAAGTGAAATATACTTTGATACACCAGCAGGCACGAAACTGAAATTTGTAGGATTCAAATGCTAACATGGAATCATTAAATGAGCAATTTTTGTTGTAATGATGACTATAATGCAAATGGAGTTTTTGATGCTGTAGATAAAGATATCTTTGGTATTTTTATTACAGAGTGTTTAACAAGTTCAGATGGATGTCCTGATTCAGTAGAAAAAATTCTACAAGTATGGCAAAAAGCAGTTGACAATAAACAAGTCGCTGAACTTCAAGGAGAAATTGATCACATTCCAAGTTTCGATTGTGCAGACTTTAATTTAAATGGTCAATTTGATGCGGTTGATAAAGATATTTACGATGTCTTTGTCACAGAATGTTTAACAAGTTCCAATGGATGTCCAAAAACAATTCAGCAACTTTTAGATGTATGGCCAAAAGCAGTTGTAAATAAACAAGTTGCAGATTTACAAGGAACTATTCACCATCTTCCAAGATTATTTGAAGAGAATTGTACTCCTACACCAACACCGACTGAAACACCAACACCAACACCAACTGAAACACCAACACCAACTGAAACACCAACCCCTACTCCAACACCAACTCCTACTCCAACTGAAACACCCACACCCACACCCACACCGACACCAACTCCAACCGAAACACCCACACCAACTCCAACTCCAACTGAAACACCAACTCCTACACCAACTCCAACCGAAACACCCACACCCACACCGACGCCAACTCCAACCGAAACACCAACACCAACACCAACACCAACTCCGACTGAAACACCTACACCTACACCGACTCCGACTGAAACACCTACACCTACACCTACTCCAATTCCAGACTATAAACTCGAGTCATCTTCTTTAATTGTAAATGAAGGTGATACGATTACAATTACTTTGAAAACAAATAATGTTCCAACTGGAACAAAAGTTGGTTATGCAATGACTCACCCAATTGATTTCGGTAAAGTAAGTCCACTTGGAATTTTTGAAATAGATGAAAACGGAAAAGCAAATCTAGAATTGTCTCCAATTGAAGATTATGCAGTAGAGGGAACAGAGACACTTACCATAATATTAACTGGATCAAGTATTGGTGGAGATCATTGGAAGGATGTACTCATCAATATTACAATACTTGATACATCAGTTCCTACACCTACTCCAACTCCTACACCAACTCCAACTCCAACTCCAACTCCTACACCAACTCCAACACCAACACCAACACCAACACCAACTCCTATTCCTGATTACCAACTTGAAGCATCGTCATTGGTTGTACAAGAAGGCTCTGAAGTAACAATAACTTTAAAAACTACAAATGTACCAATCGGAACTGAAGTTGGATATGCACTTACAAATTTAGAAGACTTAGGATTAACAAATCCACTTGGAACTTTTGTAATTGATGCCACCGAAACCGCAAATGTTTCATTTGCTCCAGTTGAAGATTTTAAACTTGAAGGAACTGAAACATTCATGCTTGTGCTTGCAAGTTCAAGTATCGGAGGAGACCACTGGAAAAATAAAAGCATAGAAATTACAATACTCGACACATCAGTTCCATTACCAACACCTACTCCTACACTGACACCGACACCGACACCGACTCCAACGGAAACCCCAACACCAACTGAAACTCCTACACCGACACCGACTGAAACCCCAACACCAACTGAAACTCCAACACCTACACCTACACCAACTCCTACACCTACACCAACTGAAACTCCTACGCCAACTCCTACGCCAACCGAAACTCCAACCCCAACCCCAACCCCAACTCCCACACCGACACCAACTCCTACACCAACTGAAACTCCAACTCCTACGCCAACCGAAACTCCAACTCCAACTCCTACACCAACTGAAACTCCGACTCCAACACCAACTGAAACTCCTACGCCAACTCCTACGCCAACCGAAACTCCAACTCCAACTCCTACACCAACTCCAACTGAAACTCCTACACCAACTGAAACTCCAACACCAACTGAAACTCCAACTCCAACTCCGACGCCAACTCCAACTCCGACACCAACTCCAACTCCAACTCCAACTCCAATTCCAACTTACGAACTAGAAACATCTTCAAGCACAATAAACGAAGGAGAAGAAGTAACGATAAAATTAAAAACCACAAATTTGCCAATCGGAACAAAAGTTGGTTACGCAATGACTCTTCCGGGTGATTTAGGAATGGCTCCTTTAGGTATATTTGAAATTGGTACTGACGGAAATTCAACTTTAAAACTTACTCCAACTGAAGACTATAAGACAGAAGGGACTGAAATTTTAACTTTATCATTGATAGGTTCAAGTGCAGGAGGTGATCAGTGGCAAAATGTTAGTATTGAAATTACAATACTTGATACATCAGTTCCACCAACTTACGCACTTGAAGCATCGTCTTTAAGCGTACAGGAAGGTTCTGAAGTAACAATAACTTTAAAAACTACGAATGTACCAATTGGAACTGAAGTTGGGTATGCACTTACAAACTTAGAAGACCTTGGATTAACAAATCCACTCGGAACTTTCGTAATTGATGAGAATGAAACCGCAAATGTTTCATTTGCTCCAGTTGAAGATTTTAAACTTGAAGGAACTGAAACATTCATGCTTGTGCTTGCAAGTTCAAGTTTTGGTGGAACTGAATGGAAAAATGTAAGTATAGAAATTACGATATTAGATACATCTGTACCATTACCAACTCCTACTCCAACACCAACTGAAACTCCTACACCAACACCGACTCCAACTGAAACTCCTACACCGACTCCTACACCAACTCCAACTCCAACCGAAACACCAACTCCAACTCCAACCGAAACACCAACTCCAACTCCAACTCCAACTCCAACCGAAACACCGACTCCAACTCCAACCGAAACACCAACTCCAACTCCAACCGAAACACCAACTCCAACTCCAACTCCAACTCCAACCGAAACACTGACTCCAACTCCAACCGAAACACCGACTCCAACTCAAACTCCAACCGAAACACCGACTCCAACTCCAACTCCAACCGAAACACCAACTCCAACTCCAACCGAAACACCAACTCCAACTCCAACCGAAACACCAACTCCAACTCCAACCGAAACACCAACTCCAACTCCTACACCTACACCAACCCCAACTGAAACTCCAACTCCTACACCTACACCAATTCCAAATTATTTACTTGAATCATCGTCTTCATCGGTGGACGAAGGTGATTCACTAATAATTACTTTGAAGACCGATAATGTCCCAACTGGAACAAAAGTAGGATATGCAATGACGCATCCAATTGATTTTGGCAAAGTAAGTCCACTTGGAATTTTTGAAATCAGTTCAGATGGAACTTCAATTCTTGAATTATCACCAATTGCAGATTATACAACAGAAGGAACGGAAACACTTACCATAATATTAACTGGATCAAGTATTGGTGGAGATCATTGGAAAGATGTACTCATCAATATTACAATACTTGATACATCAGTTCCTACACCAACACCAACTCCTACACCAACTCCAACTCCAACTCCAACTCCAACTCCTACACCAACTCCAACTCCAACACCAACACCAACACCTACACCGACTCCAACTCCGACTCCAACACCAATACCAAGTTACGAACTAGAAGCATCTTCATTGATCGTCAATGAAGGGTCTGATGTAACAATTACTTTAAAAACTACGAACGTGCCAGTCGGAACGGAAGTGGGTTATGCAATAACAAAACCCGAGGATTTCGGATTGCAGTCACCTCTCGGTAGTTTTATAGTAGAATCTGATGGTAATGCGAAGGTTCTACTTGCTCCAATAGAAGATTTTGCTTTGGAAGGTACTGAAACATTTATATTTGTTTTATACGGATCAAGTATAGGTGGTGATCATTGGAGGGATGTAAGTTTACAAATTACAATAATAGATACATCAATACCTTTAGAGACACCTACTCCAACACCTACACCTACACCTACACCTACCCCAACACCAACCGAAACACCAACACCAACAGAGACACCGATTGAGTCTGTATACATGATTTCTTCTAACGCTTCACGTGATGGAATTAGTTTTATAAGGCAGAGTGTATACTTAAACGGTGACTATATTCAAAGTATACTGATCAAAGATGCAAATCCAAATGTTGGGTCTAGATTAATTATAGATCAATATCATGCAGATATTTCAAATCAACAAAAATTTTTAATTGATTTATCAGACAATACGATAATACCAGTTGGTTCTACATCTGAGATAGGCAATTGCACAATTACAAGTGAAGGTGATGGTTGGTATAAAATTTCGGTTCGATTGAATTCTATGCAAACTTCAGAAGGATCATTTGATGCAACCAGAATTCGTTGGGGTGCATTTAGTGCTGATGACCAGGATGCACTTTATGTCAGAAGTCCTTCGTTGAAATTAGTAGGAAGTGGAAAAGAATTAATTTTAGATAATAACAATTTACAATCGGAAAATTGGAGTATACTTAATACGAATTTAACATTAGTTTCGTATCCAATACCAACACCAACACCAACACCAACTCCAACTCCAACCCCAACACCTACTCCTACTGAAACCCCCACACCAACACCAACTGAAACCCCTACACCAACACCAACTCCCACACCCACACCCACTCCAACCGAAACTCCGACTCCAACCCCCACACCCACACCAACTGAAACTCCAACTCCAACACCAACGCAAACTCCTACTCCAACTCCTACACCAACTCCTGCACCTACTCCAACTCCTACACCTACACCAACCGAAACACCTACTCCAACTGAAACTCCAACTCCTACACCAACGCCAACCGAAACTCCCACACCAACTCCAACTGAAACTCCAACTCCTACACCAACACCAACCGAAACTCCTACACCAACACCAACTGAAACACCATTTGACTCGGTTTTCGTACTAACTGCAACAGGTCAACGCACATCAATCAGTTTTGTGAGGCAAGACATTCATTTGGACGGAGATTATATACAAAGTATTATAGTTAGGGATGCCAATCCATCTTCGGGATCAACGTTGTTCATTGATCAATATCATGCAGATATTTCAAACGCTCAACGGATTTTGGTAGATTTGACTGATTTAAGTATATCAGGTCCAGGTGATCCTAAAAATTGTACGATAACAAGTCTTGGAAATAAGTGGTATAAAATTTCGGTTCGGTTGAATTCTATGCAAACTTCAGAAGGATCGTTTGATGCAACTAGAATTCGTTGGGGTGCATATGATGGAACGAACGGAGATAGTATTTACACACGTGATTTGTCTTTGAAAAAAGTCGGAGAAAATAAAGAATTAGTATCAAATAAAAATAATTTGATATCTGATAGTTGGTCTATTTCTAATACAATTATTTCACAAGAAGTGTATCCTGTTCCAGAACCAACTCCTACACCTACTCCAACTCCAACTATTACACCAACTCCAATTCCGGCGTATGAACTTGAGGCTTCATCTTTGATTGTACATGAAGGTTCTGAAGTAACTATTACTTTAAAAACCACAAATGTTCCGATTGGATCAGAAATAACTTATGCATTATCAAATTCACAAGACCTCGGGTTGACAAGTCCATTTGGCACATTTGTAGTGGGAGCAGATGGAACTGCAACTATATCATTTGCTCCAATTGAAGATTTTAAACTAGAGGGAACAGAAACTTTCATGTTAGTTCTTGCAGGATCGAGTGTCGGAGGAGAACATTGGAAGAATACAAATATAGAGATTACTATATTGGATACATCAGTTCCTTTGCCAACACCAACTCCAACTCCAACTCCAACTCCAACTCAGACACCTACTCCGACACCTACTCCGACACCTACTCCGACTCCAACTCAGACACCTACTCCAACACCCACACCGACTCCGACTGAAACTCCAACCGAGACTCCGACACCAACTGAAACTCCGACACCTACTCCGACTCCAACTGAGACTCCAACTGAGACTCCGACTGAAACTCCAACACCAACTCCTACTCCGACTCCAACACCGACTCCAACACCGACTGAAACACCCACCCCAACTCCAACTGAAACTCCAACACCAACTCCAACCCCAACACCGACTGAAACACCCACCCCAACTCCGACTCCTACACCAACTCCGACTCCAACCGAAACTCCTACACTAACTCCGACTCCAACCGAGACTCCTACACCAACTCCGACTCCAACCGAGACCCCTACACCAACTCCGACTCCGACTCCTACACCAACTCCGACTCCAACCGAGACCCCTACACCAACTCCGACTCCGACTCCAACTCCTACACCAATTCCAGAGTATGAGTTAGAAACTTCGGCCGACATAATAAATGAAGGAGATGACTTAGTCGTAACACTAAAAACAATTAATGTTCCGAGTGGAACAAAAGTTGGTTATGCAATGTCAAATCCAGATGATTTCGGAACAAGTTTTACTGGTGAATTTATTGTATCAGAAAGTGGAAATACTTCTATTACATTTACACCGATTGAAGATTATACAACAGAAGGAACAGAAACACTAATATTGCAACTGACAAATTCAAGTATAGGTGGAGACCAATGGCAGAATATCAGTATTTCAGTTACCATAAATGATACTTCCGTTCCTCCTATATATGAACTTGAAGCATCATCATTGATCGTAAATGAAGGTTCTGAGGTAACAATTACATTGAAGACTGTAAATGTTCCGGTTGGAACTGATGTAAGTTATGTGGTTACAAATAGAGGTGATCTTGGATTATCAAATCTAGTAGGTAGTTTTATTGTCGGAGAAGACGGAACTGCATCTGTCGCATTTATACCAGTTGAGGATTTTGATTTAGAAGGTACAGAAACTTTTGAATTAGAGTTAGCAGGATCAAGTACCGGAAGAAACGAGTGGAAAAATGTAAGCATTGAGATTTCAATTATTGACGTGTCCGTTCCACTTGCAACACCAACTCCAACTGAAACACCTACCGAAACACCAACACCGATACTGAACCCTACACCAACTCCAACCCCAACTCCAACCCCAACCGAAACCCCCACACCGACACCTACACCAACTGAAACTCCAACATTAGATATTGGACAAACCCCAACACCGACTATACCGGACCCCACACCGACACCGACACCAACATGGCTAGTCGGTTCGGGTGGTTTGACAATTCCAATAGACAATTCAGAAAATTTTTCAGTCGGATCAAAGATAGTTTTATCAGAAGGAACACCAAACGAAGAATATAATACTGTTGTGGATAATCAAAACGGACAACTTACATTGGCAAAACCCATAATACATAACTTTAACTTGAATACTTCAGTCAATAATATAAATGAAAATGATTCGACTATGAATATCGGTGGAATTACAGAAACATCTAATACCTTACCAATTACTAGTGTTACGAATGTAAACGGGATAAGACAAATTGATTTATCTGAAAATGCGAGAATTAATACTTTAAATGTAGATGAAGATTTAGGAGAAACATTTCGTGCGGAACTTACATATGCAGATGGAAGCACCGAAACATTTGATTTACCTTTTATTACAAAAATCGGAAATACAAATTATTATAGTCATCCGTGGAAACCAATTAAATCAATAAAAATAGGAAACTTACCACAACAATCTGCTGATGATGGTCTACAATTAAATCCATCAATCGCATCTTCAAAAACAAACAAAATTCAACAACAAAACATAATGGACTACGAAAACATTTACGATAATTCAATACCAACAGATGGTTCTACAACTCCTTGTGCAGAATGCGGTGTTACAGGATTCACATTCGGGTCATTCCATGGTCCAAACAATGCAGATAATCCAACTGATTCTGGAACATTATATTTTGATAATGTCGGAAATGGAAGTCCTCCGCACTCAACATTTGTATTAAAACTTGAAGACCAAGACATTTACGGATCAATAACCATTTCGTTTGAACTTAAAAATAGAAAAATTATATACAAAGATCCATCACAACAATGCTATGAAGTTGAATTAAAAGATATTTATAGTTTGCAAATAATGAAAAGGATTTAAAATGGCAATATTGAAGCAAAGCACAAACGGAAAAAAGTTTTATTATGGATGGTATGGAAATTGTCATAGTGATACTGATTGTGTTTCATTTGATTTAATTACAGGAGAAACACAAAACGCAGTTCATGCTCATTCTGAAATATTTAAAGTATACGAAGTAGCAAAAACCACGGTAGGTGAACAATCATATTCAGGTGAACTCGACGAAGGAGTTGAATTGTTTTTCGGTTCACAAATAAAACAATTAAAATGCGGAATGGCATATAAAATTATTTTAAAAGAAGGAGACGGAGAAATTGATATTCCTGAATTTGTTTATGCAGATGCAAATTTATACGATGAAATAGATTCACAACAAAATAGTAATCGTCAAATAATTGAAGATTGTGTAGATTGTTTTACTCCGACTCCAACTCCGACTCCAACGCAAACTCCGATGGATTGTTGTTTATTTTTTGAAAACTCACTTCCTACTGATGGA